>ERZ1034976.1424-NODE-1424-length-18461-cov-81.871129_pt1 | contig 18461 bp, 9 predicted proteins | sample MGYA00520623_ERZ1034976 | MGnify/ENA primary metagenome ERZ1034976 (study PRJEB33766, sample SAMN09781774) | gut metagenome | biome: gut microbiome | host: Homo sapiens | place: Madagascar | study: EMG produced TPA metagenomics assembly of the PRJNA485056 data... | reverse complement strand
CGGATGATGCCAGCGATGATATGAGCGTGGCTCAGCTCTTCCTGAATATGGGTGGTCAGAAGGTTGCCATCGCTGAGGTTAAGCGTTCGGCTGCCGGCTATGACCTGAAGGTTTACGATGCGGCTGGCGAAGATATTACCGAGACTGGTATCACCGTAGGTTACAATGTATACAACAAGTTTACCGTAAAGTCAAACTTCCGTTTTGCAGTTACCAATACTCCAGCTTGGGTAGACTTGGAAGGCGGTTTCCTGGTAGGTACACCTAACGAGGCTGTTGTTGGCGGTGTTGCCTTCAAGGAGAATCAGGGCGTAAGTGCTAAGTATGCCATCGCTAAGGACGGCAACTACACCATCACCTTCACTTCTGAGGATGGCAAGGCTGCTGTAACCATACCTGTTATCTATAATGGTATGACCACCAGCACCATGGATGTTACTTATCCAACCTCTTCACAGTGGGCAGTATGGAATGTATCTCTCGATGGTAAGGTGTTCACTCAGAATGGTTCTAGCCTGAATGGCGGTGATACCAACGATTTCACCTTCTACAACTTCGTTCCTTTCACCCTCAAGACCTTGGGTGATGCTTACCAGCTGGTAGTCTTCGAGAAAAAGGAAGATGGTCTGCGCGAGGAAACATCCGGCGCTGTGAAGTTGCAGGGTGAGAAGGGTGACGTTAAGCTCACTATTGATGCCTTGAGCAGCGGAAGCCGTGAGTTCTTGGTTTATGCATTGCCACAGAGCGTTTACGCAACTTTCGATAACGGTCTCGATGAGATGCTTGAGAACGACTACACAAGCGTGAAGAGCGATTATGACCGCTACTTCCTGATGGATGTTGTACAGAAGGAGGCCAACTCTTCTGCTGATGATCAGTCTGCAGCGCCTACAATCTTGAAGATGAACTACTTGCCAGTAGAGTGCAAGAAGGATAAATCAATGTATGGTTCTATCATATCAGAAGCATTTGGCTACAATGGTGACGAAATATATGTCGCTCAGTCAGAAGTAGGAAGTTCTCTTACTATTAATCCTAATATCAAGGATTGGGACCCTACCACTATGATGGAGACAGGCTATCTTACAGTTATGGATAGCAACGGAAATGATGTTTACGCAGAGCCTAGTATGGATGAGAATAATAACTGGGTATTCTTCGTAAATGTTCCTGCTACTACTCCAATGTTTATGGTATTCAAGGACAACGGAACTCCTGTAAAGGTTCTTGTTGTAGAATCTCCTGGTGAGGGAATGAGTAAGAAACATACTTCTATCAGAAAAATTAGAAAGTAATGAACAGAATGAAAATATTTTCAAAGGCACTCTTGTTGCTCTTGGTCTCTCTCCTGACCTTTGCAGCAACAAGTTGCTCTGATGATGAAACCGAGGGCTGGGACGGCACATACGGATATGTGCAGTTCAAGCTCAGCAAGAAGGTTTCTTCTAGAGCTACCCGTGCAGCTGCCCTTGACAAACTTGAGAAACTGGATGATGCCAAGAAAATCAAGGTGGTCATGGAGCACAACGGTACAACTGTGTCTCAGACACTGGTGCTCAATTCTTATAATTCAGAGAATGCTGAGTATGGTCTGAGAAGTGAAAAACTGCAACTCGCTTCGGGTACTTACACCGTCATAGGTTTCTATCTCTATGATGCTGTAGATGAGGAGTTGCTGGCTTCTTCTGCCGGCGAAACATTCACTGTAGTAGGTGGCGGTCTGGAAGTACAGAACCTCATGGTGGAGACTGTGGAGCGTGGTAAGGTGAAGTTCAATCTCGTGAAGGAATGGGAGAAGACCCGTGCCGGTGGTACTGAGTACCTCTTCTCTAACATCCGTCTCGTTGACGTCAGCGTAACCAACCTCTTTACCCGTGAGACCTATACCTTCCCTGAACTGAAGGTGAAATATAAGGAGTCTAGCGTAGAGCATCAGAATCCTGACAATGAGAACGATAAGTATATGGACACAGGTACAGCTTACTGCGATTCTACCGTATGGTTGCCTGCCGGTACTTATCAGGTTACCTCATATACCACCTACGGCAAGACTGGTGCGGTGAAGACCAAGTATGAGACCCAGCCTGTAAAGGGTGAGGCTTTCATTATAGAGGACAATCAACTCAATGATAAAGCGCAGGTGCCTATCCTCCTTTCCAAGACCAAGGAGTATATCAAGGACTATGAGGCTTTGAAGGCTATCTGGGAATCTCTCCAGGGTAAGGAGTGGAGCTTCTATGGCGATGCTACCTTCAAGGGAGCTAACTGGAACTTCAACAAGGAACTCGATATGTGGGGTGAACAGCCAGGCGTAACGCTCAACAGCAACGGCCGTGTCATTGGTCTCATCATCGCCGGTTTCGGTGCAAAGGGAATCGTACCTGATGCCATCGGACAGCTGACAGAACTCCAGGTGCTCAACCTCGGTTCTCACGATGAGAAGATTGGTGCCAACATCTTCAATGATTATGATGCAAACAGTCTGACTGCAGCAAAGAAGAGCAGCATGCGTCACGACTATGAGAATAAGTTCCTGAAGTATGACCCACGTGCCAACATGTCGGAGATGATTGTAAAAAGCTACAATTCTGATCCTAAGGTGGCACCGAAGAACAGAATCAAGAAGGACAGCCGCATCAACCTGAAGGATGCGCAGATCGGTACATTGACCAACCGCATCAGCGGTATTTCAAAGGCTATCTACCGTCTGACCAAATTGCAGCAGTTCTACATCGGTAACTCTTCTATCACAGCCGATGAGGTTTGTGCGAAGTTCTACAATGCTGACGATCCTGTTTATGGTAAGTTTGCGCAGGAGTTTAAGGATGAGGATTGGGACAAGATGGAAAACCTGACCGATATCGAACTTTACAACTGTCCGAAGATCAGTCGCATTCCAGACTTCTACTATAATCTCCCTAAATTGCAGGCGATGAACCTGGCACGATGCAAGGGCATCTCTGCCAACCAGTTGAGAAGCGACTGGACCCGTCTGGCTAATGAGAAGACCGGTAAGACACTCCAGATTCTCTATATGAGCTACAACAACCTGGAGGAATTCCCAGAGTCATCTGCATTGAAGAAGATGGTGAACCTCGGTTTGCTCGACCTGGCTTACAACAACATCAAGAAGTTGCATCCGTTCGGTTCTGAGGTAGCACTTTCTTCACTCTATCTGAACAACAACCAGATTGAGGAGGTTCCTGCTAATCTCTGTGCCTTTACAGATGATGTAGAGAGTCTGACCTTCGCCCACAACAAACTGAAGAAGATTCCGAATATCTTCGATGCAAGTTCGGTTCGCGAGATGGGTTCTGTAGACTTCTCTTACAACGAGATTACAGGTGTAGATAATAGTCATGGTACCTACAAGGGTATCAATGCAGCAACCGTTACTCTCTCGAACAACAAGATCGAGAAGTTCCCTTCAGAGCTGTTTACAGCCGGTTCGCCAATCACAACCATCGATTTGAGCGGCAACCAGATGCGCACCATCCCTAAGGGTTCCATCAAGGGCAAGAAGGCTTATCTGCTGCAGGTCATCGACCTCCGATTCAACAAGTTGACATCCCTCTCTGATGACTTCCGCTCAACCACATTGCCATACATTACCAATATGGACTTGAGCTACAACTGCTTCACCGAGGTGCCAACCCAGCCATTGAACAGTGCCGTGCTCCGTGCCTTTGCCATCAACCACCAGCGTGATGAGAAGACCGACCAGCGTTGCCTGCGTACATGGCCTACAGGAATCACAACCTGTCCAAGTCTGATTCAGTTCCAGATTGGTTCCAACGATATCCGTAAGGTAGAAGAGACACTGACCTCTCACCTTTATATCCTGAATATCGCAGACAACCCTAACATCTCTATCGATGTAACCAGCGTCTGCCCATACATCAAGGCAGGTATGTATAAGCTGTTCTACGACAAGAATCAGGACATCCGCGGTTGCGATGCTTTGGATCTCGAAAATTAAACGAATAGAAAGTAAGATAATATGAAATATATTAATAAACTTACATGGCTCCTCGTTCTGGGTGCAGGTCTGATGACTGCATCCTGCAGCGATAGCGATGATGTAGATATCCCTGGAGGACTCGCCATCGACAAGGAGCAGATTGAAATAGCAGCTGAGGGCGGTAGCGAACAGCTTGCCATTGCTGCCTCACAGAATTGGGTGGCTAACGTGGATGAGCCTTGGCTGATGCTCACTCCTGCCAATGGCGTGGGTTCTACTACTGCAACTGTGGTAGTTGACTCTACTCTGATGAACGGACGCCGTACTACCGATATCGCCTTTATCGGCGATAACGGTCAGCGCCGCACCGTTACCATAAAACAGTTTGGTTATGGTAAGCAGATTGACATCAAGGAACCAACTGTAGAAATCGAAAATTCAGAATCATACGATAAGCGTGCTTTCGAGAGTTTGATTTCTGCCAATGTGGAATGCAAAATCGGTAAGATAGAGTATTCTTTCGAGGGTGATATGACTGATGCCGAGAAGGCAGAAAACGAGAGCGAGCGTGAAGGTTGGCTTCTGAATAGTAAGGATGAGGATAAACTGACAGGTACCAATCTCGGAATCGTACTTGATAGAAAGGCTCGTCCTCGCAGCGTGAAGTTCAAGTTCCGCTGGGCGATGAACGTGGTTCCTGCCGTTCGTGTGGCTAAGGTTCATCTCGTGCCAGTCAAGGCTGAAGACGAACTGGTAGATGCGGATGGTAAACCTATAGATGATGTCATCCTGACCGTTCGTCAGAAGGCAGCACCAAAGATTGAGGACAACCGTGCCGGTGACTCTCTCTCTGTCATCATGATCAACCAGAAACTGGGTAGCATTGCTACCTTCGATTCCAGCGATAACATGCGCAACTGGAGCGGCGTAACGCTCTGGGAAGCTACTGATGATTTCGTGAAGACTCATCCTGAGGCTTTAGGACGTGTACGTTCTGTCAAGTTCAGCATGTTCAACCTCAAGAGTGGCGAAACTCTTCCTAAGGAAGTGGGCAACCTCAAGTTCCTGGAGTCATTCTCTGTTGCTGCCAACGAGAACAACCAGATTCGTGAGGTGAACCTCGGTGATGAAATCTGCTCGCTGAAGTATCTGAAGAATCTTACCGTTCAGGCTTATGGTCTGACTCAGTTGCCTGCTAACTTTGTTAATCTGGGCAAGAGTCTTGAAACGCTCAATCTGGTAAGTAACAACTTCAACAAGTTGTCGGATATCACCAATATCGTCAACGAGAAGAACTTCCCTAAGTTGCGTAACCTCATTCTCTACGCACAGCGCCGTACGGATGTTGTCATCAACATCGCTTCGCTGGGCGAAATGAATGCATCAGGCGTCTATGTTTATAATAACTATCCTATCGGACTGTATGGTAAGGTAAATGCCGGAACCGCAGACCGCCAGGCGCTTCTCAAACTCCTGACATGGGATAAGTTGAATACACTGGAGTTGTCTTACTGCTTTCTGGAGGGTGAACTTCCTACCGATGATGAGATGACTGAGGCATTGGAGGCTGCCGGCAAGGCTACCCGATACAGCAAGTCTGACTTCTCTACCAACAAGAAAGATTATCTCGACAAGCTGGTAGGCGATACCTGCAAGTGGTTGCTCTCAGGCTGGGATAATCCTGTAACCTGCAAACACAAGGATGGTTCTGTAGTTAGTGAGGATGTTTATCCTCTTCAGGTGCCACGTGTATTGCCAAACTGCCGTCAGTTGTCACTCAACCTGAACTTCTTTACAGGAAAGGTGCCAAACTGGATTCTCTTCCATCCACACCTGGTAGAATGGAATGCACCAACGATGGTGTTCAACCAGCAGCCTAAGGGTAAGAATAGCGATGGCGCTGCCGTTGGTTTCTCTAATATGACAGAAGACAGCTATAGCTATGACTACTATTACGGAACCAGCGACCCAGGCAGCAAGTGGGAGGTTTCGGGTGTAGCTTATCCGCTCTACTACCGCAAATACGTGGCAGCAGGCGATATTAATGAAGCTGCGCTGATGGCTAAGTACAGGAGAACTAAGAAAAAGTAAGATAAACATAAAAACAATATAGAAGCAAACAATGAAGAAAAAGTTTTTCTATATAGCAATGGTCGCTTTGGCATTGACGGGCTGTTCTGACAGCCTGTCAACCATCGGCTCTTCTGACGGCAATTCAGAAATCACCATCCCTGCAGATGCTGAGGCGGGTGAGTTGCTGATTAAGTTCAGTCCGGAAATGAGCGATATCCTCGACCAGGCACAACTGAGCAAGACTCGCTCCGGAAAGGCTACCCGTTCGGGTATTCCTTCTACCGACGAGGTGCTCGACATCCTGGGAAGCTACAGCTTCGAGCGTGTCTTCCCGGTAGATGCAAATACTGAGGCAAGAACCCGCGAGGCGGGACTCCACCTCTGGTATACGGTGAAGTTTAATAAGGGAACCGACCTGAAGGCGGCTGCCGAGCGACTGAAGCAGTTGGGTGAAATCTCAAAGGTTCAGACCAACGGTCGCATCAAGCGTGCTTACAATACCGACAGCAAGCGCATCTATCTCAGCGATAAGGCACTTCAGCAGAAGTCTACCCGCGCAGCAGCAGCCGAGGGCGAGCCAAACGACCCAGGCTTTGCCAGCCAGTGGCACTACCGTAACCTGGGTGAGGGCAACTATGATTTTGAGAACCTCAACAATAATCACGTGGGTGCTAAGGCAGGATGTGATGTGAATGCACTTGAGGCATGGAAGACCTGCACAGGTGATCCTTCTATCATCGTGGCTATTCTCGATGAGGGTGTGATGTATACGCACCCTGATCTGGCAGCCAACATGTGGTGCAACCCGGGCGAAAGTGTTCAGGGTGCCCAGACTGACGGCGACGGAAACGGTTATGAGGGCGACCTCCATGGCTACAACTTCGTTACAGAGAGCGGCGATATTACCTGGACTGATGCCAATGACACCGGTCATGGTACTCACGTAGCTGGTACCATTGCAGCCGTAAATAATAATGGTATCGGTGTATCTGGTGTTGCTGGTGGTGACGGAACTCCTAACTCTGGTGTCAAGATCATGTCTTGCCAGGTATTCTCCGGTCAGAACAGTGTAACCTTGGCAGGCGAGGCGAGAGCCATCAAATATGCTGCCGATAATGGTGCTGTCATCCTGCAGTGCAGTTGGGGTTACAACTCTTCAGAGTCTAGCATCATTAACGGTTATACTCCAGGCCCTGCTACCGAGAAGGAATGGGCTGAGACCTATCCGCTGGAGAAGGAAGCTCTGGATTACTTCATCAACAATGCCGGTTCGCCTAATGGTGTCATCGACGGTGGTATTCCAGTCTTCGCAGCCGGTAACGAGTATGCTGGCAATCCTGCTTTCCCAGGTGCTTACTCTAAGTGCGTCTGCGTATCTTCAGTAGCTGCCGACTTTACTCCAGCCTGCTACACCGATTTCGGTTCGCTCGTAACCCTGAGTGCTCCTGGTGGCGACTTGGAATATTACAGCAAGATTGGCGAGCAGGAAGATGAATACTGGGCAGAGACAACCGAGCAGAAAGGTGCTGTGCTCTCTACGATGATCAAGAACGGTCAGCCTGCTTACGGTTACATGGAGGGAACCTCTATGGCTTGTCCTCATGTTTCGGGTGTGGCTGCCTTGGGTCTCGCTTATGCTGCCAAGACGAACCGTCATTATCGTGCTGCCGACTTCGTAGCCCTGATGAAGAAATCTGTGAAGGAACTGGATAGCCATTATGGAAATGGTGCAACTAAGACCTACTACATGAACCATACTACCGTAGGTGCTTCGCCTGAGATCGTACAGCTCTCTAAGTACATCGGCAAGATGGGTGCTGGTCTGATTGATGCAGCTCAGCTCTTGAATAACATTAAAAACAAGGAACTCAGTTCTGATATGAAGTTGCCTAACGTGTATGTGGGCATCGAGAAGACTGTTTCTCTCAACCTCGCTGCATATTTCGCAGGCCAGACAGAGGGATTCTCTTGCTCAGTAGCGAATAGCGGCGTAGCTTCTGCTTCGGTAGATGGCAAGACGCTCATCGTGAAGGGACTCGCTGCCGGAAGCACATCGCTCACTGTAACAGCTGCCGATGGTACCAGCCAGACTGTAGTTGTGACCGTTAGAAAGAGTGCCGGTAACAATGGTTGGATGTAATTGGATGTAATATGAAGATATTTGCTTTCCTATCGCTTTTCTTCCTGGCTTTGCCTGTTACGGTGAATGCGCAGAAGGAACTGCTGAAGTTTGAGCATCCACTTATCGATGCAGGTACGATGACCGAGGACGATGCGCCTCGCACCTTCACCTTCGTAGGTAAGAATGTGAGCAAGAAGATACTGCACATCACACAGGTGAGAACCACCTGTGGATGTACCAGTTCTTATGTCAGGGGCGATGTGATGAAACCTGGCGATACCTGTCAGGTGCAGATCACCTTTACGCCTAACCGCTATCCGGGCACCATCAATACGGGTGCTTATCTCTATCTGAAAGAGGTAGAGGGACAGCCTGCCGTTAAGCTTGCCTTAACGGGCAAGGTGCTGCCGGGTGCTGACCAGTGGGCACGCTATCCGCACAAGATGGGCGCACTCAGACTGAAACAGGCGAAGGCAAGTATCACAGAGGTAAAGCCGGGCACAGAGCCTGAGGCACGTATCCTCTGCGGAAACAGCGGTGACAAGCCGCTCCGTATATCCAGCCTCCTTCTTCCTCCTTATGCCCGTCTTACGACAGAGCCTGAGGTGATAGAACCGGGTGATGAGGCTGACCTCGTCATCACCATCATAGCCGATAAGATTCCGGCTACAATGCCCGAATCCTTCACCTTCCCTGTTATTCTGGAGGGCTTGGATGCCCGTCCGTCTGACAGAACGATACAGGTCGTTGTAAAGGTAAAAAGGTAAGAGGGTAAAAAGGTAAAAAAGGAAAAAAGTAAAAAAGAAAAAAATACCAAGACAATGAAATATTTGAAAAAACTCTTCACCCTCCTGGTGATTGCTTTGTTTGCCTGCGGCTTTGCAGCCTGCAGCAGCGATGATGAGGAACCGGAGGAGCCTTCTCTGGAAGTTACACCTGCCAATCTTCATGGCACATGGGAGTTGGCTGAGTGGAACGGTGAACCTCTTGCTGAGGGCACATACTGCTACATCGTTCTCAACCGCAAAGACCAGACTTTCGAGATGTATCAGAAGTTTGACAGTATGTATGGTCGCCATATCACCGGTTCGTTCGCTATCAAGAACGATCCATACCAGGGCTACATTATCAGCGGAAGCTATGATAACGGTATGGGCGACTGGAACCAGAGTTATCTCGTAACCCGTCTCTTGAAATCGGGTTCCATGATATGGACCGCCAAGGACGATGTTACCGACATCAGCCGCTACGAGCGTTGCAATGAGGTTCCTGCTGAGATACTCAAGGATTGTAAAGATCTTACAGAAGAATAAAAAAGAAAACAGCGAATTAGATGCATTCCGATGCAAATAATTCGCTGTTTTTTTTATTTACTTGTTAGAGTCTCTTTTTTATTTACTTGTTAGAGCCTCTTTTTAATTTACTTGTTAGAGAATCCGTATCCGTTTACGAATCCACCTGTTGCGATGATGTTCGGTGTGAATGGCCACAGATAGATAGGTGCTGATACGTAGTCGTAATCATAGAAGAGATACTTGTAGTACTCATCATCATTATCTACTAGCGTCTTTCCCCAATTTACCTTTTTATAACCATCCTTTGTCAGTTCTTCAGCTTCTTCGTCAGAAACTGGTGCAAACAAGCCTTTGATGGCAAGATTGGTCTTTGGAGTCTTGGTACCATAGTCGAGGCCCAACTCATCCCAATTGTCCTTCTGGCCGCGCCAGGATGGATAAAGAACAGGATCATTCTCTTTGCCTTCAGGGCATTGGGTTGTCAATCGGTAACCATACATTGTATTGCCGTTGGCATCTTTCATACCTGCAGCATCTACGCTCTTGGTATAGATGTAGGCAGAGATGGTATTGCCATTCTCAAAGGTGTATGAACCATTTGTCTTCAAACCGTCAAGCATCTTGCGGGTAAGATCCTTAATCTCCTTGATCTTTTCAGGCAACAGACCAGTACGTATCAAGGTGAAGCGGCGGTCGCCTTCGCCGGCAAACTCGAATCCGCGCTCGTCAATGATAGCCTTGAGCAAGGAACCTTCTTTGTTGATGAATCCTTCTACGTTTGCCTCATCAGCTGTGCGGAAGGCACGGTTACGAACCTTTGTAAGATAGGTCTTTGCTTCTGCATTGTCGCCTGTTGCTGCGCAAGCCTCTGCATAGCCAAGATACATTTCTGACAATCGCATGTATGGAGCATTGATACCGGAACGGCGCTGTGCCTGAGTCCAGACCGTAGTCTGTCGGTTCTCATCAAATTTGTTGCAGCTGATACCGCCTGCACTTTGCTTGGAACCCGGTGTGAATGGAATCAGAGCCTCTGTGCCTTTTCCTGTGCTTCCCGTTACGGTGCATGATACGTCTCGGCGCAGGTCCTTAGGATCGAAATCACCATAATAGAAGGCTGGGTTGATACGTCCCTGACCATAGTTCTTGCAAGGATATGCTATCTTGGAACCACCATTTGAAGGGCGACCTAAAGAGTAAGGGCGTGGGTCGTTGCCTGTCGATCCCTGAGTGAATGGCTCCTCGTAGATGCTTTCGTCAGCATAGGTGGCGTCAGCATCATGTAACTGCTGGAAGAAGTACTGGTATGGATTGTTGTAGACACGTCCATTCTTGTCTTCTGAGCGAGGGTCTGTTTCGTGGAATACGGCAGTACCTGCGTTGTCGATGGCCTTCTTGAAGTATTCCTTGGCTGTGGCATAAAGATTCTTCCAGTCTGAACGGCGGCCATAAGTGGCGTTCTGGTTATCAGTGCCGAGGGCTTCGAAGGTGAGCGGATTGCCCTTGCCATCTACTCGCTTGATGTCGTTTCGGCGGGTCTGGTAACCACCGGCTTCCAATGCCATGCGGCCAATGAGGCCATCTACATAGGTGCGCGAATAATAGTTCTTCACGTTGTTGGCATAGGTAGGACAGGTGCCCAGAACGTACATGTGAGGCTCTACCTTCTTGAGTTGCTCGATGCAGACGTCATAGATAGAATCGCGGCTTACCAATCCGCCGGCTACCACGCCGAATGTTGACTGGAACTGAACGTCGCCGAAATACTTGATGAGTTCTCTGTAGCAGGTTGCGCGGATGGCTACGGCTTCACCATAAAGCTGGCTCAGCTCTGTAGGTTCCGACTGGCTCATCATCTCCTCGAAGTTGTCCTTCTGTTCGAAAGCTGTAGTAATGGCGTTGCATTTACCGATTACGCTGAAGAGGTAGCCGTATGTACCGTCTGTTCCTTCTTTCATGTACGAGGTAAGTGCGTAGGCACCGGTCTCGGTTCCGTTGCGGTAGAATGCTTCAGCCGGATGGCGGCCAGGCTGCTTGGCGTATCCTTCCGGATGGCGCATGATGTCGGAACCGGCAATGTCGGCTGCATAGTAAAGTCCGTCGCCGAAGATGTGTGAACTGTAGGCACCATGCATGGCTGCTTTGGCTCCTTCCAGTGCTGCCTTGGCTGTGGCTGTGCTGGAGAAGACGAAATCTGCATCTACGGTAGAAGGTGATTTCGTTTCCAAATAGTCGCTGCATGAGGTAGCACCCAGCATTCCTGCAGCGTATAGAGCGATATATAAAAATTTATTTTTCATATCTGTTTCCTTATTTGTATTTTAGAATGATAAGTTTACACCGAATGTCCAAGAGCGTGTCTTTGGATATGCCTGGTAATCGTAATTAGGGGTAGGGAATCCGTTGCCGCCAGCATCGAAGTTGGTGTTGACGTCTGGGTCGATACCACTATAACCGGTGATGCAGAACAGGTTGGTTGCTGTTGCATACACACGGAGATTACTGATTCCGAGAGGTTTCATCCATCTCTTTGGGAAGGTGTAGCCTATGGAGAGATTCTGCAGGCGAAGGTAAGAGGCATCTTCTATGAAGTCGGATGTTACCAAACCTACTTCAGCAAATGGCAGAGCATACTTGGCGCCGGCATTGAGAGCCTTCAGCTCGGTTGGGTCTGTCACGGCGTAAAGATCGCCCTTGCTGTCTACATTGTACATCTTCCAGCAGTCGCTTACGATATTAAGCTTGGCTGCACCATACCAGGTGTCCTTACCACCCATCATGTCATGAAGGGCATTGGCATTATAAACCTTGCCGCCTATCTGATAGGTGAAGTTGGCGGTGAAGTCCAGATTCTTGTAATGACCGGAGAAGTTGAAACCGCCGGTGTGCTGAGGCTTTGTCTTGCCGATGATGGTTACATCACTGGAGGTAATCTTTCCATCACCATCTGTATCTGCAAACTTAGCCATACCTGGGAATGCCTTCTGGTCTTCTGGACGCTTATAGTTCTCGGCACCGGCAAAGTTACCGATGTTGTCTACGTTGTCTGGAATACCTGGCTTCAGAGTCCATACGCCATCTGCGCTGACGTTGAAGTCATCTACTGTATAGATTCCTTGTGACTTGTAGCCCTGGATCAGACCCACTGGGTTTCCCTTGCGGATTACGTAGTCGTAGTATGGAAGACGGGTGGTTGAGCCCCAGTTGGTATGAGTATCTGCCAATACGCCGTCGAAGAGATCGTCGATGTTGTTATGGTTGAAGTTGTAGGTCATACCGAAGCTCAGGTTAAAGTCCTTGTTGCGTACTATCTCGTAGCTGAGTGCAAGCTCTACACCCTTGTTGGATGTCTTACCTACGTTCTGGAACTGATAGGTGTAACCTGTAGAAGTATCGATAGGCACCATCATCAGGATGTTCTTGGTGGTGTTCCAATAGAAGTCCAGTGTACCGCGGAGTTTTCCGTTCCAGAAACCGAAGTCAATACCGGCGTTACGGGAAATAGTGGTCTCCCATTTCAGGTCCGGATTACCCATCATGCTTCCTGGTACGTAGGTGTCAACGATTTCTCCATCTACGGTAGTGGTGCTCTTCTGCCATGTATCCTTCCATAGGGAAGAGTTGATGTTGTCATTTCCTGCTGTACCATATGAGAGACGGAGTTTCAGGTTGCTCAACCAGTCTTCTGTACCTTTCATCCATGCTTCGTCTGAGATACGCCATGCGGCTGCGGCAGCAGGGAAGTAACCCCAGTGATGATTAGGTGCAAACTTGGAACTGCCGTCGGCACGGAAGGTGGCGGTAAACAGGTAACGGCTCTGATAAGAATAGTTGGCACGGCCGAACCATGACAAAGAATGCTCTGGTATGGCAATGTTGTTGACGTATGTATCCTTATCTATTTTCAGGTCTGGGTCCTTATTGGTCATGTCGAGCATACCGAATGCGGTGTTCATATCCCATTCTTCCGGATAGCCATAACCATCGAAGGTGGTAGAACTGCTCTTGCTTGCCAAAACCTCATTACCGGCGAGCAGGTCGAGTTTATGGTCCTTGCCTAAACCTTGTACGTTGTAGTTGATGGTAGAAGTCCACTTTACATGATATCCGTCAGACTTCTTTAACTTGGCATGGCTGTAGCCTTCTTCGAAACCTCCATCCCATGTCTTCTGCTCACTCCAGTTGCGGCCCAGGGTCAGTTCGGTCTTTCCTGTCAGCCCCTTGATTGGTGTCCAAATCAATGAGTTGTTGGCACGCATTCTGTTGCGGGTATGGATACTGGTATAGTTGTCGTAAATTGATACAGGATTGAAAGACTGCGATACGTGTGAATCTCCCAAGCCGAGCAAGCTGCCGTCATCTTCTCCGAGTGGAGTGTCGATTGGGCGGAAGTTGTATGAACAGGTGGCATATTCAAACTTGGCTCCCTTGAACTGCATCTCGCTGTAGCGTGCATCCAGGTTCCATTTCAGTTTTTTGTTGATGTCCTGTGTCAGTTTCACGTTACCGTTCCAGCGGCGGAAACCGGTGTTGTTCAATGAACCCTTGTCGTTGATATAGTTCAGGGTTGCATAATATTTGGTACGCTCTGTACCGCCGCTTATGCTTAAGTCGTGGTTCCAGGAGTGTGAACTGCCCAGAAGATCGTCCTGATAATTGTGGGTTCCCATCGATTTGTATTCCTCCAGATGGTTGCCGTTCTCGCTGCCTACGCCAAAGTATTTGGCAATATCCTGCCCGTCTTTTGCATTATAGGCTGTAGCGTAGCTCCAGTTGCGCAGCACGTAGTCGTAGGCGCTCTCCTGTTTGTAGGTTTCCGGCTTTTCCTTTACTCTGAAATACATGTTGTATTTTACGTTTACCTTTCCCTCTTTGGCATTTTTGGTGGTAATCAGGATAACACCGTTGGCACCGCGGGCACCGTAGATGGCTGTAGAGGCTGCATCCTTGAGCACGTCGATGCTTTCGATATTGTCGGCTGGGATGTCATCAATGCTTGATACCTGTACTCCGTCTACGATGAAGAGCGGATCGTTGCTCTGGGTGATGGAACCGCCACCACGTACACGGATGCTCATGCTGGCTCCCGGACGACCGTCCTGAGAAGTAACGGTTACGCCAGGAAGCTGGCCTTGCAGCGCCTCGGCAATATTGGATACCGGGTTCTGTGCCAGCTTGTCGCCTGTTACTGATGCTACGGCACCTGTCAGGTCGCGGCGCTTCATCGTACCATAACCGATGACAACGACTTCATCGAGCGATTTGTCTGATGACTCCAGAACGATGTTCATCGTAGGATTGTTGCTTACGGTGACAATCTTGGTCTTACATCCTACATAGGAAATCGTAAGCTTTTCGCCTACCTTTAGATTGCTAAGGCTGAAGTTTCCGTCATAATCGGTTACTGTACCACCACCTTTTGCTGTTTGGATGGTAACGCCAATTAATGGTTCTCCAGTTGCATCTTTTACTGTACCTGTGATGGTCTTCTGTGCGAATGCACCTACACAGCACAAGCTTAATGATAAGGCTAATGCGCCTTTCTTGATTTGTAGATCCATAAAAGATTTTTTTATTTAGTTATACTTAGTATTCTACTTGATATTTCAATACATGCCAGAGGCTTCTGAGTCTTGCCTCCGGATCCCATTTGCCCATGAAGGTCCATTTGGCTGTAACGGCATGGAATGCCGGTGAACCGGGGGCAGTGCTCAGGTTGTCGCTGAGCCAGCCGCTGTTGCCACCCTCACGCTCACAGCCGTAATAGTATACTCGCTGTCCCCATGGACATGGGTCGAGCACCTTGTCGGTATAGGCATAGCTGATGTTACTGTCCAGTATGTTCTTCGACATCTTGCAGTTGATGAGGTAGAACTGGTGGTCGTGATGATATCTGCCCAACTTGGTAGGCGATAATGCATCAAACGATGAGTTCGTAATCACAAACTTGTTGTTGATGTCTCCTCTTCCGTCGTGCCAGATGATGGCACGGCTGTCGCCCAGAAACTTGCAGCGGGTAGCGTAGCAGGTGCCTCGAGGACAGCTGAAGTCTACTCCCGGACAGCGCAGAAAGAGGTCGGCATGATAGTACATTCCATCCTGCTTGCACCAGAGCGACAAGGCATCATTGCCGTCTGCATAGATATTACTGTTGGTGATGATGGTGCGTGTGCCTCTGCCGAAGATTGCCATCTGATGGGTGGTAGTCTTCTCAACGGTAGAGCCGTAGTTGTTGTATACGGTGATTCCGCTGATAACGCAGTCGTTGGCGTTTTCAGTCAGGACGATGACTCCCTGGTGAACATCCTTGCCTTTGTATTGCTTGATGGTTTGCGACTGGGCAGTCTCGGCATATTCTATGATGACGCTGTCTCTGTTTTCGCCTACCAGTACGATGTTTGGCTTGTCGATGATTACTTTTTCGTGATATTTGCCGTTGCGTACATATATAATATAAGGTGTAGCGCTGTTGGTTGGAGCCTTCTCTATGGCAGCCTGTATCGTTTCACCGGCTTTTACGATGGCGTTGAAGTCTGACAGGCTTGGCTTGCTGAAGTGGGTGAGGTCCAGCTGTCCGGTTTCGTTCTTGCCTTTTGTGTTGAGGCTGATGTTGAGCAGATGGGCTTTGTCATATTTCTCAGCCCATTTCTGATAGAGCGGGTAGAGCATGGCTGGTGCGTCCTGATACCAGCCGTATCCGTTTCGGCGTTCGGTTCCTATCTCCTGCATACTCTTGCGTGGAATACCATCGCGGTCGCAGACGAATGGTTCGCAGTTCTTCAGGTCGTAGAATCTTGCCCACAGGGGTGTGCCTGCAGGGTCTTTTACCAATGTGGTGTTGCGGTAAGGTGAGCCGTATTCGCCCGTTCTTACTACCTTGAGTCCGGTCAGCTTATAGTCATCAAACCATTGCATGGCTCCTCTTACGGCTTCCTTTATCTCTTCTGAAGGGTTAGAAATTTCGAGCAGGAGTTTAACGATACTGGCACTTTCTGATGAACAGAATGAAGCCAGCTCGAAGGCACGGGCTGGGGCAGGAGCAAAAGTCTCCCGGTCGTGCTGCTGGCACCATACGGTAGGTTTGCCGTTCACTCTTATCTGGCAGCGCAGGATGCAGTCTACTCCCTTGTCAAAAGCCTTTCTGGCTTTCTCTCTGAGGTTCTTGTCTGTAAGTCCTTTGTTAAATGGTGCTTTCTGCTGGTAAACGTCGCGTAGCAGTTTCATGGTGTTCACCATGGCATTGTCGTTGAAGGTGATGTGTATCTGGTAGTCGCGCATCTTAGGCCAGAACTGTGGCCATCCTCCGTTGGCATACTGTCCGCTCAGGAGATATTCCACGCCTTTGCAGAAGGCTTCCTTGTATTTCTGTGTCTTGGTAGCCTGGTAGAGTCGTGCCAGATAGAGCATCTGCATGTTGGTGGCATCGTTGTCGGTGGTGGAGTCGTCCTGGCGGTTCTTCTCGCCCAATACTTTCTCCATCTCTTCATGGCTCATCGGTTTCACCATGTCGATGTTCTTGGGCCATCCGCCGGTTACTCTCTGGTAAGCAAGAATCTGGTTACCCACCTGCTTGGCCTGTTCTGTTTTGTAGAAAGCCATGTTGGTTTCGCGGAGCACATTCTTGTACCCCTTCTGTGCCTTGGCGGTGAAGCATGTAGCCAAAACCAAGACAATCGTTAAGTAGATTATTTTCATGTTGTTGTTTAATTTATTTGCTTTATTAGATCCTTATTGTCCTTGCAAAGATAAATAAAATAAGCTGAAATACAGAACTATTTTACATGAAAATATCGTTTTCGGTCATTTAATATAGAAAATAAAGCATTTTTCCATGTCTGAGAGCGATATTCGTTGTTTTTTTTGTATCTTTGCCATCGGACTTATCATCGGCTTTCAAGTTCAATGTTTCAAGTTCAGAGATTAAAGTTCAAAGTATATGATATTAACGATTACAGGTTCAGACAGCACCGGAGGCTCTGGTGTACAGGCTGACATCAGGACGATTTCCGAGTTGGGCGGTTATGCTGTTTCGGCAATAACCAGCATCACTGTGCAGAATACCCTGGGTATCCAGGAGTTCTTCGATATTCCTGCCGAGATTGTTTCGGGGCAGATAGAGGCTATCATGAACGATATGCAGCCCGATATTGTGAAGATTGGTATGATACGCAGGGTGGAAACGCTGAATGTGGTCATCGATGCGCTGACCAAATACCGTCCTGCCCATATTATCTATGCCCCTGCCATCTGGTCGAGCCAGGGCGATGCGCTGATGACGGAAGATGTGGTGAGCCAGATTAAATACCGCCTGCTGCCGCTCTGTTCTGTCGTCGTGGCACGTAAGAAGGAGAGCGACATCATTCTGCAGAATTCCAAGCTGCTGAGCCTTGCCGAGAAGCAGGGACTGCAGGTTTACAGGCTTGACAATGCCAATTCTCATGGTCTCATCAACCGTTTTTCTTCAGCTCTTGCCGTTTATCTGAATCAGGGCAAGAAGATGGGGGAGGCGCTGGCGAAGGCGCAGGATTTCATCAATGTAGAGCTCGTGCGCCAGAGCAATCTGCAGGGCAGGAGTTCCGAGCTTTACAATCAGTTTATCTCGCAGGTGAATAACTTCTGCCGCACTTACAGCGATGTTCATTTCTATGCCGACCAGCTGAATGTGAGTGGCCGTTATCTGGCTCAGGTTACCCGCCGCATCTCCGGCAAGACCCCGAAGGCAATCATCGATGAATACATCGTGAAGGAGATAGAGCGCGAGCTCTCTACCACTACGCATACGGTTCAGGAGATAGCCAATACCTTCGGCTTCTCATCCCAGGCTCATCTCACCAAGTTTTTCAAGAAGATGAGAGGGGTTACGCCTTCTGCTTTTCGGCAGAAAGGATAAGTTAGTTTATAGTTGAAAGTTTATAGTTTATAGCAATCTTGCTAACGGCTACGCCCTATCAACTATTAACTTTTTTATTGGGGGGTTAACAGGGTTAACAGTTAACAGCTGTTTTTTGCA
>ERZ1034976.1422-NODE-1422-length-18474-cov-5.713122_pt1 | contig 18474 bp, 7 predicted proteins | sample MGYA00520623_ERZ1034976 | MGnify/ENA primary metagenome ERZ1034976 (study PRJEB33766, sample SAMN09781774) | gut metagenome | biome: gut microbiome | host: Homo sapiens | place: Madagascar | study: EMG produced TPA metagenomics assembly of the PRJNA485056 data... | reverse complement strand
CTGGAGGTACAGAAGGAAGCATACGAGCAAAAGAAGGAGCTTTCCGCTGTGCATGCGGGGCCTGCCTGGATCGAGGTATTCGGGGAAACACCGTTTACCCCTGTTTTGCAGAAAGAGGCATGTCAGCTCAGTAAAAAGCAGCAGGAGCTTTCAACCTGGTATTACGGACAGCTCGGTCAGATCATCAACAGTTATATCCCGGGAGAAGAAAGAAGTTTTACGATCATTGCCTATCCGATCCCTGAGATCGGGGAGGAGTATCCGGCGATCATGGATGAAACGATCCGCCTGAATACGCTGGATTATCAGACGTACGAGGATCTGCAGCAGAAGATGATCGATGTGCTGGATATGTGTGAGTATGCCCGGATCATAGGGACAAACGGAAACAAGACAGATTTGAAAGTTATGTTAACTGATCTGGCGGATCCGGCAAAGCAGACAAAGTTTGAAAACTGCGTGGCAGATGTCAATATTCCGGTGGGCGAGGTATTTACTTCTCCGAAGCTGGCAGGAACGGAAGGCACGCTGTATGTCAGCCGTGTTTATCTGAATGAGCTGGAATATACAGAACTTGAGATCCATGTGAAGGATGGCAGGGTAACAGAGTACGACTGTGCTAACTTTGCAGATCCAGCAGAGGGCAAAAAGTTAATTAAAGACAACATTTTATATCATCACGAAACACTTCCGATGGGAGAATTTGCGATCGGTACGAATACGACCGCTTACCGCATGGGACGGATGTATGAGATCGAAGACAGACTGCCGATCCTGATCGCAGAAAAGACAGGGCCGCATTTTGCATTCGGAGATACCTGTTATTCTCATGCAGAGGATGTGGCTGTCTATAATCCTGACGGAAAAGAGATTATTGCCAGAGACAATGAGATTTCTGTTTTGCGTAAAGAAGATATGGACAAGGCATATTTCCAGTGCCATACGGATATCACGATTCCATATGATGAGCTGGGCGCGCTCTACGGTGTCACAGCAGACGGCGAGGAGAAATGGATCATCAAAGACGGCAGATTTGTACTGCCGGGCACGGAAGAGCTGAACAAGCCGCTCGAAGGAATGTGACATTTCGTATTGACGATAGAGAAAGAACCTTTTAAAATATTGTATGATTGCAAAAAGCAATAGGAAAGTGTTAAATGATGTAATAGTAAAGATGAATGGAGGATACAGCATGGCACAGGTAGGAATTGTAATGGGCTCTGATTCAGATATGCCTATTATGAGTAAAGCAGCAGATATTCTGGAGGAACTCGGTATTTCATATGAAATGACGATCATTTCCGCCCATAGAGAACCGGACGTATTCTTTGAGTATGCCAAAGGAGCAGAGGCAAAGGGATTCAAGGTGATCATCGCGGGCGCAGGTATGGCAGCACATCTGCCGGGTATGTGTGCGGCAATCTTTCCGATGCCTGTCATCGGTATTCCAATGCATACAACAAGTCTTGGGGGCAGAGATTCCCTGTATTCTATCGTACAGATGCCATCCGGTATTCCGGTTGCGACTGTTGCGATCAACGGCGGGGCCAATGCGGGACTTCTCGCAGCAAAGATCCTGGCAACAAGTGATGCAGCACTTCTTGACAGACTGAAAGCATATTCTCAGAGCTTAAAGGAATCTGTACAGAAGAAGGATGCCCATTTACAGGAAGTAGGCTATAAAAATTACAATAAATAAAGAGGAGAACAAAAATGGATTACAAGAAAGCAGGAGTAGACATCGAAGCCGGTTACAAATCAGTGGAGCTGATGAAAAAGCATGTACAGGCTACTATGAGACCGGAAGTGCTTGGTGGCATCGGCGGATTTGCAGGTGCGTTTGACTTAAGTGCCATCAAAAACATGGAGGAGCCGATCCTTCTTTCCGGAACAGACGGCTGCGGAACAAAAGTAAAGCTGGCATTCGTGATGGACAAGCATGATACGATCGGTATTGATGCGGTGGCTATGTGTGTAAATGATATTGCATGCTCCGGTGGAGAGCCTTTGTTCTTCCTTGATTATATCGCATGTGGTAAAAATTATCCGGAAAAGATCGCTACGATCGTTAAAGGTGTGGCAGAAGGTTGTATCCAGTCTGAATGTGCATTGGTAGGCGGTGAGACAGCAGAGCATCCGGGACTGATGGAAGAGGATGAATACGATCTGGCAGGATTTGCTGTCGGCGTAGTGGATAAAAAGGATCTGATCAACGGATCTGATATGAAGCCGGGTGATGTTCTGATCGGCATGGCGAGCTCAGGTGTACATAGCAACGGATTCTCTTTAGTCCGTAAAGTATTTGAAATGACAAAGGAAAGCCTTGATACCTATTATGATGAACTGGGCAAGACACTTGGCGAAGCCCTTTTGGCACCGACCAGAATTTATGTAAAAGCACTGAAAGCGGTAAAAAATGCCGGTGTTAAGGTAAAAGGCTGCAGCCACATCACAGGCGGCGGTTTCTATGAAAATATTCCGAGAATGCTTCCGGACGGCGTACGTGCGGTTGTCAAGAAAGACAGCTACGAAGTACCGGCTATTTTCAAACTTATGCAGAAAACAGGCGATATTGAGGAACAGATGATGTACAACACCTACAACATGGGTATCGGTATGGTTGTTGCGGTAGATCCTGCTGATGTGGAGACAACAATGGCAGCAATGAAAGAAGCCGGCGATACACCATATATCATCGGTCAGATCGAAGCGGGAGAAAAAGGAGTTACCTTATGTTAAACGTAGTAGTCTGTGTATCGGGCGGCGGTACGAACCTGCAGGCAATCTTAGATGCAGTGGAAAGCGGTAAGATCACCAACACACGTATTGCGGGTGTGATCAGTAATAATGCAGGTGCTTATGCGCTGGAGCGTGCAAAAGCAAAAAATGTACCGGCTGTCTGCATTTCTCCAAAGGAGTATGAAACAAGAGAAGCATTTAATCAGGCACTGCTGCAGGGCGTGGATGAGCTGAAGCCGGATCTGATCGTTTTAGCGGGATTTCTTGTAAATATCCCGGCTGAAATGGTGCAGGCTTACCGGGGCAGGATCATCAATATCCATCCGTCTCTGATCCCTTCTTTCTGCGGCAAAGGCTATTATGGGCTGAAGGTGCATGAAGGCGTGCTTGCGCGAGGTGTCAAGGTGACGGGTGCGACCGTGCATTTTGTGGATGAAGGGACGGATACAGGTCCGATCATCTGTCAGAAGGCGGTCTGTGTAAAGCAGGATGATACGCCGAAAGTATTGCAGCAGCGTGTTATGGAAGAAGCGGAATGGCAGCTTCTGCCACAGGCGATCGACTGGATCGCAAACGGCAGAGTACAGATACAGGACGGAAAAGTGTTTATAAAATAACGGGAGGCAGCAATGAAAGTTTTAATTGTTGGAAGCGGCGGCAGAGAGCATGCGATCGCAGCAAGCGTCGCAAAAAGTGATAAAGTGGATAAGATCTATTGTGCACCGGGCAATGCAGGAATCGCACAGCTTGCAGAGTGTGTAGCGATCGGGGCAATGGAGTTTGATAAACTGGTTGCATTTGCAAAAGAAAAAGAGATCGATCTTGTGATCGTCGGTATGGATGATCCGCTGGTAGGCGGTCTTGTGGATGAGATGGAAAAGGCAGGCATCCGCACATTCGGTCCTCGTAAAAATGCAGCGATCCTGGAAGGCAGCAAGGCATTCTCCAAGGATCTGATGAAAAAATACGATATCCCGACAGCAGCGTACGAAACCTTCGATGATCCGAAGGAAGCACTTGCTTATCTGGAGACGGCTGAGTATCCCATCGTCTTAAAGGCAGACGGCCTGGCACTCGGTAAGGGTGTTCTGATCTGTAATACAAAGCAGGAAGCCATAGACGGTGTGAAAGAGATCATGGAGGATAAGAAATTCGGCTCTGCCGGCAATCGCATGGTAGTAGAGGAATTTATGACAGGGCGCGAGGTGTCTGTTCTTTCCTTCGTAGACGGTAATACGATCCAGATCATGTCAAGCGCGCAGGATCACAAGCGTGCCAAGGATGGTGATCAGGGCTTAAATACAGGCGGTATGGGAACCTTCTCCCCAAGCCCGTTCTATACAAGGGAAGTGGATGAGTTCTGCCACAAATATATCTTCCAGAAGACGGTAGACGCTATGAAGGCAGAAGGCAGAGAATTCAAGGGCGTTATCTTCTTCGGCCTGATGCTGACAGAAAAAGGCCCGAAGGTGCTGGAATACAATGCGAGATTTGGAGATCCGGAAGCACAGGTCGTTCTGCCGCGTATGAAGAACGATATCATTGATGTATGCAATGCCTGCATCGACGGTACACTGGATCAGATCAAGGTAGAATTTGAAGACAATGCAGCGGTCTGTGTGGTACTGGCATCCGACGGGTATCCGGTTTCTTACGAAAAGGGACTTCCGATCGAAGGACTGGAGGCATTTGACGGAAAAGACGATTATTTCTGCTTCCACGCAGGCACAAAGCTTGCAGACGGCAGGATTGTGACAAACGGCGGACGTGTACTTGGCATCACGGCTAAGGGCAATGACTTGAAAGAGGCAAGAAAGAAAGCATACGAAGCAACTGAATGGGTTTCATTTGCTAATAAATATATGCGGCATGACATCGGAAAGGCAATCGATGAAGCATAATAAAAAGAAGCAGGATTTCCTGCTTCTTTTCATAGGGATCATCTGTCTGATCGTGTTTGTAATATGCGCCGTTTTCCTATTGCGCTATTACAGGGATTACAGGCAGGAAAAAAGCATGGATGAAGAACTGCGGGAGCTTGGCAGACAGGTGCAGACGGAAGCGGCAGAGAATAATAAGGGGAATGCAAAAGATGAGGATCAGGATGAGCAGGAACTTCCGCAGATCAATGCATCTGTCTACCGGGAGAAAAACGAAGATTATGTGGCTTATCTGTATATCCCGGATACAGAGATCGAATATCCTGTTGTGCAGCGGAATAACAGCTATTATCTGAACCATAATTTTTATGGGGAGAAGAATGCACACGGAACGATCTTTTTAGATGAAAACTGCAGCACGGAAGATCCGGTACTGCTGTTGCACGGACATCATATGAAGGATGGTACGATGTTTGGCAGCCTGAAACAGTATAGGGATAAGGAGTTCAGACAGGCGCACAGCGAGATCTTGCTGGATATGGGGGAAGGCTTTGACGCATACGAAGTATTTGCCATTCTGCAGATCGATCTGACAAAAGAAGATTACTTTGCTTATGAGGAAATCCCAAAGGATGCGGACAGCCTGACTGCATATCTGAAACAGACCCGCAAACATGCGACATGGTATGAACAGCCGGAACAGGAAGACAGGCTGCTTTTGTTATCCACCTGTGCTTACGGTTCAGAGGACGAACGGATGGTAGTAGCGGCTTATAAACAATAAAAAAATTAAAACCAAAGCGGAGTGGTGGACATATAGAAAATGTCCGCCGCTTTTTTTGTTATGGTGTCGAGGAAAATGCATGCATTTATGCGGTGCATTTGACGACCGCTGATCAGAGCGAGATTCGCAGAGCGTATCTCGTCTCTGTATACAATTCACAAAATAAAGTTGCAAATACGTAAAAGAAAGATGAAAACGCGGAAAATGTTTGCCGGACAAAAAGAAAGGATGTTGCAAGAACCTATAAAATATTATATTATGTAAAGTAATAATGGGTGGATTATATCTGCGTGTAAAAACAGGCGGATATCGACCCGGATCAGAAATAAAAAAACAGGGATAAAACAGGAGTTATGCGGGATATGAAGAGAAATGAATATTTCACAGAGGAAGAGATCAGAGAACAGAAAAAGAGGAGAAAAATAGGCAGACGGGCCATGGCACTTCTGTTGGCAGGCATGATGTTGTTTTCCAATATACCGTCCAATGTAAGTGCGGTATCGGACAATGATATCAGTATGCTGCCGGATGCGATGGTGCAGACGGAAGATACGGATACAACTGCAGATGCTACAGAGGGGAAGACTGTAACTATGACAGGCGCAGCCAAGCAGCCGGCAGCTGCTGCAGAAGACCGGAATGCAGGAGAGGAAAGCGAACCGGTTGCGGTGGATGCGGCAGCGGATATTGATGCAGACAAGGCAGGCAGTGCAGATATTTTTGACAATACAACGATCACACTGGATAAGCTGACACTGAAGGCGACCTATTCAGATGGAAAAGGCGGTAGTGTTGTAGAAGAATTGACAGAAAACGGTACATTTGATCTGCCATACAATGCGGATATCAATATGCGACTGGATTTCAAGCTGGGAAGCGGAACAGCGGTCAATAAGGATACTGCTTATATTTATAAGCTCCCTGATACGATCCGCGTTGATGTAGAGGCCGATCATAAGCTGGCTGATCATAACGGCAAGTCCATTGGTACTGTTCATATTGCAAAGGACGGAACATTGTCCTTCCGGTTTGATACGGATGCGATCGGCTCCAATACCAATGTTAACTTTTATGTACAGTTTGAGGGCGGCTTTTCGGAATCTCTGCAGGAAGAGGGAAAGACAGAGAATATTGCGTTTCCAACTGCTACAGGTGATTTTAAATTCACGGTAAATACAACAGACAAAACGGATGATGATAAAAAACCGGATCCGAAGGATGTCAGCATCAGCAAATATGGCAGCAAGATCGTTAATATCAACGGACAAAATTATATTGAATGGACGGTAGAACTCGGTCAGGAAGGCAGAACATCACTGGATGGCGTGATCACGGATAATCTGCCGACAGGACTTACTTATGCGGAGATTTCAGGGTATCCCCAGCTGACAGACAGTACAGGTGGAACGATTACAACGACAGCGAAAAACGGAGACAGCAGTATTGATATTAAGGTAGCGGGCGTTACCTCCCATTATCATGCAAAGGTAAAATTCTGTACCTATTATGATAAGAGTATTTTTGGTGGTACGATCAATGACAGTACAACAGCGCTGGTGGACAATACGGCGGCATTTAACCCGGATGATGATACGGATAAGGGTGTCAGCAACAAAGGAACCGTATCCATTAAACCGGATATGCTGAAAAAGACGGGAAGCAGCATTGCAGCAGATGGTACGATCGAGTGGACTGTAACTATAAATGCAGAGAATCTGGATATTCAGGGAACTTCTTATTTGGATATTGTGGAAACCGGACAGGAGCTTGTTGAGGATTCCATCCAGATCACACCGGGGGGACTCAGTACGACTGGAAAGAGCAAAAGTGGCTTTGAAGTGGCAATTCCTGCAGGAACTGCTTATACAGATACCGTTACGATCAAGTATAAAACGAAGGTAACAGATTTTTCGCAGGGCAGCTACAAAAATACCGGTAAACTGAAGGGTGGCGTATACGATGTAACAACAAACGCCACCGTACCGGGCTACAATCTGTTGAAAAAGAGTTTTAAGGATTTTAATAAGATCACCAATACCTTTACATGGGAGATCGTGGTTAACGAGGAAGGCAAGACACTGGAAAATGTTACTGTGACAGATACATTCCGGGCAGGTAACGGCACGAACAAGGTTTCCGGTTCAGATCATGAAATGGCATTTGTCAGCGCATCCGAGGCACTGGATGCTTCTTCTGATGCGGAAAACGGTAAGCTTGTTTTTAAATTTGACAAGCTGGATGCAAAAAAGGTCATCACGATCGTGACGAAGGTGAAGGATCCGACCGCATTTGATGCAAGCAGCTGGCCGTTATTTGAAAATAAAGCATCCATGACCAGTGATATGAATACAACTCCAATTGATTCGACTGCACAGACATGGCAGCAGATCAAAAAGCCGGATATCCTGGCGAAAGACGGTAAGATGAACGGAGACGGTACGATCACATGGACGCTTCAGGTAACAAATCCGAAGCTGACGGTGAAAGGTGCGGAAATCACGGATGTATTGCCGGCCGGACAGGAATATGTGGATGGCAGTATGCGTCTGCAGAACCCATACTATGATGCAAATCCGGTATCTGTGACACCGACGGTCACAGTGGATACGACAACGGGAATCCAGAGCCTGAAGTACGTCTTTGATCTGACGGATACGGTGCAGGCAGGATTTTTCCGGAAAGATTTCTGGATCTGCTATGAAACGAAGACGACAAGCTTTGATGATGCGACAGCTTCCAGGTCCTATGAAAATGACGCAAAGATCAGGCTGGATTTTGAAGGAGATATTTCGGTTACAGATGATGCCAGAAAAAAACTGACCGGTGAGACCGGTGGTGTGCTGGAAAAAGTATATGACTATAAAGCGGGTAACCAGTATGTAGACTGGAGCGTTAAGATCAATGAAGGACATTATGATATGTCGGCAGTGGCTGATCCGGTCATTACCGATCAGCTCCCTTCTTATTTTGATTATGTCAGCGGTAAATTATATAAAGTAACGAAGGTAAAGAATGGAAATGACACGCAGGTAACAGAGACAGAGGTCTCAGCAGTCATTGCGGTTATGAACGGCAAGATCACCGTACAACTGCCAAATATCGGTTCGGATGAATATGTCTTTAAATTCCGCACTCAGTTTAACTGTCTGGCTGCAGAGCTGAGCGGTAAGACGATCGCCAATACGGTAAACTTTACCGGAACCGGAAAGAATGTGACAGATACGAGTGATACGATCAAAAATGTATCCTTCAGTTCTTCTTCCGCAGGTGCGGTAACCAAGCATGAGATCCGTGTCAGAAAGATCGATGCGGTAACAAAACAGCCGCTGGCAGGTGCGATCTTCAAGCTGTATCTGGATGGCAGTGATATCTGTATCGGTGAAGCAACCTCCGGCGCAGACGGTTACGCGGTATTTGAAGATCTGAATACACTGACCGGTTATGATCTGAAGCTGGTAGAGTACCAGACACCGGACGGTTATACGTATATCAGACCGGGAAGCGGAATCGGATCGGCAGAAACTGTCATTAAAGATTATGATGATGCCAATCTGAAGACAGATGCGTCAAACGGTACAAAATATTATGAGATTACAATTCCAAACTACACACCGGAAGTATTAAGGGGAAGCGCGCTGATCCAGAAAAAGGATGCAGCGTCTGCTGCAGTACTTGCAGGTGTGGAATTTGGGCTGTATACAAGTTCACTTTGCACGGAAGATACACTGGTAGCAAGACGTACAACATCAGATACCGGAATTGTGACCTTCTCAGGTCTGGAGATAGGAGAGACCTATTTCTTACGGGAAATCACACCGCTTCCGGGTTATAAGGCAAACAATACGATCTACAAGATCGATGTAAAGACTGCAACAGAAACAGAGTACTGTGTATTGGGCGGTACGCCGGGCACGCCACAGAGCAGTGCTTATGAGATCACCAATGAGAAGGCAAAAGCAAGCCTGACACTGACAAAGACAGAAAAGGATTCCGATCCAATCACCTATCTGCAAAATGCAGAATTCAGTATTTATCGTGATGCAGCCTGCTCTGACCGTGTGGATACACAGACGACAGATGCAAACGGCAAGCTGACTTTTACGGATCTGGAGCTTGGAAAGACCTATTATTACAGAGAAACAAAAGCACCTGACGGATATGTGCTGGATACGACCGTACATCAGATCACGATCGGAACCGGAACGGAAAATGCCGATGTGACAGAGACGGTAACAGTTACCAACGAAAAAGCGATCGGAGATATCGTGATCAAAAAAGTGGATGATTCTACGGTAGCGGTTCCATTGGATGGTGTTGTATTCCGTCTGTTAAATGCGGATGATACGGATTATCTGAAGGATGGCGCCGCTTATGAAGTGACCAGCGATGAAAACGGTTATGCCAGATTCAAGGATATTCCGTTTGGTAAATATCTGGTAAAAGAGGTAACCGGAAAAACAGGATATCAAGTAAGCGCAACAAATGCAGCAATCACAGTGGATATCGTCGGTGACAACAATCTGACGATCATAAACAAACGATATAAATGTGATATCCATCTGACAAAAACCGGAGAAGGCGGAGAACTGCTGGCAGGCGCTGAGATCGGTCTCTTTACAAAAGACGGAGCCAGAATAAAAACCGCAACGACAGGCAGTAACGGAAAGGTAACCTTTACAGATATTGTATATGGTGATTATTATCTGCAGGAGCTGAAAGCACCGGCAGGTTATAAGCTGTCATCTGCAAAAGTAACGATCACTGCGGCTGAGATCCAAACCAGCTATACAGCGGGAACGGTGCTGGATAAGATGTTATCCAATGAGAAGCAGAAAGGGCAGATCTGTCTGATGAAGACAGATGATGCAGGCACAGCACTTTCCGGTGCTGAGTTTACCTTATATGATGAAAACATGGTTGCCCTGAAGACCGGCAAGACAATGACGGCGGCAGAAGCTTCCGCCATGGGTTCAGGTGCTGCAGATGGCCAGCTGTATTTCAAAGATCTTACCTACGGAACTTATTATGTACAGGAAACAAAAGCACCGGATACGCCGGATGCTTCCATTGTCTACCAGAGAGACAATCAGGTTTACAAGGTAGTCGTGGATTCGGATATACTTGTAACAAAATACACAGATGCAGACGGAAATCAGCAGAATCTGACCATTCAGAATAAAAGATTAAGCACAACACCGCCGCTGATCAGTTTTAAGGTAAAGAAAACAGATGCAGAATCAGATGCAGCACTTGCGGATGCAGTGTTTGAACTTTATAAAAATGGTGTGGCAACCGGTATCACAGCAGTAACAAATAGCAGTGGTATTGCATATTTTAAGCGGATCAGTGTTGAGACGGATGCAGCAGATACAAGCTATGAAGTTATAGAAAAAACAGCGCCTGCGGGATACAGAGCACCGACGGCAGTTGACAGAATCTTATTTGCGTCAAATAAGAGTGAACTGAATATCTATGCGGATGCAGATACAACACCAAAAACGGAGACCGAAATTGCCTGGGCGGGAGATTATAAACTGACTGCAACAAGTGAGGCAAGCGCTACGATCAAAAATACCCCGATAAAGGGTAAGATCTGGGTAACCAAGACAGGTGCGAGTGCTGCAACGCTTCTGAAAGATGCTGAATTTACATTATATAAAGCGGATCAGACAACAAAGGTAGTGATCACGGGACTGACCAATCCGGCAAAGACGAACGAGAAGGGAATTGCCGTGTTTGAGAATCTGCCTTGTGGTACATATTATCTGAAAGAAACGGGAGCGCCGGATGGCTACAGTGTGGATACGACCATGCAGAAGATCGTCATCAGTGACGAGACGCTGCACAGTATAACAGTGAAGGATACAAAGCTCAGTCTGACAGTCAGCAAAAAGGCGGTTGGCGGAGCGACGGAAGTACCGGGTGCATCCTTTACGATCACAGAAAAGGATGATCCGGCAGTTTTGCTGGACAGCTGGGTAAGTACAGACCGTGCCCATATTGTGACGACAGAGAAGATGACGACAGGAAAGCATTATATACTGTCCGAAATAAAAGCACCGGCGGGATATACGTATACGAATGATATTGAGTTTACATTTGCGGCAGATGGCAGTCTCCGGCTGATCACGACGGCCGAGAAAAACGGACAGACGATCACCGTCAGAGATACACCGCTGACACTCAGGATCAGTAAGCAGGATAGTGTGACAAATAAAAATCTGGCAGGGGCGCTTCTTGGCATTTATGATGAAAATGATGCACTTGTGACCAGCTTTACAACAAACACGAGTGTTTACCGATTACCTGCAGGTATTCTGGAGGCTCCGAAAACAGGCTACAAGGAATATACCTTAAAAGAAATCTCAGCACCGGACGGCTACGAAATCGCAGCGGATATCCGTTTTGCGGTAGCTGAGGACGGAAAGATCTATACGGTTACAAAGGATGCAGCAAATCAGAATGTATATACCTTACACGCTGACAGCACATTAAAAATGCTGGACGTGGAAAAGAAAGACATTTACATCAGAAAACTGGATGCAGAGACAGGAAAGGATATTGCGGGAGCAGCTTTTGTGCTCTACAAGGATGCAGTAGCTGATCCGAACAGGATTGCGGAATGGACATCAGACGGAACGCCGCATAAGCTGGATGCAGGATTATTCTCAGCAGGTACGAATTATTATCTGAAGGAAGTAGGTGCACCGAACGGATATCGCAGTGCCCTTTTGATCAAGTTCCGTGTGGACAGTGCAAAGAAGATAGTGATCCTGGAAGGAAATTCCAATAATATCAATGGTGACAGGGATACATTACTGGTGCGTGATGAACCGATCAAATTATATCTGCGCAAGCAGAATGCGTTTGGTATGCTCCTGCCCGGTGCAGTGCTGAAGCTGGCAGAATATGACGCTTCACAGCCGGATCGGATGGGAAATGTCATTCTGGATGCTTATAAAACAGATGGCAGTGTTTACCGCGTGCCTTCTGCACAGCTGAAGTTGGGAACAACCTATATTTTAAGGGAGATTTCCGCACCGGATGGCTTTAAGAAGGCAGATGACATTATCTTTACGATTAATGATAATAACGGCAGTATTACAAGAGCCGATGGTGTTAATGTGGTAAACAACACGATCATCATGGAAGATGATGAAGCAGGTCTTGGTATCGGTAAGAAAGATCTTGATTCCGATCTTGGTCTGGCGGGTTCTAAGTTACAGCTTACAAGCAGTGACGATCCACATTTTACACCAATCACATGGGTTAGTGACGGAACGGTAAAAACATGGGATATTCTTTCCTTTACACCGGGCTGTACCTACACCCTGACAGAGCTTTCCGCACCGCAGGGCTATGCATATGCAGATCCGATCACCTTTACGATTGGGGCAGTGGATCATAAGATCTATATTGACGGACAGGAGGCCGCCAACCGGACTGTTTATATCAAAGATGGAAAGCTGGCACTGACAGTCAGTAAGCAGGCAACAGGCGGCAGCAGTGAGCTGGCAGGCGCGAAATTTGAAATTTTAGACGAAAGCGGTACTGTTGTTACTACATTTACTACAGAGGAAGCAGCAACAAGCGTGGATACTTCCGCGCTGACAGCACCGGCTGCTGGATATCTGGAGTATATACTGCATGAAGTGACAGCGCCGGATGGTTATGAACTGGCGGATGATATCCGATTCGCATATGACAGGGACGGTAAGCTTTATCTGGTGACAGAAGAAAACGGTACAAAGATCTATACAGAGAAAAAGGATCTGAAACTGACAGTTTATGATATGCCGAAGTTCTGCGTGCAGAAGGTAGATGCAGAGGGTAATGCACTGGAAGGCGCTGTATTAGAGATCACAACGCAGGAGGATGACGGCTTTACACCAATCCGCTTTACAACAACGAAAGATAAGTACTATCCACAGGGATTGAAAGCAGATGTGACTTATGTATTGTCAGAGATCACACCGCCACAGGGCTACAGCGTGGCAGAGCCGGTCAGCTTTGTACTCAAAGCGGATGGCAGTGTCTGCATAGACGGTGTTACGGCAACGGATGGCAGGCAGGTGACTATGGTAGATAAGGCAGTTACGGTTTATGTGGCAAAGAAAGACCTGAGTACAAAAGAAGCACTCAAAGGTGCAAAACTGGCGATTAAAAATGAAGCAGGAGAAACGCTGTACAGCTTTGTATCAGAAAAAGAGAAAACAACAATACCGGGCAGTATCTTTACGGTTCCAATGGATCAGAACTATGCATATTACAGCTTATGTGAGCTGGAAGCACCGGAAGGCTATGGACTGGCAGAATCGGTTGATTTTGCGATCAACCGAAGCGGACAGTTATATCTGGTAGAGACAGACGGTGCAGACAAAAAATATACGGAATTGACCGATCATGTACTGACAATGTACGATATGGCGCAGCTTTCTGTCAGCAAAAAGACAGAAAACGGCAAGTATCTGAAAGGCGCAACACTGAAGATCACAGCGGAGAAGGATACATCCTTTGAAGCGATCACGATCAAGACAGACGGGAAACCGGCATATTTTGACAGCAGTAGATTTACAGCAGGAACGACCTATGTGGTTTCCGAAACAAAAGCACCAAAGGGATATAGTTATGCCACAGATGTGAAGTTCAAACTGGATCAGGATGGCAATGTATATGTAAACGGTAAGAAGAGCAAAGATAAGTCAATTATTATGACCGATGAAAAGATTCAGGTCAAGGTGGCAAAGAAGGACGAAAATTCTCATAAGCATCTGGAAAATGCAGAGCTTGCAGTGAAGGATGCGGATGGAAAGGTTCTGTACACCTTTACTTCCAAGAGTAAAGATGTGACACTGCCTGCCAAGATCTTTACTGCGCCGCAGGATGAAAAATATACCTATTATACATTGACAGAGGTAAAAGCGCCGGAAGGTTATGAACTGGCAAAGGATATCCGGTTTGCAATTGACAAAAACGGTACGTTGTATATCAGAAATGCAAAGGGTAACTATAAGAAGGCAAAGAATGGACTGCTGACCATGTATGACAGCCCGACCTTTACTTCATCAACGAGCATAACAACGACCGGAAGTGGCAATAAAGTGCCGAAAACCGGAGATCAGACCCCGCTTGGACTGCTCCTTGCACTTTGCGGTCTGTCATTAGCGGGCATGATCAGTGCGTTCTCAGCATTGCTCCGCAGAAGACGCCGGGTGAACCGGATTGAAAAGAGATAGCGGGATATAGAGGAAGAATAAAAGCATAATGACCGGGAAAACCGGATAAAGGAAGCGCAGGATCAGACAGATCCCGCGCTTCCTGTTTTTTGCCTGTTTATTGTCTGTCAATCACAAGATGTGGCATAATTAAGCAAAAATTCAGAATTTGTCTACTATATTTTGGTTGACGATTATAGAGGCGGATAGTATGATAAAAAAGAGATATTTTGCAAATTTTACATGCTTTTTGACGGATAAAGGAATGAGACGATGATACGATACAGTGTAAAGGGTAAAAAGGGCAGAAAAGTGGCTGCTTTTCTGGGTGTGACGGTACTTTCCGTGGCATTTTTGGCAATGCCTGTCATGGCAAAAGGAACAGGAACCGTAACAGGAACGGGTGTGAATGTGAGAAAAAGTGCAGGCACAGCTGCCGAAAAAGTTACGACTGTTACAACGGGAGATCAGCTCCGTGTGACCGGATCAAAAAAGGACAGCACAGGAAAAAAGTGGTATAAGGTTACATTTACACAAAACGGAACGAATTATACCGGATACATAATGTCGAATTATGTAAACTATAAAAAGGATGCGGCAACACCGGATCAGGCAACGGCAAATCAGGCTGCAGCAGCGCAGACGGACGGTTCCACGACTGTATTGGATGTGTCCGGTATTGCAAAGGATATAAAGCAGAATACAACGAATCAGACAAATACGGGAAATACACAGAATAACAACGCAGGCACAACAAATCAGACAACAGCAGCAAAGAAAACCGGTGCGATCCAGGGGGATTATGTCAGAATCCGTAAAAAACCGGTAGCCGGAACTGTAGTCTGCCAGCTGATGAAAAATACGGATGTAACGGTAAAAAGCAGTAAAAAGGGATCAGATGGCTATATATGGTATAAGATTTCTTTTAAATACGGCGGAAAGAAAAAGACAGGTTATGTCAGAAGTGATCTGTTGAAGGTCAATGAGACAAAGCAGGAGAAGGCGGCGGATCCTGCGCAGTCTGGGGCAGAGCCGGCGAATACAAACGGTACGGATCAGTCAACGGTTACATCACTGACGGATGCGGAATTTGAAAGCTATCTGACCGCGCAGGGATTTCCGGAAAGCTACAAGCAGCCGCTCAGACAATTACACACATTACACCCGGAGTGGACATTTAAAGCTGTTCAGACAAATCTGGCGTGGAATGATGTAGTGGCAGCGGAGAGTGCGGTCGGCAAAAATCTGGTCGGTAAAAATGCGATCGTTTCCTGGAAATCTTTGGAAAGTACCGCATATAATCGAAAGAAGAATACATGGTACGGCTTTGATGGCGGCAGCTGGGTGGCAGCATCCACTGCACTTGTACAGTATTATCTGGATCCGAGAAATTTTCTGGGTGAAACATCTGTATTCCAGTTTGAATCACTGGAATATGAGGACTATCAGAATGTAGAGGGGCTTAAAGCTTTGCTGGCAGGTTCTTTTATGAACGGTGACTATACAGAACCGGATGGTTCTGTACGGAACTATGCAGATGCGTTTATTGAGATTGGCCGGCAGGTGGGGGTCAGCCCGTATCATTTGGCAGCCAGATGCTATCAGGAGCAGGGAAAAGGCAAGAGTGACAGTATTAAAGGAACCGTTGAGGGATTTGAAAGTATATTTAACTATTATAATATCGGTGCCTATGCATCCGGCGGAAATTCGCCGACCAGACAGGGACTGATCTATGCATCCGGTCAGACAAGCGGTGCTAATAATTATGAGCGCCCATGGAACACGAGGTATAAATCACTTTTGGGTGGGGCTGAGTATGTTGCACAGAAATATGTAAAGGTAAAACAGAATACACTATACTTCCAGAAGTTTAATGTGGTAAACACAAAAAATGGTCTGTATAAGCATCAGTATATGACAAATGTGCAGGCTGCAGCCAGTGAAGCGCAAAAGATGAGTAAGGCATGTCAGGCAGGAGACCGGCTTGTATTTTATATTCCGGTATATACGGGAATGCCTGAAACTGCCTGTGTAAAACCAACCGATAACAAGAATCCGAATAACTATCTGGCAACACTTGCCGTAACAGATCAGGAGCTGACACCGGTATTTGATCCGGAAACAGAATATTATGATCTGACGGTCAAGAAAAAGGTAAAGACGGCAGAAATCACGGCAACGGCTGTTGCAGCGTCTTCCGAAATCAGCGGAACAGGTACTTATGATCTGGAACGTGGCGAGAACGTATTTACGATTACGTGCACGGCACAGACGGGTGAGGTAAAAACATATACGATTCATATTATAAGAAAATAAACCGGAAAAAGTAAAATGAGAAGGGAAGCGTACTATATGAGACAAAAACTGGGGAGAATCTTATTGGGACTATCTGTTTTGACAGCAGCAATTCTGTATTTGCCGGCAGATATTTATGCAGCAGGTTCTGTCAGCGTAACGGCTGATAAAACGGATGTCGGTGTTTCGGACATGATCACGGTTTATATAAAAACTTCGGAGCCGGAGGATCCGTCTGTGGCACCGGAGATCTCTGTCACATACGATTCGGATAAGCTGGAGGTAACAGATTGTAATGTGGATTACGGCGGTGGCGGCGGACTTTTGACGATTACCGGAACCGATGCACAGATCACAATGAAGGCATTGGCTGCAGGCAGCGCATCAATCAGTGCGGAAGCGGTCATAGATGATGATGGAAATAATCCGGCAACAGGCAGTACCAGCGTTGTGGTTGGCGGTAATACAGCTGCGGATCTTTCCTCTGATGCGACACTCAGAGCTCTTACGGTCAGCCCGGGCAGTCTGTCACCGGCTTTTACACCGCAGGGAACGGAATACACAATAGAAGTGGATGACTCTGTAACGGATATTACAGTCAGCGGTGGTGTGACGGATGAAAAGGCACAGATCACGGCAGCAAGCGGTTTTAAAAATCTGAAATCAGGTACAAATGAGGCAGTCATTACCGTAACGGCGGAAGACGGCTCCACCATGACCTATCATTTTACGATCACACGAGGCAGTACAGCTGATGAAACAGATGCCGAAGAAGCGGAGCCGGAACAGATGCAGCAGGCAGCTTCGGCTGATGGGCTTACATTTACGGCAGATGGCACGGATTATACGATCAGTGAGACTGTTTCGGATGAACAGCTTCCGGCAGACTGCAGCAAAACAGAGGTTTCTTACGGCGGACAGACTGTAGAAGGTGCGATCTGGCAGCCCGGCGGGCTCACCCTTTTATATGCTGAAAAAGCAGATGGAGAAGGAAGCTTCTTTATTTATGACAGCACGAAAAACAGTTTTCAGATCTTTGTGCAGATCATGGGGATTGAAAACCATTATATAGTACCGGTAGCACCGCAGGAAGCAGTTCCGGACGGGTTTACGGAAGAAAATCTGCAGTGGAACAACTCTTATCTGCCGGCATATCAGACGACAAAGGGCGATCCTGCTTTGTCAGATGCATTTTATCTGTTTTATGCTTATAACAATGAAGGAAATGCAGCCTTTTATCTGTATGATGTGGCAGAAGGCAGTTTCCAGCGATATTTTGCGATACAGGAAACTGCCGCTGTGACAGAACGGATGGAACAGAAACCGGTACTGATCATCGGGACACTGGCTTTTTTACTTGTCTGTGCCATTGTCGTGATCGTCAACCTGATCCTGCATAACAGGGATCTGAAGCTGGATATGGAAGAGGAAGCTTTATACGGAGACAAGACGGAAGAAGAGAAGAAGAAAGACGAAAAGAAGCCAAAGAAGCAGATCGCAAAGAAACCGGCGGAGAAACCGGCAACAGAAAAACCGGTGAAGCAGGCTGTAAAGAAAGCAG
>ERZ1034976.1406-NODE-1406-length-18647-cov-12.179109_pt1 | contig 18647 bp, 17 predicted proteins | sample MGYA00520623_ERZ1034976 | MGnify/ENA primary metagenome ERZ1034976 (study PRJEB33766, sample SAMN09781774) | gut metagenome | biome: gut microbiome | host: Homo sapiens | place: Madagascar | study: EMG produced TPA metagenomics assembly of the PRJNA485056 data... | reverse complement strand
GCATTGCCGGAATGCTCTGCGAGGGCCGCTTCGCCCTCTATCTGGCCGGGGAGCCGTACAAATCCGGCTTGAAGGCCCAGGGCTGCGGCAAGCTGAAAAAGGCCGTGTTTACCATGGAGCTGGACCCGGACGAAGAAGACGAGACCGAGGCCGAATAATTCCTGAAAGCACGAACTCCACGCAGCGTAGGTTGCGTGGAGTTTTTTTGTATGGTAAGCTGGCAGCAACAAACCCCACCGTCATCCCTGCGGGATGCCACCGCCCCTAGTAGGGGCGGCCCTGCGGGGCTGGGCAGCACACCCGGAGAAGCAGGAGCTTACGGTTTTGCCAATGGCCCCCCTATTAGCGGGGGCTGTCTGCGAAGCAGACTGGGGGGTTATTCAGGAGGGTTATTACTATGAACACATACGTCACAGGCAGCACCATCCGGCAGCTGCGGGAAACCAAAGGCCTGACCCAGGTAGAGCTTGCCGAAATGCTTTCTGTCAGCGCCAAGACCATTTCCAAGTGGGAGACCGCCAAGGGTCTGCCCGATATCTCCCTGCTGGAACCGCTGGCTGCGGCTCTGGGGGTCAGCGTGCTGGAGCTGATGCAGGGAGAACCCATCATCAACCGGAACCGGGCAGCCAACCTGCTGCGGAGCAAGCTCTACGTCTGCCCCCTCTGCGGCAATGTGCTCCACGCCACCGGACAGGCTGTGGTGAGCTGCTGCGGCATCACCCTGCCTGCGCTGGACATCGCCGAAGCCGAGGATGCCGACGAGCATCATCAGCTGACCGTGGAGCGGGTGGAGGACGAGCTCTTCGTCACCCTGCACCACCCCATGGAGAAAAACCATTACATCTCGTTTCTGGCCTACCTCACCGGCGATAAGCTGCAGCTGGTCAAGCTCTACCCCGAGGGAGATGCCTCTGCCCGCTTCTCCCTGCGGGGCGCAGGTGTGCTTTACTTCTACTGCAACTGCCACGGCCTGATGAAGGCTCCGGATTTCCGCACCGCCACCCGGCGCACCTCACCCCAGAAGATCCACCTGCGGGAGCCGGATGAGGGCGACCGGGAACAGGTAATGGCCTACCGGGAAGAATTTCTGGCCATCGGCTCCCGGATGGACGGCACCTCGGCTCTGGACAAATATGCCGACTTCGATACCTGGCTGGCCCAACTCCGCAAGCTGAAAGACCCGGCCACAACCCCCGCCGGTCTCGTGCCCGCCACGGAGTATCTGGCTCTGGACGAGCATGAGCATCTGGTGGGCATGACCAACCTGCGCCACCGGCTCAACGATTACCTGCTGACCTACGGCGGGCACATCGGGTACAGCGTCCGCCCCTCGGAGCGGCAGAACGGCTACGCCACCCAGATGCTTCGCCTGACGCTGGAAAAGGCAAAAGAACGATGCATCGAAAAGGTGCGCATCTGCTGCGACCATTACAACGTTGCCTCAGCAAAGACCATCCGCGCCAACGGCGGCGTGCTGGAGGACGAGCAGTTCGATTCCTCCGATGGAACGCTGACACAGCGGTATTGGATCCAGAATAAGTAAAAAGAGGCTGTTGCCAAACTCCTTCCGTCATCGCTCACGCGATGCCACCTCCCTCAATGAGGGAGGCTTTCACAGATTGCCATTACGTCAAGGCTCCCTCCAAGAGGGAGCTGGCGCGGCGAAGCCGTGACTGAGGGAGTTGTCGGCAGCAGCCTTTCTCTATTTCAGCCCAAATGGAACATGTCGATCAGCACCACGGCGGCCAGGCCATAGTAGACCACCACAGCCACCAGATCATTGATGGTGGTGATGAGCGGGCCGGAAGCCACGGCGGGGTCGATGTGGATCTTATGGAACAGCATGGGGATGACCGTGCCCACCAGGCTGGAGATCACCATGGCCACGACCAGAGACACGCCCACACAGCCCGAGAGCAGGAAGGCTTCACCCCAGGCGTAGGCCTTGAAGAAGTGGATGTAGCAGCCCAGGAAGCCCAGCGCCAGCACGGCCAGCAGTGCACCGTTGGTCAGGCCCACCCGCATTTCCTTCCAGAGCAGCTGGAACTTTTTGGCAGTGGTCAGGTTCTCGTCCACCAGCACACGGATGGTCACAGCCAGCGACTGGGTGCCCACATTGCCGGCCATATCCAGCACCATGGACTGGAAGCAGATGACGATGGGCAGCACCGCCACCACCGATTCAAACGCACCCACCACCGAGGACACCAGCATCCCGAGGAACAGCAGGGCAATCAGCCAGGGCAGGCGCTTTTTCACGCTCTGGAACACACCCTCGTTCAGGTCCTCCTCGCTGGTCAAGCCGCCGAGTTTTGCGTAATCATCGCCCATCTCGTCGTCCACCAGCTCGACCACATCCGCCGAGGTGATGATGCCCAGCAGCTTCCCGCTGTCGTTCAGGACAGGGAGCGAGCGCTCGGCGTAGTCCACGATGCGGTCGATGCAGTCGCTGATCTTCTCGTGGTCGGTGACGTAGGGGTAGGAGCGTGCGATCAGCTTTTCCAGGCTCTCCTCCGCACGGGCCACGATGAGGTCTTTCAGATCGATGGCACCATAAAAGTGCTCGTTCTCATCCACCACATACAGGGTGGAGATGTTATCATTCTCGCCTGCCTGCTTCACCAGCTCACTCATGGCCTGCCGGATGGTCATATCCCTGCGGATGCAGATGTAGTTGGTGGTCATGCAGCTGCCGATCTCGTCCTCGTGATAGGAGAGCAGCAGCTTCACATCATCGGCGGCATCCTTGTCCAGCTGGTGGACGATCTTTGCCTTATCGTCCTCTTCCAGGTCATCCAGAGCATCCACGGCATCGTCCGAATCCATGTGGGAGATGACCCGGGCGGCCCGCTCGGGGTCCAACTCCTTCAGGTAAGGCTCTGCATCGTCCAGATAGGAGAAGATCTCTGCCACCGTATCCACGCCCAGTGCGGTGTACACCTTCTGGCGCTCCTCCGGTGTCAGGGCCGTCAGGGCATCGGCCAGGTCATTTTCATGGTAATCGGACAGCTTTTCAGCCAGCTCTGCCTGGGGCAGACCGCTGTGGATGATCTCCAGAATCTCCTGCACATAATTTTTCTTCTGCATGGTTTGGTCCCTCCGTTTCCCGTTTTCGGGCATAAAAAATACACCGCATCGGTCTGGTTACAACTCCTGCGGTGTACAAAGGGCATGCAGTTCAGGATGCGGCTAACACGTTTGCACAGCCCGCATCGCAGGAGAAGCGTTGTTTGGGGTGATCCGTATGGTCACTGGACATGGAAACAAACTCCTCCTTGGTGTAAGATTTTTCTTTCGGCCTCGTTATCATACTACGCCGAGCTGGATTTTTCAACCCCTTTTACAGTTTTTTTACCAGATTATTGCTATATTGCACAAGGGAAAACCTACTTCTTATACTTTCCATACCATGCCACCGACACCCGCCAGGACACGGCATACAGGGCCAGTACCGCCAGCAGAAGCACTGCGGCCAGCCAGAGGGGCACAGGCAGCGGCCCACTTCCCGTGCCGTTCTGCTGCAGTTCATCCATCACGGCACCGCCGCCGCCCAGCAGGGCACCCAGTCCGGCAAAGGTCAGGATGTAGATCATGCGGGCTTTTTCGGCCCCAAAGCGGTACAGCAGCGGCAGGGAAATGCCGTTGATCAGCAGGATGGCACACACACTGCCCGCCAGCAGGGACAGCACATCCTTGTCCGGGGCCGTTCCGGTACGCAGAGGGATCACCGTTACGAACAGTCCTCCGATCACAACAGCCGCCGCAGCGCAGAACAGACCGATGAGGTACTTTTCCGCCACCAGCGTCTTTTTGCTCACTGGAAGCGTCCGGCCATACTCCACCCAACCGACGCTCTGGTCGTAGGTGAGCAGGTTCACCGGCAGAATGCCCAGAAAAATGGCCGCATAACTCACCGGGAACACATAGGCGCTCGATGTGCTGAACATCCAGATCACCAGCACAAATGCAACCGACAGGTACATGGTTTTCATACTGGTTCTGACCTGATACCAATCCTTCAACAGCAAACCTTTCATCGCACATTCTCCCCTTTCACCATCAAAACGAACAGTTCCTCGATGCTCACCGGTGTCAGGGTGCTGCCCGCCGGGACAAGTTCCCTCTTCACCAGCGCCTCGGCCCCGTAGGCTGTCACCCGACGGCTGACGATGGCGTTTTTATCCAGCTCCTCCAATTGCCCGGCAGTGCCGTGCCAGAGGGCGTACTCCTCCCGCAGAGTGTCCTTGTCCTCACAGAGCAGGAGCTTCCCCTTGTGCAGAAAGGCAATGGTATCGCAGAGCTTTTCCAAATCGCTGACGATGTGGGACGAGATCAAGATTGCATGGTTCTCATCCCGCACAAAGTCCAGCAGCAGATCGATGAGCTCATCCCGCACCACCGGGTCCAGGCCGCTGGTGGCTTCGTCCAACAGCAGCAGCTTGGGGTGATGAGAAAGCGCCACGGCAAGGCACTGCTTCATCTTCATGCCGGTGGAGTAGTTGCCGTACTTCTTGTTCTCCGGAAGGTCAAAGCGGCGGCACCAGTCGGCGTAGGCGGCGGCATCCCAGTTGGGATAGATGCCCGCCATCACTTTCCCCACCTGCGGCGCGGTCAGGCAGGTGGGGATGCCCTCGCCGCCCAGCACCACGCCGATATCGGCTTTGGCAAGCGGGGTGATCCCTTCCTGCCCGAACAGCTTCACAGTGCCAGCGTCCCCGTCGATCATGTCCAGGATCAGCTTAATGGTCGTGCTCTTGCCCGCGCCGTTCTCACCGATCAGCCCGCAGACTGTGCCGCCGGGCAGTTCCAGATCAATGGGCCCCAGCGTAAAATCCGGGTAGTGCTTTTCAAGGCCGTGCAGTTCTAATGCGTTCATGGTTCATTCCTCCCACAGCAATTCCAACATTTCGGTCAGTTCCTGTTTGGTCAGCCCGCAGGGTGCCGCCAGCCGGACAGCTTCCGTCAGGTGTGCTTCGATTTTTTTCAGGTTCTCTTCCCGGAGCAGCTCGGTGTTTTTCGCCGCCACGAAAAAGCCCTTGGCGGGCACGGCGTACAAAAAGCCCTCCTGTTCCAGCTCATCGTAGGCCCGCTTTGTAGTAATAACACTGATGCGCAGGTCCCGCGCCAGCCCCCGGATGGATGGCATCGCTTCCTCCGGCTGCAGTTCCCCGCTCAAAATCTGGTTCTTGATCTGGGTGTAGAGCTGCTCGTAGATGGGTGCGCCGCTCTTGTTATCGATGAAGAGATTCATGTCTGCCGCCTCCGTTGCATCTGTATATTTACAGTATATACAGTAGATACATGGTTGTCAATAGGCAGACACAAAAAAGCAGCTCTCCCGTTGGACGGGAAAGCTGCTTTTTTCATCTGATCAGGCTCTGACTGTGGAGCGGCTTAGTAGGCCACGCCCCAGTAGACCATCTTGCTGGCGGGCTTGCCGCAGCAGGGGCAGACATCGCTGATGTGCTCCTGCGCGAAGGGCATGCAGCGGCTGGACAGACCTGCTTCTTCCTTCATCTTCATCTCGCAGGCCAGGTCGCCGCACCACATGGTCTTGATGTAGCCGGTGTTGGCCTTGGCCAGCTCCTTGACTTCCTCCATGGTGGTGGCTGCCCAGGTGCGCTTCTCGCGGTTAGCGAGGGCACGCTGGTACAGATCCTTGCGCAGGGCCTCCAGCTGGGCCGGGATCGCGGTCTCCAGCTCATCCAGGCTCACGAAGATCTTTTCACGGGTGTCGCGGCGGACCAGCACGCACTGGTTCTTTTCCAGATCCTTGGGGCCGATCTCCAGGCGCAGGGGCACGCCCTTCATCTCCCACTGGGAGAACTTCCAGCCGGGGGCGTTGTCGCTGTCGTCCAGCTTGACGCGGGCATACTTGCTGATCTTCTCAGCCAGCTCGGCGGCCTTCTCGGAAACGCCGGGCTTGTGGGCGGCGATGGGCACGACCACGACCTGGATGGGGGCCACTGCCGGGGGCAGGATCAGGCCATCGTCATCGCCGTGGGTCATAATGATGGCACCCACCAGACGGGTGGAAACGCCCCAGCTGGTCTGGAACGGGTGATGCAGCTGGTTGTCGCGGCCGGTAAAGGTCACGTCGTAAGCCTTGCTGAACTTATCGCCGAAGTAGTGGCTGGTGCCGCTCTGCAGGGCCTTGCCGTCCTTCATCATGGCTTCGATGGTATAGGTAGCCTCGGCACCGGCAAACTTCTCCTTATCGGTCTTGCGGCCCTTGACAACAGGGATGGCCAGATCCTGCTCGCAGACATCCGCGTAGCAGTTCAGCTGCTGCTGGGTCTCGGCCTCGGCCTCGGCGGCAGTCTCGTGGATGGTGTGGCCTTCCTGCCACCAGAACTCACGGCTGCGCAGGAAGGGACGGGTGGTCTTTTCCCAGCGCACCACGCTGCACCACTGGTTGTACTTCATGGGCAGCTCACGGTAGCTGTGCAGCACGCGGGACCAGTGGTCGCAGAACATGGTCTCGCTGGTGGGACGCACTGCCAGACGCTCTTCCAGCTTGTCGGAGCCGCCCATCGTGACCCACGCCACCTCCGGCGCGAAGCCATTGACCAGCTCGCCTTCCTTCTGCAGCAGGCTCTCGGGGATCAGCACGGGCATGGCCACGTTCTCGTGACCGGTTGCCTTGAACCGGGCATCCATGTCCTTCTGGATCAGCTCCCAGATGGCCTGACCATAGGGACGCAGGATGATGAAGCCCTTGACACTGGAGTACTCCACCAGCTCTGCCTTAACGCAGATGTCGGTGTACCACTGTGCAAAGTTTTCTTCCTGGCTGGTGATCGCCTGCACAAGCTTCTTGTTGTCTTTTGCCATTTTGTTATATCCTCCTAAGCCGTGCGCCAAACGCCTGTGTTCCAGCCGTTCCGCACGAGCTCATATTAAAAGCCCCGCTGCAGCGCCGCCGTGTGCAGCGCTGCGGGTGCGGGGCCTTTTTGCAAAACTGTTATCAGCCCTTGTGGCTGTCCACAAATTCCACCACGTCGCCCACGGTGCGCAGATTCTCGATGGCATCGTCCGGCACTTCAATGCCAAACTCGTCCTCCAGCGTCATCACCATGTCCACGATATCCAGGCTGTCGGCCTCGAAATCACTCATAATGTCGCTCTCCATCGTGATCTTAGCAGGGTCAATATCCAGCTGCTCTGCCAGCAGTGCACGGATCTTTTCAAAAGTATCCATCGTCGCGGTCTCCTTTTGTCAATGATTCTTTCTTCTCTGCCTTCACGCCCTCTCCGGCGCGCAAAAGCACTCTCTCTTTTTATATCCCATGGGCCGTATCTTGTCAAGCCCTGTTTTGCATTCCGGCCCTTTACGGGCAGAAAAAACCGATGAAAATTGCACAAAGCCCTCTTTTTTGCTTGACAGAAGCCCGTTTGATTCTTATGATTATATGTGACGAACCAAACCTCTCAGCCATGCCGCATCAGCATGGCCGCAGAGGTCCCGCCTGTAAAGGAGAATGCTCCATGAAATTGTCATTTACCAAGATGCAGGGCTGTGCCAATGATTACATCTATCTGGACTGCCGTGCATCCGGTGTGCCCGCAGACATTGCCGCGCTTGCACAGCGGCTCTCAGCCCGGCATTTTTCCGTGGGTGCAGACGGCATCATCTGCATCTGCGCCCCTGTGACCCCCGGGGCCGATGGCCGGATGCGCATCTTCAACGCAGACGGCAGCGAGGCCCAGATGTGCGGCAACGGCGTGCGCTGTGTGGCCGAGTGGCTCTACACCCACGGGGTGGAAAAGCCTGTTCTGACCATCGACACCAACAGCGGTGTCAAGCGCATCACCCGGCAGGGCGCACAGCTGTGGCAGGTGGAGATGGGCGCTTACAGCACCCTGCCGGCCGACCTGCCTGCCATCCACATGGGCGAGGGCCCGCTGGTGGATCAGCCGCTCACCGTAGAGGGAAAAGTGTGGAAGGTGACCTGCATCAGCGTGGGCAACCCCCACTGCGTGACCGTGGTGGAGGATGTGGACAGCCTGAAGCTGGAAGCCATCGGCCCGGCGTTCGAGCATCACGCCAACTTCCCGGAGCGCATCAACACCGAGTTCGTGCAGGTGGTGGATGCCGCCCACCTGAAGATGCGGGTGTGGGAACGCGGCAGCGGCGAGACCTGGGCCTGCGGCACCGGCACCTGCGCCACCGTGGCGGCTCTGACCGAGCTGGGCATCTGCCCCGCCGGGCAGGATATCCATGTGCAGCTGCGCGGCGGTGAGCTGGTCATCCGGGTGCTGCCCGGCAGGCAGCTGCTGATGACCGGCAGCGCTGTCACGGTGTACGAGGGAGTTGCGGAAGTTTAACATCCTCGCCCTCTCCGTCATTGCTTTGCAATGCCACCTCTCCCAAAGGGAGAGGCAATTGCGGCTCAACGGTCAGCTTCTGCTGGCGTAGACGCTGCATCGGCTCTCCCTTTGGGAGAGCTGGACGCGAAGCGGCCTGAGAGGGCGGGCAATCATATAAAGTGAGGGAACAACTTATGAAAATGAATCACCATTACGGCGAGCTGAAGGCAAGCTACCTGTTCGTGGACATTGCCCACAAGGTGGCCGCCTATCAGGAAGCACACCCCGAAAAGGAGATCATCCGCCTGGGCATCGGCGATGTGACCCAGCCTCTGGCAAAGTGCGTGGTCACCGCCATGCAGGATGCCGCCGCTGAGATGGGCACTAAGGAGGGCTTCCACGGCTACGGCCCCGAGCAGGGCTATCCGTTCCTGAAGCAGGCCATTCAGGGCTACTACGCAGGCCGCGGCACCCAGCTGGCTGAGGACGAGATCTTTATCTCCGACGGTGCCAAGAGCGACCTGGCCAACGTGCTGGGCCTGTTTGATGTGGACAACACCGTTCTGGTCCCGGACCCCGTTTACCCCACCTATGTGGACGACAACGTGACCGACGGCCGCAAGATCATTTACGGCCGCACCAGCCAGGAGAACGGCTTCCTGGGGATGCCCGATGACAGCGTGAAGGCTGACATCATCTACATCTGCAGCCCCAACAACCCCACCGGTGCCGCCTACACCCGCGAGCAGCTCAAGGCCTGGGTGGACTACGCCAAAAAGAACAACGCCGTTATCCTGTACGATGCCGCCTACGAGTGCTTCATCACCGATCCCGCTCTGGCACGCAGCATCTTTGAGGTAGAGGGTGCCCGCGAGTGCGCCATTGAGATCTGCTCCTTCTCCAAGATCGCAGGCTTCACCGGCACCCGCTGCGGCTACACCATCGTGCCCCACGAGCTGGAGCGCGAGGGCATGAACCTGAACAAGCTGTGGCTGCGCCGCCAGACCACCAAGTTCAACGGCGTGCCCTACGTCGTTCAGCGCGCTGCTGCCGCCGTGTTCACCGAGAGCGGCAAGGCTGAGATCCAGGCCAATCTCGATTACTACCGCCAGAACGCCAAGGTCATTGCCGACGCGCTGGACGAGTGCGGCGTGTGGTACTGCGGCGGCAAGAACAGCCCCTACATCTGGCTGCGCTGCCCCGGCAACATGAAGAGCTGGGAGTTCTTCGACTGGCTGCTGGAGAACTGCGGCGTGGTCGGCACCCCGGGCGTTGGCTTCGGCGAGTGCGGCGAGGGCTACTTCCGCCTGACCGCCTTCGGCGATGCCGAAAAGACCAAGGTCGCCGCCCAGCGCATCAAGGCCGCCATCCAGACTCTGTAAACTTACACAAGCAAAAAGGCGATGCAGTTTTGAACAGCTGCATCGCCTTTTTCTTTTATTTCCGGCCCGTCAGCCGGTTGAGCAGCATCACTGCCAGAACAATGATACCGATGACAAGGATGATGCCGACCATCCCGATCAGCATCATCGGCAGCGTGGTCATCCACGAAGTAAGATGAAGCATGCGATCACCTCCGTTAAGCCATCAGGGTCAGGATCAGGCCGCCTGCAATGACGGACGCGATCTGTCCCGAAACGTTGACGCTGATGGAATACATCAGCAGGAAATTCTGGTTGTCCTCTTCCAGGCCCATCTTGTTGACCACACGGCCACTCATGGGGAAGGCCGAGATGCCGGCCGCGCCGATCATGGGATTCAGCTTTTTGCCCTCCGGCCGGAAAAGGTTCAGCAGCTTTGCAAACAGCACGCCGCCGGTCGTATCAAAGACAAAGGCCACCAGACCCAGTGCAAGGATGAGCAGGGTGTCGGGCCGCACGAACTTGTCGGCGGTCATCTGCCCGGCAACGGTCAGGCCCAGCACGATGGTGATGAGGTTTGCCAGCACATTCTGAGCGGTCTCGCTCAGCACATTCAGCACCCCGCACTCCCGCAGCAGGTTGCCGAACATCAAAAAGCCCACCAGCGCCACACTGGCCGGAGCCACCATGCCTGCAATGATCGTGACCACGATGGGGAACAGGATCTTGGTCAGCTGGGAAACACTGCCCTTTTCATAGGACATCCGGATGCGGCGCTCCTTCTGCGTGGTCAGCAGCCGGATCACGGGCGGCTGCACGATGGGCACCAGCGCCATGTAGCTGTAGGCTGCCACCATAATGGCACCGAGGTACTGGGAGTTGAGCGTATTGGCCACGAAAATGGCGGTGGGGCCGTCTGCCGCACCGATGACAGCGATGGAGGCAGCATCCTTCAGGTCAAAGAAGAAGCCCGCCAGAAACAGGGTGAAAAAGATGCCGAACTGGGCCGCCGCGCCAAAGAGCATCAGCCACGGCTTTTCCAGCAGCGGGCCAAAATCGATCATGGCACCGATGCCGATGAAGAGCAGCAGCGGGAACAGCTCGTTGGACATGCCCGCTTCAAACAATGCAGAGATGGGGCCGACCGTATCCCCCTGCGTGATGGCACCCGAGAGAGGCAGGTTGACCAGAATGGCACCAAAGCCCATGGGCAGCAGCAGGCTCGGCTCCATCTTTTTGGCGATGGCAAGGTAGATGAGCAGTGCACCGATGCCCCACATCACCACCATCTGCCAGGTCAGATTCCCAAAATTGGAAAAGAGACTGGCGAATGTGTTCAGAAGATCCATATTTGTTTTTCCTCCTTGTGTTCCGGTGCCGGGCAAGAAAAAAAGACCCTTGCCACAGCACTCTGTCTGTGACAAAAGTCTCAAGCCAACACATGACATCGGGCATTTCTGCCGTGATGACGCTGCCATGCAGCACCCCGCAGGCCCTGCGGAATGCCCTTTACTCCCTTTTATCGTTTCTTATTAAATCAGAATGCAGTCCCCCCTGTCAAGGGGTTCCTGCATTTCTTTGCCAAACTTTGCTTCAGCGCTCAAACGTTGTGCTGAGGGTGGTCTCCCAGGTCTGGCCGGGGGCAAGGCAGGCGGCAGCGGCGCGCTGGCTCCACTCCTGGGTATCGGTCTGAGCACCGGGCAGGGAGTGCCACGGCTCAATGCAGACAAAACGCACAGGCTTTGCCGGAGCCGACCAGATGAGGGTGTAGGGGTAGCCCTCCACATTGCAGACGATTCCCTTTCCGGTATCCTTCTCGTAGATGCCCAGCGTGCGGCTGCGCAGACCGGCCATGCAGAAGCTGTCGTTCTCAAACAGGTCGTTCGTCAGGGGGATGCTCTGCTCGTTCTTCCACCGGTAACCGCACTTGCCCGTCAGCAAGCCATCGGGGTAAGCGTCCAGGATCATCGGGCTTTCCGGCTGGTCGAAGCGGAACTCGTAATCGGTGGTGGTGTGCTTGTCATCAAAGGGGATGCGGAACGCCGGGTGGTAGCCGATGCCGAACTGCAGCTCCTCGGCGGCATCGGCAGGGTTGGTGACGGTCAGGGTGTGGTGGACCGTCCTGCCCTCCAGCCGGAAGGTACTGGTCAGAACAAAATCAAACGGGAAGCGCTCTGCCTTGCTCTTTTCATCCGAGCGCAGCTCCAGCCGGATGGTGTCGCCCTCGGCGCAGAACAGGGTGTGCTCCACGTCCCGGGCAAAGCCGTGCTGCCCGCCGGGGTAGGTCTTGCCCTTATGGGTAAAGGCCCCGCCTGTCAGCTTGCCCGTCCAGGGGAAAAGGATGGGGGCATGGCGCTTCCAGACAGCCGGATCGGCCTGCCAGAGCATCTCCTGCCCGGCGGCATTTTTCAGGCTGACTGCTTCGGCACCATGGGTATCCACGGTCAGGGTCAGGAATTCGTTGTGAATGGTTGCCTGCATGATTCATCTCTCCTTTTTATCTGTTGACGATGTGCTCGCCGTTTCCTTCCAGCCAGGTGCGCAGGTTCCGGGTGGTAATGTCCATCAGGTTCTGCAACGCCTCCCGGGTCGTCCACGCAATGTGCGGTGTGAGGATAGCGTGGGGTTCTGCCCGCAGGGGGCTTTCCTGAGGCAGAGGCTCGGTGACAAAGGCATCGGCCCCGTAAAAGCCCAGCTGACCGCTGTGGAGGGCCGCTGCCACGGCCTCCTCATCCACCAGCGCGCCCCGGGCCGTGTTGAGCAGAATGGTCCCGGGCTTCATCTTCGCCAGCGCCTCCGCGTTGACAAGGCCCCGGGTCTGAGGCGTGGCCGGGCAGTGCAGGCTGAGGATATCGCACCGCCTCAGCAGGGTATCATAATCCACGAACTCCACACCGTCGGCGGCGTATTCGGGCCGGACGGTGCGGGTGCAGACCAGCACCTCCATGCCAAAGGCTCTGGCAATGCGGGCCGACTGCCGCCCGATGCTGCCATAACCGTAAACGCCATAGGTCTTGCCGTAGAGCTCCATCTGGGGCAGCAGGCCGATGCTCTCCGGGATATCCAGCTGCCAGCATCCCTGCTTGACGGCACGGTTGTAGCGCTCCGCGCACTGGCAGATGGCCAGCAGCAGGCTGAAGGTCATCTGGGCCACGCTGTAGGTAGAATAGCCCGGCACATTGGCCACTGCAACGCCGTGGCGGCGGCAGGCTTCCAGATCCAGGTTGTCGGTGCCCGTGGCGATGATGCCCACCCATTTCAGGTTCGGGCACTGCTGTAAGATCTCCTCATCCATGCGGCACTTGTTCAGCAAAACGATGTCCGCATCTCCAATGCGGGGGGCGATCTCCTCGTAGGCCGTGCGGACATAGCTGGTGGTATCGGGCACCAGCGCCTTTACCCCCGACCAGTCGAGGTCGCCTTCCTCCATGACATAGCTTTCCAGAATGACAGCTTTCATCTCAGTCCTCCAACAATACGTCCTCGCTCAGCACCTGACCGATGGGCTTGGCAATGCACAGGTCGGCCTGCACATCGGCCCCGGTGGGCTGCATGTTGATGACCACCAGATGGCGGCCCCGGAAGTACCGGATGAGCCCCGCCGCCGGGTAGACCACCAGACTGGTGCCGCCGATGATGAGGGTATCCGCCTTGCGGATGGCAGACACGGCCCCGGAGAGCACTTCCTCGTCCAGCCCTTCCTCATACAGAACGACATCCGGCTTGACGATGCCGCCGCACTTGGGGCAGCGGGGCACGCCGGTGCTGTTGGCAATGAAGTCCACATCGTAGAACGTGCCGCACTTCACGCAGTAGTTGCGCAGGGTGCTGCCGTGGAGCTCGTAAACGGTCTTGGACCCCGCAGCCTGATGCAGGCCGTCGATGTTCTGGGTGACGATGGCTTTCAGCCTGCCCTCCTGCTCCAGCTTTGCCAGCCGCAGGTGGGCAGCGTTGGGCTTTGCCCCCTTCACAATGAGCTTATCCCGGTAGAACCGGTAGAACTCCTCGGGGTTCTCCTCCCAGAAGGTGTGGCTCAGGATGGTCTCGGGCGGGTAATCGTACTTCTGGTGGTACAGGCCGTCCACGCTGCGGAAATCAGGGATACCGCTTTCGGTGGAGACCCCCGCGCCGCCAAAAAAGACGATGCGGTCGCTCTCGGCAATGATTTTTTCCAGTGCAGGAACCATAAAAAGAAACGCTTCCTTTCCGGCAGATCGTTGTGTTTTGGATAGCTCCAGTATAACACAAATCCAGAGGAAGGGAAGCGTTTCTTTTCTGACGGGAATCGTCCCGTGTTCAGCGCCCGTTTTCGGCAAACAGGGTCCCCAGTGCATCCAGCAGATCATGGGGGAGCATCCCGGTTTCCCCGTGCAGGGCAGCGGCACGGTCGGCAGCTGCACCATGGAGATAAACGGCACAGGCAGCGGCATCAAAGGCAGGCAGGCCGCAGGCCAGCAGGGCGCTGGTCATGCCCGCCAGCACATCCCCGCTGCCGCCCCGGGAAAGCCCCGGGTTGCCGGTGGGATTGACCGCGCAGCGGCCATCCGGCCCTGCAATGACGGTATGTGCCCCCTTCAGCACCACCACAGCATTCCATGCTTTCGCATAGCGCAGCGCCGTGCCTTCCCGGTCCGCATTGATCTCTGCCGCAGAGCGCCCGGTCAACCGGGCCATCTCGCCGGGGTGGGGCGTTAAAATCAGTTTTCCTTGAGGGTGAGGCATTTTTTCCGTTTGGAGCAGGTCAGCGGCGGCGTTCAGGCCGTCCGCATCCAGCACTGCACTGCCGGAAAAACCGGGCAGGAGTGTTTTTACCAGCGCCCGGGTCTCGGCAGCACGGCCCGCGCTCTGGGCCGTATAGCCCAGCCCGGGGCCCGCCAGCAGAGCAGAGGCCTTCTGCCGCCGGATACGCTCAATATTTTGTGGCGCGATGCCGCCCTCTGCCCCCGCCTCGCAGGGGCAGAGGCAGCACTCGGGCAGGCGGGCGGCCACCGCCGCCAGCACCGGCTCCACACTTGCCAGCGTAACGATACCGGCTCCGGTGCGCAGGGCACCTTCCACGGCCAGCGCCGCCGCGCCCCGGTAGGACGCACTGCCCGCCACCGCCAGCACGGAGCCAAAGGTTCCCTTATGCGCGTCCCGGGGACGGGGCTGGATCTTTTGCCAGACAAAATCGGAAGTTGTTTCGAACATAGGCGGCTCCTTTCGGGTGAGATTTCGCCCTCTCAGTCAAAGCCTTACGGCTTTGCCAGCTCCCCCAAAGGGGGAGCCTATTGCGGGTCTTGGATAAAGGCAGCATTGCCTCTCCCTTTGGGAGAGGTGGCAGCGCGTAAGCGCTGACGGAGAGGGCGAGGATGTTACCCTTCCCCCTGCAAATACCTCCGGATCTCCTTCTCCGCCTCCTGCACCTCTTCATGGAACATACGGGCAGAGACCCGGAGGGCACCATGGCCCAGGATGATGACCTGCTCCATGCCATCGGAGGTGGCCACGCGGACGCGGCGGCCCTTGCCGATCTCATGGGTGACACGCTCAATGAACATATCGGCGGTCTCGGCTTCCCGGGTGTAGACCACATGGATATTGTGGTACTGCTCTATGCTGCCGGGGCTGCCCGGCACACGGTAGGCATCAAACACAAGGATGAGCACGCACTTTTTGAAGCCCTGATAGTTGCAGAGGATGTCCATCAGCCTGTGGCGGGCCGCTTCCAGGCTCTCTTTGGAGAGTGCGTTCAGCTCGTCCCATGCAAAGATGATATTATAGCCGTCCACCAGCAGGTATTCGGGCTGGATCTCCCACTGCTCGGCGTTGAAATCAGGGCGTTCCCGCTTCTGGGTGGGGCGGAACGCCGCCAGCGGGTCCCGCTTGATGGGCCCATAGGTCTGTTCAAAGATCTTCAGCAGCTCAGCATCCTCTTCCAGGGTAGCGCGGTAGGCGGCCATCCGGCGGGGGCGGGCCTGTACTGTTTCCTCGGTCTTTGCAGTCTTGCCCCAGCCGCTGTCTACATGCATGTGGCTGCGCACCTGCTCCCAGGGCACCACAAATCCGGCTCCGTGGGCGCAGAACACCGAATCCGCCGGGTTGTCGAGGTCGTGTTCCGGCTCATAGCCCGCGGCCTCGATGACCTCTGCTGCATTGTGGCAGGGACGGTAGCCGTCCAGCGTCAGGGTCAGGTGTCCCCTGCCCCGGGTGTAGCCCACCACCTCCATGGGGTAGCTGCGCATGGTGGAGGCCGGTGCCGTGCCGGTGAGCAGGGTGGTATCCCCGTCGGCTCCGGTCTCGGGCGGGTCAAAGCTGCCGCCCATGTTCTGGATATCGTTCATGGCGCGGCCCACGTTGTCAGAGGGCAGCTCCAGCCGGAAGGCATACCACGGCTCCAGCAGCTGGGTCTTGTGGATCTGGTCTGCCATCATCAGGCCCTGCCGAACGGCACGGTAGGTCGCCTGCCGGAAATCGCCGCCCTCGGTGTGCTTGAGGTGAGCGCGGCCCGCAATGAGGGTGATCTTCACATCGGTCAGGGGTGCCCCGATGAGCACGCCCAGATGCTGCTTTTCCTCAAGGTGAGTCAGCACCAGCCGCTGCCAGTTCTTGTCCAGCACCTCTTCCCGGCAGTCGGTGGCAAACTGCATTCCGCTGCCCCGGGGCAGCGGCTCCAGCTTGAGGTGGACTTCCGCATAATGGCGCAGGGGCTCGTAGTGGCCCACACCCTCCATGGCTTCGGTGATGGTCTCCTTATACAGGATGCCGCCGGGGCCGAAGCTGACCTCCAGCCCGTATCGCTCGGCCAGCAGGCTTTTCAGCACCTCCAGCTGGATCTCGCCCATCAGCTGGACATGGATCTCGCCCAGGGTCTCGTTCCAGACCACATGGAGCTGGGGCTCCTCCTCTTCCAGCCGATGGAGCTTTCCCAATGCGGCGTGCACGTCTGCGCCCTCGGGCAGCAGCACCTGATAGCTCAGCACCGGCTCCAGCACCGGCAGGTCGCTGTCCCGTTCCGCCCCCAGACCCTCGCCCGGGCGGGCTTTGGTCAGGCCGGTAACGGCGCACACCTGGCCGGGGCCGATGCACTCTGCCAGCGTAAACTTTGCGCCGGAGTAGAGCCGCAGCTGGTTGGCCTTTTCGGCCCATGGCTCCCCGTCGACCTCTCCGGTGAGCTGGGCTTTCACCTTGAGCGCGCCGCCGGTCACCCGCAGCCAGGTCAGGCGGTTCCCCTGCTCATCCTGGCTCACCTTGAACACCTTGGCCCCGAAGGCTTCCAGCGCGGGGGCCGGGCGGGTATAGCGGTCCAGGCCCTCCACCAGCGCATCCACACCCTGCAGCTTCAGGGCTGAGCCAAACCAGCAGGGAAACACATGCCGCCGGGCAATGGCGGGGATGAGGTCGGTATCGGTCAGGCTTCCCCGGTCCAGCATCGTCTCCATCAGCCGCTCATCGCAGACAGCCAGCGCCTCGTCCCGGTCGGCCTGCTCTGCCCCAAAATCCACAAAGCCATCCCCCAGCCGACGGTTCAGCTGGGTCAGAAGCGCTTCCCTGCCCGGGCCGGGCAGGTCCATCTTGTTCACGAACACAAAGGTGGGGATGCGGTACCGCCGCAGCAGCCGCCAGAGCGTCTCGGTATGGCTCTGCACGCCGTCGGTGCCGCTGATGACCAGCACCGCATAATCCAGCACCTGCAGTGTCCGCTCGGTCTCCGTGGAAAAATCCACATGGCCCGGGGTGTCCAGCAGGGTAAAATCGGTATTGCCCGCCGTGAAGAGGGCCTGCTTGGAGAAAATGGTAATGCCGCGCGCCTTTTCCAGCGCGTCGGTGTCCAGAAAGGCATCCTTATGGTCCACCCGGCCCAGCTTGCGGATGGTGCCGGTGCCGTAGAGCAGGGCCTCGGAAAGGGTGGTCTTGCCGCTGTCCACATGGGCCAGAATGCCGATGACCAGCTGCTTGTGCTCTTGTTCCATGCCGCGGCCCCCTTACAGTGCGCTGGCGATCAGCGCAGCAGCGACCAGCGGCAGGCCCAGCACCAGATTGGAGAGCAGGCTGCAATAGGTGCGCTCCTCGGGTTCCAGCTCCTCAAAGGAGACGATCTTCTCATCCGCATAGTCGATGATGGAGCGGGTGGAGTGGATCTTTTTCTGCCGCTTGCCCATCCCCTTGAACTCCTCCAGCAGGTGGTGGATGGTCACGCCGTCCAGCCGCAGGTAGTCCACCCAGGCCCAGATGAGCAGCACCACGCCGCACAGAAAGCCCGGGGCCTCCCAGATGGTAAACGTGCCATCGCTGACATAGCGCCGCCACAGCAGCATCAGCACGGCCACGATGGAGGTGCGGGTCACGGTCTTATATAAAATGGGGTGGAACATGTAGCGTTTGTACATCGAGGTCAGTTTCTTCATGGTGCGCTCCTTATTGATACAGATACACTTTATTGTATCATGTTTTTGTGAAAAAAGATAGCTGTTTTGTGCGCACAGCGTGAACAGTTTCTCTCTTTTGCCTGTTCTTCGCAGATATACAGTTCTTTCCATTTTATAGTAATTTTTTCCATATTCTTTTTCCATGAAAGTGTTTGTCACCGTTTTGTTTCCAATTCTATGCTGTGGCGGATTGACTTCTTTCCAGTAAAGTGCTAATATATACAGTGGTGTGACTTTTGTCTTTCCTGTGCACTTTTTGGAAAGGCAGACAGCCTCACTGCGTTTAGGAAAAGGAAAAACGCGCGGCTCTGTCCGCGCAAGATCTGGGAGGATCATCCAATGAGCTTCAATTTTGATCGCCGCACCTTCCTGAAGGGTGCAGGTGCTGTGGGTGCCGCCAGCCTGCTGGCAGCCTGCGGCGAAAAGTCCAACAACACCGGCAATGGTGCTGCCGCCAGCGGCGCTGCTGCCCCCAACTCCACCGGCGCTACCCCCTTGAAGGAGTTCATCTCCTTTGAGAGCGGCAACCGTGAGCTGGAAAGCTGGAACATGCTGTACACCCAGAAGG
>ERZ1034976.1404-NODE-1404-length-18654-cov-4.784827_pt1 | contig 18654 bp, 21 predicted proteins | sample MGYA00520623_ERZ1034976 | MGnify/ENA primary metagenome ERZ1034976 (study PRJEB33766, sample SAMN09781774) | gut metagenome | biome: gut microbiome | host: Homo sapiens | place: Madagascar | study: EMG produced TPA metagenomics assembly of the PRJNA485056 data... | reverse complement strand
CCAGAGCCACGACCGCTGCAGTGTGGTCGAGGTCATGGGCCGCAACGCCGGTTATATTGCTCTGAATGTTGCAATTGCTTCCGGCGCTATGGCTGTTCTACTGCCGGAGAAGGAATTTGACATGCAGCGTGATATTCTGGATAAGATCGCTGAGACTCAGAAGACCGGCAAGCGTCACTTCATTATTATCGTTGCCGAGGGTGTCGGCCATGCGCAGGAGATCGCAAACGAGATTCAGGCACGCACCGGCATCGACTCCCGCGCCACCATTCTGGGCCATGTCCAGCGCGGTGGTTCTCCCACTCTGCGTGACCGTGTGAACGCTTCTGCAATGGGTTACCATGCCGTGTGCCTGCTGGAGCAGGGCAAGTATAACCGCATCGTCGGCATGAAGGGCGAAAAGCTGGTGGATTACCCTGTGGATGAAGCTCTTGAAATGACCAAGACGCTTGACCCGGTGCTGCTGGACGTGGCGAACACCATTTCTATCTGATTTTGGGACTGAATTGAACGTAAATACGTGAAATGCGGCATCTACAGATTGGATAAAATGTAGACAAAATCGGGTCACTCCTACACATTCCCTGTATTCAAATGCAAAAGTGGTATAAGGAATTATGGGATCTTTTCAATCTCATTTTTAAGCCAGTCGATGCTTCTTTGGGTATAAACACGTTCAGTAAGGTCTTTAATATGGTGCCCAACAAGTCGTTTGATGGCATATTCGTCCATGTTATACTTTTTGGCCATTGTAACAAAAGTAATACGTCCATCATGGCCTTTATGCTCAGGGTTCAGTGACAGCAGAGGAACGACTTCGTTGACAAGCTGCACGGAAAAAGAGGCATAGCGCATTTGCGTGACTTCGCCTTTTACGGTGTTCTGATGATGGAAACCACGCTGGCGGATCGTGAAAAATAAATAAGGCGAACCTGCTTCGAGCGCTTTTTCGTAGCGGGCTTTTACCAGGTTGTAAATTCGGGGATGAATCGGCACTGTTCGGTTTATCCCCGCTTTTGTTTTTAAGCCGCCTGTAAATGTGCCCACATCCATATCAACATCCTTCATTTTCAGGTCGCATAGTTCTCCGGGGCGCCAGCCAGAGTAGCACTGAATTAGAATCATGTCAATGATAGGATGCTTGTCTATATTTGCCCATAGAAGATCGAGTTCTGCTTCGGTATAGGGAATATGACTATTCGGTTTGCGGACATACCCCGAATCGATCGTGAACATACGAGCATAATTTTTATCGACGAGTTCGCGGGAGACTGCATAATCAAAGAGCAGATTATAAAGATTTTTCATTGAGTCTTTATTATTGTTTTGTGCATGGCGAGTTTCTCCGGCGTAAACGATGGTTCCGTTTTCAATACAATTCTGCAGGTGCGAGATATGAACGTCGCGGACAAGCATGTTATGAATCGAGGAGGAGTAGGCCCATGCTCTTTTATAACGGGAAATCGTAGAAGAATCCACTTTTTTCTCTTTCGTGGTCAACCACATATCAAAAAGGTCCTGCATGGTTGTTTTATTGCTAAGGTCAAATGGATGCGCGTTGTATTTCATAAGCGCTTCATATGCTTCATTATGGCCAAGAAAATTGCTGTGTTCAATGACGAATATGCGGTGACTGTGAGCGCGGAAGGTGAGTGCGCCGTACCCGACGAGGTGACGGACGGAAAAAGCTTTAAGGTGTATCTTGCTGGCCAGAATGGCAAGACGCGGATGATAACAAACAAGGTACTGATCGAGCAGGTGAAGTGACATGGTGAATTTGGACAAGCAGTTTGCAACAATGGCAGATGTGAGCGAAGAAGATACCGCTTACGATTTTGTGATCGATGAAGACCTGCGCATAATTGCCATCCCGGAGCGGGGTGTGGTGCTGGGTGTTGAGGGAGATAAAGACGCGAACCGCATCCGATTTAGAATGAACAAAACATGGCGCGGATACGATATGTCGAAGTTTGACCTGCGCATCAACTACCAGAATGCAAACGGTGACAAAAACTATTACACGGTGACGAGCAAACACACTGAAGGCAATGCAGTGGTGTTTGACTGGATTGTGGCGGCGGATGCTGCAGCGTATCAGGGCGATGTGTTCTTTATTGTGGTGGGCCTTATTACCACTGGCGGAATGGTGAACTGTGCGTTCCACACGACGCTTAGCAAGGCAAAATGTCTGGAAGGCCTGGCGGTAGACACAAAAACTGACATTCCTGAGATCCGGGACTTTATGGCGACGCTGAAGGCGGAAGTGGAGGCATACGGACAGACCTTTGTGAATGCCGCTGCCGCCAGTGCAAAGGCAGCAAAGGCCAGCGAAACAACTGCTGCCAGTTCGGCCAGTGCGGCAAAGACCTCGGAGACAAACTCCGTGGCCAGTGCGAAGGTCGCAAAAACGAGTGAAACGAATGCCAGCACCAGCGCAAGCGCAGCAAAGGCCAGCGAGACAAATGCGGGTACCAGCGCCGCCAGTGCTCAGGCCAACGCAAAGAAAGCCGAAGCGGCGCGAGATGATGCCAATACCAGCAAAACCGCAGCTGCTAACAGTGCAGCAGCCGCAAAAAAAGATGCCCAGACAGCATCCAGCGCGGCCAGCACTGCCAGCACCAGCGCAAGCGCTGCCAAGACCAGCGAGACCAATGCTGGCACAAGCGCATCCAATGCGAAGGGCAGCGAAACAAAATCCGGTGAATACCTGCAGGCTATAAAGGAATATTTCGATCAGGTGCGCACCATTACGCTGGGCGCGCAGGGCTGGTATGAGACCCCAGACGCCCTGACTGCCGCGGTGCCCGTGGGTGAAAACGGCTGGTGGGCTGTGGTGGGCACCACGGACAGCATCTGGGTATGGGACCGCGACACCAATGCCTGGCGTGACAGCATGGTGACGGTAAACATGAGCGACTACTACACCCGCACGCAGGTGGATAAAAAGCTGACTGACAAAGCAAACAAGACCGCCGATGACCTGAACACGATGATCAACGCGCTGAGCGCGGGTACCAGCACCCCGCAGGATGCAGATTACTATGTATCCCAGTATGTCGGCGGCGGAAGCACAACGACCACCTACCACCGTCAGCCCATGAGTGCGCTGTGGACCTACATCAAGAGCAAGGCAGACTCTGTGTTTGCGGCCAAGAGCCACACCCACAACTATGCCGGTTCCGGTTCTGCGGGCGGCAGTGCTACCAGCGCTGTAAAACTTGACACTGCGACGGCGGGCAGTGCTACCAAGCCTGTGTATTTTTCTGGCGGCAAACCCGTTGCGTGTACCTACGAACTGAAAAAGACCGTACCCGCAGATGCGGTGTTTACGGATCATACCTACGACGCTGCAACCGCAAGTGCGCTTGGCCTCGTGAAAATTGGCTCGAACCTTACCATTGTCAGCGGCCTGCTGAGCCTGACCAAAGCCAATGTTACAGCGGCATTGGGCTACACACCGCCGACAACCGACACTACCTATGACAATGCCACCCAGCGCGCGGCGGGTTTGCTGAGTGCTGCCGACAAAAAGAAGCTGGACGGGATCGCCACGGGCGCGACCGGCAGCGACATCACCGCTAGCGGTACAAATTATATTAGATTCAGTGACGGCACACAGATTTGCTGGCTCAAATTCGGCGAATGGCATCGCGTGAATTACAAACCCTATTTTCCGTTTCCTGTGCCATTTGCTAACACAAATTATGGTGCCGGTTTTACTCTTGGCCAGAGCATAACTTATAGCTCCGACGTAGACTGTAGAGTATACGACTATACTACTACTGGATTAACTTTATTAAATGACTATAAAGGAAGTATTGTCGTCATAGGTCGCTGGAAGTAAAGGAGGTGCAGCATGGAAATTGAAATTGGATATGTCCTTGCAAAACCTGTGGAGACACAGGCGCAGTGCGATGCATACACCGCTATGGTGGAAGCAGTAAACACCCACAATGCCGCCTGCGCTGTGGGCGATACGTTGTGGAGCATCGCGGATAAACCGGGCTGCTACGAGGTAACGGACGGCGGAGTAAAGCCTGACCCTGCGGACCAGCCCGAACCGGAGCCGACACTTAAAGAGACAGTGGCGGCACTGCAGGAAGATAACAAGACACTGAAAGAAGAAAGCAAGATGCTTAAGCAATGTCTGATGGAAATGTCGGAGATTGTGTATGCTTAAACGAATCACACAAAAATTAGAGAGGATGGTACGTATGATGGCTAAGTTGTGGGCACAGGAAATTATGTTCTCTGAGACTATGGAAGAGGCAAAGGCTCTGTATGAGCGCTGCCCACGCCTGCTGAAGGAGAAGGTCAAGGCAATTCTTATCAAGAGCGGCTTTGAGGAGATCACGCAGGAGTAACACAGGAGCTGAAAAATCAAAATGGCACTCTCGAACACGGCAACGCCGATCTACTACGGCCGGTTCCGGGAGGCCGTGATGCGCGGGGAGATCCCCGTTTGCAGAGAGATCAGCATGGAGATGAACCGGATCGACGACCTGATCGCAAACCCGGGCATCTACTATGACGATAAGGCCATCAACGGCTTTATCGCGTTCTGTGAGGACGAGCTGACCCTGACTGACGGCGGCGATGTGAAGATGCTGGACAGCTTTAAACTTTGGGCAGAGCAGATCTTTGGCTGGTACTACTTTGTGGAGCGGAGCGTGTATGTGCCGAACCCCCACGGGGCAGGCGGGCACTACGAGACCAAACGCATCAAAAAGCGTCTGGTAACGAAGCAGTACCTTATTATCACACGATCGGCCGCAAAGACCATGTATCTGGAGTTTTTGCAGGCGTACTTTATGACCGCCAACACGAACACCACCCAGCAGCTGACAACAGCGCCTACCATGAAGCAGGCCGAGGAAGTGCTGGCACCCTTCCGCACCGCGTTGGCACGGGCAAAGGGGCCGGTGCTGAAGTTCATGACCGATGGCAGTTTGCAGAACACCACCGGTGCGAAAGCAGACCGTGTGAAGATGGCAAGCACAAAGAAAGGCATTGAGAACTTTGTGACCAACAGCCTTTTGGAAGTGCGCCCCATGACCATTGAAAAGCTGCAGGGCCGGCGCGACACGGTGGCTACCGTGGACGAATGGCTAAGCTGCGACATCCGAGAAGATCCCATTGGTGCCATTGAGCAGGGCGCGGCGAAAAACGAGAACTACCTGATCGTTGCGGCAAGCAGCGAGGGCACGGTGCGCAACGGATGCGGCGACGACATCAAAATGGAATTGCTGAGCATCCTGAAGGGGGAGTACGTAAACCCGCATGTCTCTATCTGGTACTACAAGCTGGACAGCATTGAGGAAGTGGGCCGACCGGAGATGTGGCTGAAGGCAAACCCGAACCTGGGCAAGACCGTGAGCTACGAGACCTATCAGCTGGACGTGGAACGAGCCGAAAAATCGCCCAGTGCCCGGAACGACATCCTTGCAAAGCGCTTCAATCTGCCGATGGAGGGGTACACATACTTTTTTCCGTATGAAGAGACCCTTTGCCACCGACCGAGAAACTACTGGCAGATGCCGTGCGCCATGGGCGCGGACCTGAGCATGGGCGATGATTTTTGTGCGTTTACGTTTTTGTTTCCACTTTCAAGCGGATATTTTGGGGTAAAGACGAGGGATTACATTACCAGCTACACCCTGAGCCAGCTGCCCGTGAGCCGGAGAAACCAGTACGAAGAGTTCATGAAAGAGGGAACACTGTTCGTATTTGACGGCACGGTGCTGGACATGATGCAGGTGTATGAAGACCTTGATAACTTCGTTCAGCAGAACCAGTACGACGTGCGGGCGTTTGGCTACGACCCCTACAACGCGCAGGAGTTCGTGGAGCGCTGGGGACAGGAGAATGGCACCTTTGGCATTACGAAGGTGATTCAGGGTGCGAGGACCGAGAGCGTGCCGCTGGGCGAGCTGAAAAAGCTGAGCGAACAGCGGAAGCTGCTGTTTGACGAAAAGCTGATGCAGTTTGCAATGGGCAACTGCATTGCACTGGTGGACACCAACGGCAACCGGAAGCTTTACAAGCAGCGGCAGGACCAGAAGATCGATGCTGTGGCAGCTATGATGGATGCTTACATTGCGTGGAAGCAGAACCGGGATGCGTTTGAGTGATTAGCGCAGCTTTTGATAGATGTCACCGTTAGGAAGAAGATAGAGATCCGTTTGTTCCGAAGGTTTGCTGAGGGAATCTTTTATGACGGCAAGCATCGGATGTTCTGTCTGCTTTTTTAAGGAGCTATTGATAGCAAAAACTTTTTTATCATCGGGCGAGTATGGAAAATCGATGAGCTTGTGGATTCCACTATTGTGATACTCTTGAATGTCTCTTTTATAACTATCGAAAGTTGTCAATGACTGGTTCCTTGCGATTTCAAGGATCTGCGTCGATTCATCAATGACAGAATGAAGATAGGATCTATCCCAGTTCTTGGAATAGTATACCTCCATGACTGCACTGATTGCATATAGTTGAGAAGCAATGTCGAGGTTCTTTTTTATGTGGAGAATCTCTGAAGGTGTTTTCACTGAATCAGGCAGATTTATTTTGTGAGAGAGTTCGGAAGAGTAGAAATCAATGTCAGCCATTGCAGTGATTTTTGCCCGCTGCAAATTTACGATCGTGGCAATTCGCTGTGGCTCAACGAACATGATAGAAGAATAGTTGCTCAAGGCATATTGGGCGAACGATAGAGTTGATACAAGTTCTGCACGTTTTGTTGCTTCCAAGTACTGAATTACTTCGTCAAGCTTTTTGTTGATTTCAGACAACTCAGATGTTATAGCCGAGAGAAAATACTGGCCTGTAACAAAAGAAATAAGAGTGAATGATTGAAATAAAGGGGATTGTTCGATCTGGTAGAGAGAGGCGGTTCCGGCAATTTTGCCATTCGACCCGATAATTGTTGAAGCCATGCCTCCTTGATGGAGTTTCATCAGACTACCTTCAACGCCTTCAGGAAAACGCAGAATATATGTCTGATTGGGGTTGAAAGCTGTTGCGGAAGGTATAAGTTGAAGCAAAGAATCAGCTGCGATGCCGATTTGCTTAGGAAAAGTCACTTTTCTAAAACGCTTTGAGTCTGAAAATCGCAATTGTTTCCATATAAGATGGGAATACATCCGATTTCTGTTGCCCGATATTCGGACATAAAAAAATCCCTGTCCATAAAAACTCCTTCCCGTATATGGGGAAATAATCAGGAAAGAAAATCGTTGACCCTATCGAAAATCTGGTCAACGGTGTTGCCTTGATTTGTTTCTGCACAGTAGCGGACAACAATATCAGTATCGGTGGGATACCATGTATCAGGGCTGTAGTCTGGAGCGCCGTCAACAACGACTTCGATGATCTCATACTGTTCGCCCTTGTGGCCGGAGACAGCTTCGGTAGTGACATTGACAAAGCCGTGATCTTTGAGGTTCTTTGCGAAGGTACGGGCGTCATCGTCAGAGGAAAACTCGGGAATAGAGGCCTGACCCATGGATAAGCGAGTCGCCGCGATTTCTTCTTGCTTTAAGGAATCGAGCTTGGCTTGATGATCGCGCATATCTTCTTTGTGCTGTAAATAACCGAGACCACCGAATGCGATGGTAAACCATACGACAAGCAGGATGATGACTTTTCCATTACGAGACTGAAGAAAATCTATAATTCCTTCCTTAATGGAGTATTGATTGCTCATGATTTTCTCTTTACGGATACGTTTTTTCTCTTCTTCCAGCTTCTCAGCTTCTTGCTGTTCGCGCTCCCATGCTTCTTCTTGACGCTTTTCTGCTTCTTTGGCTTTTTGATGTGCTTCAAAAGGAGCAGCAAAAACACTGATCACACGATTTACGTTTTCTGCGTTCTTGATCTTGGCTTCATCAATGATGCGCTCGGTGTGCTCAGATTTGGAGTAGTTTAGGTTGACATTGACGTTAAAGTTGATTTTCGTGCCGCAGTATTCGCAAAAGACAAATGCACGAGATGGGTCCGAAACGGTAAGTGTTTTGCCGCACTTTGGACACGTAATAGTATTCATAAAGTAACTCCTTTTCCCTCACACGAAAAACGGCTGTTAAAGCCAGTATAGCACAAACATGGATAAAAGCAATAGGATGCGAAAGAAGGTGAATAAACTGGAAAATCAAAATGACTGGTGGAGGTGCCAGAATTACGGCAGGGAGCTTTATCACCATGGTATAAAGGGTCAGAAGTGGGGGATTCGCCGCTACCAAAACCCGGATGGAACACTGACTGCAGCCGGAAAAAAGCACTATGCCGGGGACGAGAACGCCGGTGAAGGTGCGACTGCAAAGACAGAGTATGCCCCGAAGCGGAAGGGCGGCAAGGCCGAGGACTACTCCGACGAAGAGCTGCGGGCACGGATCAACCGCCTGCAGATGGAAAAGCAGTACCGCGACCTGCAGGGGGATACCAACATCCGCGCGGACGACCCGAACCGGGAACTGAAAGCGGAGAAAGAGCGGCTGCAGCTGCAGAAGGACGTGAAACAGCTGCGCAGCGATGTGTACGGCGGGCAGAGCTTTGTGAAGAGCGTGATGAAGGACGCGGGGAAACAGTTTTTGACCAAGGCTGTGGCGGGTGCAATGAGTTACAGCGCAAAGCAGTTTGTGACGAACACCTTTGAAAACCCTGATCTGGCAAACGCCATTGTAAGCGGCAGCGCCAGCGGCGGACAGACAAAGCAGGACGACAAGAAGAACTGACCGGGAGGAAAAAATCAAAATGGCGATAAATGTTGGCTCCCGCCTGAAACGGGCGTGGAACGCCTTTACGAACCGGGACCCTCCCGGGAAGAATTACTATGGCGGAGGGAGCAGCTACCGGCCTGACCGGGTACGGCTGAACCGTGCGAATGACCGCACGATCATGACCGCCATTTACACCCGCATTGCCATGGACGCAGCGGGCATCACAATCAACCACGTAAGGCTCGATGAAAACGGACGCTACGACGAAACCGTTGATTCGGGCCTTAATTGCTGTCTGAACCTTTCCGGCAACAAGGACCAGACCGGCAGGGCGCTGCGGTATGACATGTTCCTCTCTGTACTGGACGAGGGCGTGGCGGCGCTGGTGCCGGTGGACGTGGATGTGGACGAAGAGACCGGAAAAGAAAAGATCCTTTCCATGCGGGTGGCAAAGGTGAAGGAATGGTACCCCGATGATGTGCGGCTGGAAGTGTACAACGACCAGACCGGGCAGAAAGAGGAGATCACCCTGCCGAAAGCAGAAGTGGCCCTGATTGAGAATCCGTTCTACGCCGTGATGAACGAACCGAACGGCACCATCCAGCGCCTGATCCGCAAGCTGAACCTGATGGACGTGGTGGATGACCAGCTGGGATCTGAAAAACTGGATCTTATCATCCAGCTGCCATACGTAGTGCGCAACGACATCCAGAAAAAGAGAGCAGACGATCGAAGAGCCGAGATCGAACGGCAGTTGACCGGTTCTAAATACGGCATTGCCTATACTGATGGTTCGGAACACATTACACAGCTGAACCGCAGCCTTGAAAATAACCTCCTGAAAACCGTGGAATACCTGACCAACATGGCATACAGCCAGTTAGGCATTACCCCGGAGATCATGAACGGTACAGCAAGCGATGCGGTGATGACGAACTATGAAAACCGTACCATTGAACCCCTTGTGGCAGCAGCCGTGGACGAGTTGAAGCGAAAGTTTTTGACCGAGGAGGACCGGAAGGAAGGCCGCGAGAGTATGATGTACTTCCGCGACCCGTTTAAGCTGGCACCGGTGAGCGCCGTTGCCGAGATGGCGGACAAGTTTACCCGCAACGAGATCCTGACAAGCAATGAGTTCCGGCAGCTGCTGGGAATGAAGCCCTCGAAGGACCCGAAGGCGGACGAACTGCGGAACAGCAACATTTCGCAATCCGACGCGGAGATTGCTGAGAGAAACAAAACGATCACGGCTGGAAAGGAAGCCGTAGAAAGGAGTATGGCAAATCAAAATGGCGAAGTTTGATTACGACTGCAGCGGCTGGGCCACGAAGGCTAAGACCAAGTGCTATGATGGCCTGACCATTGCACCGAATGCATTCCAGGAATGCGACGGCAAAGTTGTGACCATGGTGTACAACCATGACCATGACAACCTTGAAAACGTCATTGGCCACTGCCTGCTGGAGAACCGGCCCGGGGGCATGTACTGCTACGCAAAGTTCAACGATACGGATACCGGCCGGACCGCAAAGGCCTGCGTGAAAAATGGCGACCTGAACGCTTTTTCCATCTATGCAAACTGCATCAAGAAGACGGGAAACACTGTCCAGCACGGTATTATTCAGGAAGTGAGCCTTGTGCTGGCAGGCTGCAATCCGGGTGCGCTGATCGACGAGGTGGTGAAGCACAGTGCTGACGAGGACTACGAGGGCGGCGAAGCATTCATCTACACAGACGGCGGCCTGAGCATCGCCCACGGACTGGACCCGGACGGCGAACCGCTGGACGACCTTGTACACAGCGGCGATGCAGCGACCGACGAAGCAACACAGGAGGAAGCCGAGATGGCGGATAAACAGAAGGACGGCAAGACGCTTAAAGAGGTGTACAACAGCATGACACCCGAACAGCAGGAGTGCTGCCACGCACTGGTGGGCATGGCCCTGGAAGAGCGTGACGGCGAAGAGACTGACGATGAGGAGGAAAAAACCGTGAAGCAGAACGTATTTGAGAAGGACACGAAGGGCACCGTGCTGAAGCACAGTATCGACGAGATCAACAAGGTGGTGAAGACTGCCAAGACCTGCGGCACCATGAAGGCCGCTTTTGCAAATGCCGGCATTGAGGACAGCGAGGTGAACGCTCTGTGCCACGGCATTGACAACATCGACTGGCTGTTCCCGGAAGATCACCTGCTGGACACCCCGCCCCGCATCATTGACAAGCCCGACGACTGGGTGAGCGTGGTGATGGGCGGCGTGAAGCACATCCCGTTCAGCCGCTTCAAGAGCCTGTTCGCCGACCTGACCGAGGACGATGCACGTGCCAAGGGCTACCTGAAGGGCAACTACAAGACGGAAGAGGTGTTCGGCCTGCTGCGCCGCTCCACCGGCCCGACCACGGTGTACAAGAAGCAGGAGCTGGATCGCGACGATGTGGTGGACATTACCAGCTTTGACGTGGTGGCATGGCTGCGCAACGAGATGCGCTACAAGTTGAACCGTGAGCTGGCACTGGCCTACATTCTGGGTGACGGCCGCATGGCAGCAAGCCGTGACAAGATCGATGAGAACTGCATCCGTCCGGTGTTCAACGACGCCGACCTGTTTACCATCAAGGTGCAGGTGAAGACCACCGGCCTTTCCACTGTGGAGGACAAGTACAAGGCCTTTATCAAGCAGGCCATCCGTGCCCGCAAGGACTACCGCGGCAGCGGCACCCCGACTATGTTTACCACCGAGGATGCCCTGACCGAGATGCTGCTGCTGGAAGACGGCATGGGCCGCCCGCTGTATACGGACGAGGCCGCACTGGCCCGCAAGCTTCGTGTTGCCAAGATCGTGACCATTCCCGAAATGGAAGGCCGCAAGGGTGCCAAGGGCGGTGATCTGGCTGCTGTGATCGTGAACCTGGCCGACTATACCGTGGGTGCGGACAAGGGCGGTGCCGTGAGCATGTTCGATGACTTTGACATCGACTTCAACGCACAGAAGTACCTGATTGAGACCCGCTGCTCCGGCGCACTGACCAGCCCCTACAGCGCTATGGCCATCGAGTGGGCGGCATGAGAGACTCCTTCAGTCTCACAGTCCGCCTGACGGCGGCGCTGTTCGCCAGCTCCCTCAATGAGGGAGCCTTTTTCAAAGGAAAGGATGATAGAAAATGCTGAGCAAGCTCTATGAGCAGGGCAAGGACCTGCATGTTGCAAACTACGTGGCCTACGGCAAGACCGCTGACCACAAGCTGTATGCCGACGAAGGCTATAAGGAGACCGTGACCAAGGCCGAGATCGAGGATGCCTTCAAGAAGGGCCGTCTGGTGATCGTGGAGGGCGCAAACTATCTGGTGCCTGTGGCCTTTGGTGCGACCGGCGTGATCACCGTTGTGACCGGCGAGACCGTGAAGACCCAGACGTGGACCGCAAGCGACCCGGCATGAAGGAATGGCGCTGCGCTGAATGAATTCATTCTGGATGAGGACACGCTGGCGTGAGCGCCGGAAAAATCAAAATGGAGTGAAAGTGCTATGAGCAAGTGGTTTGGGAAGCTTGGTTTCGTGGAGACCAAGGAGACAGAGCTGAGTGTGCACTCGGAGATCGTGACAGAGCGTGACTGTTACGGCGACCTGACACGGAACACGCGCAGGTTACAGTCCCCCGACAAGGTGAACGATGATATTTCCCTTGCGAACACGCTAAGTGTCATCGCTGACCCGTATGTTCAGGAGCACTTTTGCAATCTCCGGTATGTGACGCTTTACGGCGGAAAATGGAAGGTGACGGACGCGAGCGTGGAGTACCCGCGCATTGTGCTGACGCTGGGAGGGTTATGGCATGGCAACGAAACTGAGTGAAAGACGCTCCGGGCTGGATGCGCTTTTGCGCAGCATCGTGAAACAGCGGTGCGGCAGTGAAAACGTGTACTACCAGCCGCCTGCAAACCTGCGGATGAAATACCCTTGTATCTGCTACAAGCTGGAAAAGATCCGCAGCCTGAAGGCTGACGACCGCGTATACCGCCAGACCTTCCATTATTCTGTTACCGTGATCGACACGAAACCGGACAGCGAAATGACGGCGGCCATGGGTTTGCTTGCAAAGGCTTCTCATGACCGCCATTTTATTTCGGACAACTTATACCACGACGTATTCAGCGTGTGGTACTGATACCTATTTATAAAGGAGGACAAAACCTATGGCAAGAGCAAAATGGGATGTGGACGGCACCCGCAAGTTCCATGCAGGTGTTTCCCACGGTATGGTGTACCCCAAGGCAGACGGCGAGGGTACTGCAAAGGGCGCTGCATGGAACGGCCTGACCGGCGTGACCGAGAGCCCCAGCGGCGCAGAACCCACTGACCTGTGGGCCGACAACATGAAGTATGCCCGCCTGATCTCCGGTGAGGACTACGGCTTTACCATTGAGGCCTACATGTATCCGGATGAGTTTGAGCCCTGCGACGGTCTGGCTGCCCCGGTGAAGGGCATCCGTATCGGTCAGCAGAAGCGCAAGGCCTTCGGCTTCAGCTGGCAGACCAAAGTGGGCACCGACGAGGATGCCGACAAGGGCTATATCATCCATGTGGTGTGGAACGCTACCGCACAGCCCAGTGAGAAGAGCCACGAGACCATGAACGACAGCCCGGATGCCGAGACCTTCAGCTGGGAGTGCGACACCGTGCCCGTGAACGTGACCGGCTATAAGGATGCCGCAGTGATGGAGTTTGACAGCACTGTGCTGACGGCTGCCCAGATGAAGGCTGTGGAAGACCTGCTGTACGGCACCGACAGCGAGGATGCAAAGCTGCCCACCCCGGACGAGTTGATCGCTGCAGTAAAGGCTGCAGTGTAAAAATCAAAATGGAGTAAAAGGAGAAGAATACAATGATTAAGAAGACTATTTCTTACACCGACTATGACGGTACTGAGCGTACCGAGGACTTCTACTTCAATCTGTCCATGGCCGAGCTGACGGAGATGCAGATGAGCGTAGAAGGTGGTATGAGGGGCTACATCCAGCGCATTATGGCAGCCAATGACCAGACTGCTCTGATGAAGCTGTTCAAGGACGTTCTGCTGATGACCTACGGCAAGAAGAGCGACGATGGCCGTCTGTTCCTCAAGAATGATGCCATTCGTGCAGAGTTCGAGGCAAGCCCGGCTTTCAGCGCAATCTACATGGAGCTGATGTCCGATGTGCAGAAGGCGGCAGATTTCATCAATGGTCTGATGCCTGCTGACCTGTGCAATCAGAACCCGGCTATGGAGATGGCCGCAACCGCAAGCGCTGCGCCTGCACTGAGCGTGGCACCGGTACAGGGCTGATAAGCTCTGATATTTTGCCGCTTTGGCGGAGAGAGGCTGCGCCTGGAAATTTCCGGGCAGCCTTTATTTTTTTGTCTGAAAAGACACGCATTTAAGAGCACAGGGAGAGTGAAAGAATGCTGGAGCTGCATATTCCCGGCGAAGAACGCTGGGATGAGCGAACAAACATGTTCGTATACGACAAGCCGGTAACTTTGAGGTTTGAATACAGCCTGCTCTCCCTGTCTAAATGGGAAAGCAAGTGGCACAAGCCGTACTTGGACGAAAACGTGAAGAAAACACGCGAAGAAACGCTTGATTTCGTCCGATGCATGACCCTGACAAAGGGTGTGGACCCGACCGTATACGCAAGACTGCGGCGGGAAGACTGGCTGGCCATTCAACGATATATGAGCGACCCGATGACGGCCGCGACCTTTAAAGACCGCAAAGGCGGCAAGAAGCGCGCACGCTACCAGACGGCAGACCTGTTTTATGCTGCCATGGCAAGCTACGGCATCCCGTTCGAGTGCGAAAAGTGGCACCTGAACAGGCTTTTGGCGCTGATCCGGGCCTGCGGTGAAGAGAACCTGCCGCCCGAGAAGATGGGCAGACACGAGCAGGCGGCGCACATCCGGGCGCTGAACGCACAGCGCAGGGCGAAGTTTCACTCGAGGGGGTACTTTGGCATGAACGGCGTATTTGGGCGGTGGGGAAAGTTCGGGCTGCCGTACCGCGTTTATGATGCAGATGGCGACACCATTACCGTGACCGAAAAGCTGAACGGCGAAGTGCACAGGACGTTTACGGCAATTCAAAATGGAGTACACCGCTTTGAAATATCACAGAAAGAGCTGGAAAGCTTTGACTGGAACGCCGACTATATCCTGACGGTAGAAGCCAGCGACGGCCGGACCACTAACCGGAAAAGCTGCAGAGTGAACCGCATCCGTTCATCCGGGTACGTGGTGTACATCGGGCAGATCAAAGGCACGGCGGACGGACAGAGCTACTACTGGACAGAGCGAAACATTCTGGACGATCCGTTCAACGAGAATGCGCCGGTGATCCTTGACCCGGAAGTGACACTGGAAGCCAACGAGATCAGCTCGTTTACCTTTACAGTGCCCGTCTCGAACCCATTCTACGACAAGCTGGAGCTGAAAAAGCCGGTAGTCAGCATAGAAGAGGACGGCCGCGAGATCTTTATGGGCTATATCACCGAAACGGAAAAGAACTTTGAGCTGGACATGGAAGTGACCTGCGAGAGCGAGTTTGGATACTTGCAGGACAGAGACTGTCGGGTGGAGAACAAGTTCTACACGGCGTCCGAACTGCTGGCACTGGCGCTGACCGTGGAGGATGACCCGGAAGAACACGTCGGCTTCAAGGGCGAAGGCAAGGTGTTCCTGCCCGGAAATGTGACCGTGGAAAAGCCGGAAAGCGACACGGACAAGGAAACCAAGGCCATCAGCGACTGCTGGAGCGTACTGACCAACAGTCTGACCGGAAAGTACGGCGGATATCTGCGCCTGCGCAAAGAAATCAAAATGGTGGACGGCGTGCGCGTGTACACAAGATATCTGGACTATCTGGCAAAACTGAACGACAAGACCGATCAGGTGATCGAGCTTGGAAAGAACCTGCTGGACATTTCGTACTACATCAAGGCGGGGGACATCGTGAACTCGGTGAAGGCATATGGTTGGTACAAGAGCGGATACTTCTTCTGGCAGACCACGAATCCCATCTCGCGGGAAGCGTACAACGGAGAATCCATCAAGAAGTATGGCCTGTGTCAGCGCGTCCTTGTGGTGGAAGGAACCGATTCCACGGGAGACAGCCTTTTGAAGAAGGCCACGGACGAGCTGAAAAAGTACAGCGGTTTCACTGGAAGTGTGCAGGTCAACGCTGCAGACCTGTGTGATATTGGCGTGGACACCGACCGGCTGGACTTTATGAAGGAGACGTACGTGCTCACGGAACCGCACGGTATCGATGACTGGCTGCCCTGCACGAAGGAAGTGATCCCGCTGCATGAGCTGGACCAGAAAGACTTTACCTTTGGCGCGACCACGGCAAAGCTCTCGTCTTTGCAGGCGGGCAACTTTGCGACGGCGGGCAAGGCGTGGAACGCGATCCAGTCCACCATTGGATATATCAACAAGTGAGGAGGATCAATGTACCATTCTCTTATTATAAATGTAGGCGACAACTACATTGACACCTGGGACGACTGGAAGCTGATCCCTTCCTCGCGGCCGGTGATCGCACCGCCCATTGAGCGGACGAAGTTCGTGCCTGTGCCCGGCAGAGACGGCGCACTGGACTACAGCCGTACCCCTGCAAACCGTCCTACCTACGATAACCGTACCGGAAAAATTGAGTTCTACCTCGAAAACGACTATGCTGGCTGGGACTGGGAGACCGCGTACACGACCATCTGCGAGACCTTGAAGGGACAGCGGGTGCGGTTTGCGCTGGAGGACAATCCCAGCCATTATTATTCGGGTCTCTTGTGGGTGAACCAGTTCAAAAGCGACAAGGGGCACTCAAAGATCACGCTGGAGTACAACTTGCACCCGACCATGTACACCCTGAAGGTGGAAGCCGTGGCGCTGAACGTATACGACCTGAAGCTGAACAGAGGCATGGAGTACCAGCTGCTGGTGGGCGTTGGGCCGACGAATACGTTCTACCGAAAGATGAACGTGACCGCGAAACCGCGTGACGTAGTGAAAATTACTCAAAATGGGACTATTCTGGCCCTGCGGAAAGGCACAGCGGTGGTGACGGCAGAGTGCGGCGGCGTGAAAGCCGAGTGCGCCGTGACGGTAGGCGCTTACGAGAGCTTTACCATTGAGCGGGCACTGGACGGTGTGAGCGAGACGAACCCGGTGGGGAGCATCGTTGCCGGCATGAGCTACCAAAATGTGTTCAACGTAGGCGACAGCGAGAAGGAAATGCTGAAACTGACCGTAGAGATGGGCGGCACGGATGTGACCGGAAGTTGTGTTGTCATGGCAGAGGACAACGCGAGCGCACAAATCAAAATGGCATCGGTGACGGGAAATATCAAGATCACAGCGCATGCTGCAGCAAAGCCGGTGGCGGCGATGCTGTGTGCAGATATCCTGCCTGTGGAGGTAAAGCCGCTGAAACGGGTAGAAGGAGCATTCCGGCTTGGAAGATGAAAGGAAGGATGATATTTGAGTTTGGAAGCGTACTCCATTTTGAAAAATGGAAACGAAAAGCTCTCGGAGCATTTCAAGGTGCGCGAGTTCTACTGCCGTGACGGCAGCGACCCGGTGTTCATTGACACGGCGCTTGTGGAGGTGCTGGAAAAGATCCGGACGCACTTTGGCAAACCTGTGACAATCACGAGTGGATTCCGCACGGCAAGCTGGAACGCAAAGCAGAAGAATGCCGCAAAGTTCAGCCAGCATCTGTACGGCAAGGCGGCAGACATTCGGGTGCAGGGCATCAGCGTGGAGCGGGTATATGCCTACGCGGACAAACTGCTGGGCAACGCCGGTGGCTGCGGCATTTACCCGCCCGGTCTGGGACGCACCAACGGCTGGGTGCATGTGGACGTGCGCAAAGCCAAGAGCCGCTGGAAGGGGTGAGCGCCGATGGAAAGCATCATTGCCGCCATCCTCAGCGGTGTTGTGACCCTGATCGGCGTACTGATCGCAAACTCGCGTTCCAATGCCGTGATGGAATACAAAATTGAGGAGCTGACCCGGGAAGTCCGCAAGCACAACGGTTTTGCGGAGAAGATCCCGGTCATCCAGAGAGACATTCAGGTGTTGAACCACAGAATGTCCGACATCGAAGTACATGAATACGAACACGAAAGGAGCAACGTATGAATTTCAACATTACTGCAGGCACCATTGCACGTACCGCCGTTCTGCTGCTGGCTCTGACGAACCAGATGCTGAGCGCCATGGGCAAGAGCCCTCTGCCCATCGAGAGCACCACTGTGGAGCAGCTGGTGACGGCTGGCATCACGACCATTGCGGCACTTGTCGCATGGTGGAAGAACAACTCCTTTACGAAGGAAGCCATTGCGGCCGACAAGGAGTACGACCGCTTGAAGGCAAAGAGCGGGAAGTAAAAATGATATTTTGGGCAGGGCAGGAGCGGAAAACGTGATCCACACACGTATCCAACGCTGAATGTTTCTTCTGCACTGCCTGAAAATAGTTCATCTGGCACTCACCGAAGGCAGGAACTGCCGAAAATTCAAAATGGAGCGACCGGTAAGATGAAGAAAGCCCCTGCAACGATCGTTTATGGCTCTGAGTGGGAGCCGTGAGCGAAAGTTACAGGGACTTTTATTTTTAGAGGAAATGCGATATTATAAGAAGATTGATAATCAACAAGAGAACTGGACTCGATAGACGGCGAATGGATTTGGATGGGGCATTGTTTGGGTGGATTTTTTGACAAAAATATATCGATAATACGAGCAAAATTCAACGGTACGGGGTTTGGCAAACACCATTTCTATCTGATATTTATAAAGTCAATACCATGGAGCTGTTCTCTCGAAGAATCGGGAGAGCGGCTCTTTTTTACGTTTTGACGCAAAAAATATGAACTGACGGGAACTTTCTGTATTTTAAAAAAGAA
>ERZ1034976.1399-NODE-1399-length-18689-cov-4.091821_pt1 | contig 18689 bp, 11 predicted proteins | sample MGYA00520623_ERZ1034976 | MGnify/ENA primary metagenome ERZ1034976 (study PRJEB33766, sample SAMN09781774) | gut metagenome | biome: gut microbiome | host: Homo sapiens | place: Madagascar | study: EMG produced TPA metagenomics assembly of the PRJNA485056 data... | reverse complement strand
GAAAAAAGTATCCTAATTTTCCTGCCATCTCCAAATTTCTGCTCATAATCTATAAATTTCTATAAAAAATCAAGCAAACAAATTGACGTTGCTGCATATCTGTGCTATAATAAAAAAACAATAAAGAAAGGAAGTTTTTTACTGATGTTTTGGGAACTTTTAAAAGCACTCTTCTTAGGCATTGTAGAGGGTGTGACCGAATGGCTGCCCATCAGCAGCACCGGACACCTGATTTTAGTGGATGCCTTTTTGAAGCTGGATGCCAGCGATGCATTTAAAGAAATGTTCGACGTGGTCATTCAGCTGGGTGCAATTCTTGCCGTGTTCGTCATCTACTGGAAAAACCTTTGGCCGTTTCACAAGAAAGAAACCAACCCCAACCCCCTGACAAAAACCGGATTCGGGGCGTGTGTGCAGAAAAATATTTTGCAGATGTGGTGCAAGGTCTTGGTTGCCTGCGTACCGGCTGCGATAGTCGGGTTGCTGTTCGATGATGTCTTTCATGCACTCTTCTATAATCCGATTACGGTTGCCATTATGCTGATCTTGTTTGGTGTTGCGTTTATTGTAATTGAACGCTGGCAGAAAACCAAACAGCCCCGCATTCATTCCATTGGCGGACTGGATTACAAAACTGTGCTGCTGATCGGTGCATTTCAGCTGATCGCAGCAGTATTCCCAGGAACTTCCCGTTCTGGTGCAACCATTGTCGGAGCGTTGCTGCTGGGTGTTTCCCGTACCGCTGCGGCAGAATTTACGTTCTACTTAGCTGTTCCGGTCATGGCTGGTGCAAGCCTGTTAAAGCTGGTCAAGTTTGGCTTCCACTTCACAGGCATGGAATTTGCCATTCTGCTGGTCGGCATGGTCAGTGCGTTCGTGGTTTCCATCTTTATCATCCGATTCCTGATGGATTACATCCGCAAGCATGACTTCACCGTTTTCGGCTGGTATCGAATTGTCCTCGGTATTCTAGTCTTGATTTTTGCAGCTGTCGGCGTCATCTGACAACTGATTTCAAAACCGTTGTACTGCTTTTGCGGTGCAGCGGTTTTTTCTTTGCAAAAAAATTGACAATTTCACTGCTTTTGTGCTATAATAAAATAATTGTATATTTTCGTTCCAATTTTACAGGAGGATTTATTACCATGTTCTTCTCGGACAAACTGCGGTCGCTGCGAACGCAAGCCAATCTCTCACAAGAGGATCTTGCAGATGAACTGCACGTCAGCCGTCAGTCCGTTTCCAAATGGGAATCGGGGATTTCTTTTCCAGAAATTGAAAAACTCATTTCCATCAGCGACTATTTTCATGTTTCCTTGGATGCCTTGCTGAAAGCACCGCTGCACGATACCCCGATTACGGAAACCATGGATCGGCTGGGGTTGCAATTCTTAGGTTCTTCGCAGTCCATGCACGACATCTCTCAGCAATTGGTCACCATTATGCAGGATGGAAAAATTGATGCACAGGAAGCCTTGCAACTGCAACAAATTCTATGTGCCTTGGATCACATCATGCAGGACATCCGCAAACTGAAACAGACTTTTTCCACAGCCTGTACCACAAATACAACCGGTGCGTCCGGTTCTGAATCTTAAATCTTAAATCGAAAAGGAGTTATTATGTATACCTGTATCAAAACAGAAGGAGCTGCCAGACGGGGCGTTTTTGAAACCGTACACGGCACGATTCAAACCCCATTTTTCATGAATGTTGGAACAGCTGCTGCCATTAAAGGCGGTATCTCTTCCATTGACTTGGTAAATTTAAAATGTCAAGTGGAACTTTGCAACACCTATCACTTGCATCTCCGCCCAGGTGATACCGTCATCCGCCAGATGGGTGGTCTGCATCAGTTTATGCACTGGAACAAGCCGATTCTCACAGACAGCGGCGGATTTCAAGTGTTCTCTCTCGCAAAACTGCGAAAAATCAAGGAAGAGGGCGTTTATTTCCAATCCCATATTGACGGGAAACGGATTTTCATGGGGCCGGAAGAAAGCATGCAGATTCAATCTAACTTAGCTTCTACCATTGCTATGGCATTTGATGAATGCATAGAAAATCCCTCTCCATTCGACTATGTCAAGGCATCCTGTGCCCGTACAGTTCGCTGGCTGGAACGCTGCCAGAAAAAAATGGCACAGCTGAACGCTGACCCGAACACCATCAACCAGCATCAACTTCTGTTCGGCATCAATCAGGGCGGTACGTTTGACGGCTTACGAACAGCACACATGAAAGAAATCGCTACCATGGGCTTAGATGGCTATGCCATTGGCGGTCTGGCAGTTGGTGAGCCAACAGATGTGATGTATCACATCATCGAAGAAGTCGAACCGTTCATGCCGAAGGACAAGCCTCGTTACCTGATGGGCGTTGGAACGCCGTCCAACATCATTGAAGCGGTTGCAAGAGGGGTCGATATGTTTGACTGCGTTATGCCGAGCCGAAATGCACGGCACGGCACAGTATTCACCTGGGACGGTATTCTGCACATCACAAACGCCTGCTATGAAACCGACCCACAGCCGTTAGACCCGAAGTGTGACTGCCCGGTCTGCAAGAACTTCTCCAGAGCCTATATTCGCCATCTGTTCAAGGCAAAGGAACAGCTTGCCGGACGGCTCGCCGTGACACACAACCTGTATTTCTATAACACCTTGCTGGAAAAGATTCGGGAGGCATTGGATGAAGACCGGTTCGGAGCATTCCGGAATGAATATTCCGAAAAGCTGGCACAGAGGATTTAACCATGACAGTGAAAAAGAGAATCATACAATTGGGACTGGGGGTTGCGGCGGCTGCTTTGCTGGCAGCCGTTCCGCCCTGTTCCGCATCTGCACAAGATGTTCTGTTTCCGGAAACCATTCAAGTAGAAAAATACACGGGAACATTTCAAAAAGAATTTCATATTGATATTGACAGTGACGGCGAAAAAGAAACAATTGGTTACTACTATGTTGGCTCTAAAAGAGATGGCTATTCTATATCAGATGTTTATTCTGTATTTGACACAAATTCAGAATCATATACTCTATATAAGAGAATTTCAAACGACCATATGAATTATAAATTTCATATCATTCAAGACAAAAATACAGGTGAAACCTTTCTCGGATATATTTATACAGATATGTTTGGCTCTGAAATGTTGTATCGATTTTATTCTGACAATCAAAGCAAATTGATAAGTAGTTACAACGCTAATACGGATGGTTCAGATAAATTACAAGCGTATAAAACCTACATGAACAACGTGGATTTTCTCGATGAAATGGCTTATGGGCATGGTGATGTCGATGGAGATGCGGATGTCACAGTATCTGATGCCGTCAGCATTCTTTCCTACTATGCTGCAACTGCTGCTGGACAATCGCCAAGTTTCACAGAACCGCAAAAAAAGGCTTCCGATTTCAATCAAGATGGCATCATTGCCGTTGAGGATGCTGTCAAAACGCTTTCCCTCTATGCAGAACACGCTGCTGGTATCATTGATACCGTTTTGCTTCCGGCTAATATCAGAAGAGATTCCAGCTTTGGTAATACGAACGTTGCAACAGATTCCAATCCTTTTCCACTAAAAAAAGGAACATTAGAAGCTACTTTTTATTTAGATATTGATGATGATGGAAAAAAAGAAACCATCGGTCAATATAGCCATATTAACACGGTTGGTCATAATCAAGTGGCTATGGATCGTATGTTTCAAGTTTATGATAATGGGGTATTTCATAATTCTTATGGAGCTACAATTGATAATATGAATTTTTGGAAAACTATGCTTGTTTATGATCATAATATTGATAAAGCATACCTTATAAATTATTGGACTCGACCAGCTGCTATGTATGCGTATGCTGTTTTAGCAGACATATACCCATCCTATAATCAATCAAATTGGAACATATGTGTGTCATCAGATTCACCATCCGGCTCTCATTCAAATGCATTTAAAATCAATATCAATGGAAAAGAAGCAACCGAACAAGAATTATACGATTATATGAATCAAGTTGAATTTATTTCTGACCCGGAAGAGAAAGAAAGCATATTAAATCAGTTCAAAAAAATTATCACTATTTACTGATAAAAACAAAACAGCCAGCCCCCTGCATTTTCCGCAAGGGACTGGCTGTTTTTGGATTCTGTTGTGATGATTACGGCTTAGCCTCTGTAATATAGAGATAGTCAATTGCAAGGAATCTGCCCTCGCCTGCAATCTGCATTGCACCAACCATGAATTCTGAATAAATATCATTATTTGGTACAAAATCCTTGGAAATGGTCACCCATTCCTTTGCATCGGTCGGCTGAACCTTATGACGATGAATGATTTGCAGCCGCTTAGAACCTGCTTCCTTGATATGCAGATTCAGCCACTGTGTTTCTGTCTGAATCTTGAATCGCATATACAGATGATACTGCTTGCCCTTTTTCAAACTCATAGAAAGCGGCATGCTTGCATAATTCCCCGGCGTTGGCTTCTGTTCTTTCGGAATCAAAACCAACTTTCCCTGAATGAAATGCTGTTCCCACATATGGAAATCATACTGGAATCCAACCTGCTGGGAATGGAACTGCAGCGGATTTAACTGTTCCGATGGAACTTCCGTCAGCTTATGCTGGTCAAATGCTAACTTCACGGCTTCAGAGAATGGCTTTGTCTGAATCTTATCAAAGAATGCATCCCGATACGGAGAAGCATAATTATGCTTGCCCTCTAATACATATCCATTTCCGCCAATCCATTTCAACGGAACTTCTTTCTTCAGAGCCAGTTCCTGTTCGGAAATTTGGTCAAAGAACGCCCGTCCTTTTTCACTGTTGCAGAGTACAACGGAAACGCCCTTTGTATAATCAAATTCCGGCATTCTCTTAGAGATGCCCCAAAAGTCCCCGATGGTGATATCGCCGAATCGTGGAAGCTGCTGATATTTACAGTTCTGACAATGCGGTGCACACATGGTGTGGCTATGGAATGCTTTTTGATAGGCATCCTGTTCTGTTCCCTGCCGCAAAACTTGTGTTCCATTTTTCAAATCTGCCTTGACTGCAATGCAATTCCAGCCCTTCGATTTATCCCGAAATTCATAGCGTTCTACTTGGTCACCAAAAGCATCCTGTAGGTATTTCTGGAAAAATCCGGCAGATGGTGCGTTTCCGCAGAACAAATCAACCGTAATCAGATTCTCATAATCTTTGCCCAAATAGGCACGCAGTCCGGCAATCTGACATGGGCAGCCTGAGAATAACACAAACTGTCCCTGTTCCAACCGCTTCTTCACCTGTGCATCGATATTGCCTAAATAGCTTTGCAAATACTTTGACTTTCGCAGTTTCGGCAGTTCCGATTCCTGCTCAATCAAAATATGTTCCACAGAAAGGTCATCCTTCCATGCAGCACCGCCAACAACACCCTGCTTTTCAAACGCTTTCTTTGCCAGCAGAGAGAAGATTCCGCCACTGGAGCTCTTTTTCAGCAATTCCGCATCGGATGCAATCGCCGCATAACAGTTCGGTGTTTTTGTATGCGGATTAGATGGCAACTTGTAAGCAGGACACACCTTCAAGCACTTTCCGCAGTTGATACAAGCAGTATCATTCAATACAGAACGATAGAAACCGTGTTCATCTGGTTTTAATTCCAATGCCTTGACTGGACAGGTGCTGACACACGCACCACAGCCCACACATTCTTCTACTGGCAGATGCATGGTAATGGTTTTTCCAAATTTGCTTTCCATGGAAACTGGTTTTTTCTCATGTGTTTTCAGAGCATGTTCAAACCATTTCATGGAAAGATTCTTCTGTACATCAATTCTCTTATAAACAGAATCATAATCAATTTGATGTTCCAGTCCCAATGAGAAAAATTTTTCCGCAATTGCTTTCGGAGATTCCACCATGTAATTCAGCAATCCAAATTCTCCCAGCAAATAAGAAAACCGTCCGCCACCTCTTCCATTGTTCTTTAAAACAACAAATGGTTTCTTGAAAATAATAGAGAAACACGAACCGTGGAATGAGTCTGTCAAAACAAATCTTGCATTCTTATAAAGGTATAACCATTCTTGCACAGTTGTGTTGGTTAAATATTCTACCCGTGAAGAAGAAATATCCAGATTTCGCTTGCAATTTTCGACATCACTTGCTTCATTGAATACTACAATGACCTTTTTCTTTGTAGATTCAGCAACTTGTTGAATGCTTTGTCCAATTTCTTTATTTGGATCCAAAATATATGCAAAAATAAATTCCTCTGGAACAGAAAAATCAGTTTCTCGAATCAAGTCATGATACTTTTCTACTGGGCAAAGAAAAACAGGATCTAATACTAACTTTGCAGGTGTATCAAAATCATTTTCACAAATTTTCTTTGAAAAATCATCTCGAACAGAAATTGCATCAAACCGCTGCAAATTCGTCTTTGTGATACCTCTTTCGCTATCTGGCCCATTATACTTGTTCTTTCCAAAGGAAGTCGCATAAGCAATCTTAATCTTATCATCATTTACAAAATCAAAGAAATAAGATTGCCCATATGGTCTACTTAATCCGTAGTTCCACATTTGGTCAGAACCAAGTAGAAATATGTCAAACATATCATTCAATTGATTCATTTCATTCAGACGCAGCAATGGTGTAATATTGTAACGCCCATCCGCAAAGCAAAGCGGATGCGAACGGCGAAGCTGTTTTACATCCACGTTCGCACCGAGTGGATTCTTAATCATCGCATAGGTCAGGTTCATCGATTCCAACACTTTTGACAATGCATAATAGGTAATCATGCTGCCATAATTGTTGCCATACCACAAACCGTATACGGCTACATCATACTTTTTTTCCAATGAAACGGCCTCCCGTCAATCTTATTTTTTTGCCTCCGACATATGCAGGTATTCTCTCCAGAACGATTCAGACTGTAACGTGCCAGCTGCCTGCTGATACATCTGTTCAATCTGTTTCCGGTTCTGCTTATAATACCGCATCACTCGCTGATACCGCTGTTTCAGCTGCTGATACCGCTGCTTGTCCCGCTTTCTCAGGTAAGCAGTATGGTCAAATGGGCTGACTGCCAGAACCTGTTCTGCAAAGTATTCCTTCGTCGGGTCATCAAACCAGTCATAAGCAATGACTGCTGTTTTATCTTTCTTCAAGAACCAATCCGGCAATTTCTGCCCGTTATCGGTCACTTCATACCACCACTTCTGTGTTGGGGTAAGCTGTTTCTTTTCTTTTCGATAAACGCTGTCAAAGTTCACCGGCTTGGAATAGACCATTGCAACCGGACGCATCTTTTCATTCTTTGCTGCATGGGATTTCATAATCTGTTCGCCCTGCGGTGTTTTCATGAAATCCGGCCCTGCACAGAATTCTTCTACTGCATCCAGCAGCAAATCACAGTTGTTATAAGCCAGACGGCGAATTTCTGTTTCAAAGAAGCCCTGAATTCGCTTGATAAAGTCAATGTCCTTGCAAATGCCGCTCATTGCCTGAATAATCAAGCTGTTCCGGTGTACCATGTACAATTCCAGATTGGCGTTGAACTTATTCGCAAAGCCCTTGTGCCAGATGCAGATGCCATTCAAGGTCAAAAATTCTGCATGGTTGGCAACGGAAAATTCTACGTCATCGCCACGAATGAACAGTGGAACTGGCAGATGACTGCGGTCAATTTTCTTGACTGGAATGCAGCAATACCACCATCCAGCATAGGAATCTTCATGGAAATCGACATCTTCATCATTTTCAAAGACGCAATCCCAGCGGTGCATTTCCATAATCCGCTTATTTGGACCATAAGAACCATCATCGTGTACATAGCCAACGTCTTCGTGCTGCAAGTTCATCTGTTCAAAGTAAAGCATTGCACCGCTGACATAGCGTTCGCTATACTGCGGTTTTACCAGTGCCAACAACGAATAGGTACGAATGAAGCTTTCCGGCAACACCATAACATCATCGTCCATCAGCAGAACATGGGTTGCCTTGAAATCTTCTGCACTGATGGATTCCAGAATGCCTCTTGTAAAGCCGCCTGCTCCGCCAACATTTTCATTCGGGTAAACGTGAATGTATTCGCTGTTGAATTCATCTGGATCTAATGTTCTGCCGTTGTCGATAATCCGCAGGCGAATGTGATCCTTTGCCGGTTCATCACTGTAGAACAGTTCCCGTTCCAGAATGCCAATGTTCCGAGTAATATAATCTTCTTTCTTAAAGGTTGTGGTTGCAATGGAAATCCGAACATCATTGATTTTTTCTTCTGGAATGACAGTTTCCCAGCTGCCACATTCTACTTGGAAGCGGAAATCCGGTGCTTTTACGCCCTTTTTCTCAGCAATTTCCGTCTTTTTCTTTTCTTCCGGTGTCATCGGCAACACTTCAATCTGGAATCCAATGACTTGCCCCTTGCTGTCTTTCGGCACCATCATTTCAATGTCGGTCAGTTCTTTCAAAGCATAAATCACTGGCTCGTACATTTCTTTCTTGATGTCTCTGCCCTCCCGATAATGCCCAAAGAGTTGCAGTTTGAAATGTCCCTTACAACGCAAATGCAGATAAATATCACCCACATTGGTATACTTCTTCCACTTTCCGAGCGAGAAAGAATTGAAATAGGTAAAAAATTCTACAAAATCGCCCGGATTCAAATACTGAGAAGAAGTCAATGGGTCATAATGCATTCTTGCACCACGATACATCATCCACCAGTGTTCTTCCAGCTGCAAATTATACCGAAAAATCAGATTTTGAATTTTAAACTTTACGTTTCTCATAGATTCTTGTTCCCCTTACTTTCCAACTGCTTGTTCCTGCGGATTCGCTGTCGTTACAGGAGCATCCGGCAATGCAATACCGAGCTGCTGCTTCAGCCATACTTCCGAATCCTGCTTCATTTTCTGTAATACATGGTTGACCCGATCATACCGAATCGGTTTCCGGAACAGATATTCTTTCTTTTTCAAGTCTTCCTGTAAGATAACCAGCCGTTCTTCCAAGCCCAGCGGCTGCAAAATCGCACGATACCGGTACAGATCCGGCAAATCCATGTTTGCCAGTACCACAAATGGCTTTTCAAAAATCAACGCAAAGCACATGCCATAGTAATTGTCTGTGATGACAAATTCACTGTGAATCAAATAGTGCAGCCAGTCTTCCACACGAATGTGATAAGCTGGGTCGAGTTTCAGCAGTGCTTTCGATTCCGGGAAACGATTGATGTCAATGAAATTCCGCAGCTGGCTGTAATGATTCACCAGCAAAATATCATTGCCCTTTAGCAGGAACTGCCGCTTCCGGTCATCGCAGCATTCAATGTAAGTGAAAATAAAGTTCTGGTCTGTTTCAACTGCTTTCGCTGCGGAACGCTCTGCACAGTCGATATAGAACTGCTTGTCACACAGAAATACCGGGTCTAAAACCATTTCTGGTGTAATGTGGAATAAATCCTGCAGCACTTCTGCTTCTTCGTATTCCTTGACTGCAATTCCATGGAACTGATGCAGCAATCTGCCACAATCGTTTCTGGTTTCCCCTTCTGCGGTAAATGCTCCGCCGAAACAAGATGCATATGCGATCTTCCGCTTGTCAGCCGGCACATTTTCCAAAAAATAATACAGACCGGATTGCTTGCCTACTACCTCATAGTTCCAAACAACATCCGATCCAACAACGTGATTCTGCACATCCTCTCTTAAAATCCGTGCGTCTTCTTCGCTGTCAAAAACCTCCAGAACATCGCAGTTCTGATAAGCGAAGCGTCCGGCAATGTTGTCTTTTTCCGCATAATGTTCTCCCCAGAGAGCTGGCTGCTTTTGCAGCAATGCCGGATGTTTTCCGTACTGTTCCAGCGTTTTGTACAATGCACAGGCGGTCAGAATGCTGCCATAATTCAAACCGAACCATAGACTATAAACTGCCGTATCATACGCCATGCTGTTCTTTTTCATAATGATCCTTTTCTCCTTGTCGTACAAAAATATGTACGTTCCTAAAATAAATTTTGTTCGTTGCAAAAAAATTTAGCCGCACGAAATTTCACCCGCACCGCCTGCTTTTTCTCCAAAAAACAAGTACAAATGTAAACAAATTTATTATATCATACGAACCGATAAATTGCAAGCCTTTTTTCAGAAGAACTGCAATCCGTCTAAAAAAAGAAAGAACTGGAATCGGAAAAGTCGGAATACAAGCAGCAGATGCTCCAATTTTCCACTCCGATCTGCCTTTTTTCTCATTTTTTTAAAAAATCATGTCCGCCCCTCTCAAAACCCGAAAAAGATATTTTAGAAATTGGATTGACAGAATGCCTATTTTTCGCTATAATAGGATGGGGTAACAAGAAGATGAAGTCGTTTTGTTCCCAATATGCACGACCGAATCGACATTGTTTTTTAGAAAATTGTGTATTTGTTTCCAAATAACGATTAGACAATGCTTCGGATTTTTTTGTATTCCTGCCAGATAAAAAACAGGTTGGAATGCCAGCGGAGGATTTTTATGAAGTTACAAAACATCTTATTCCCTTCTACCGATACCTGTACCGAAGAACCGATGTATTTTCGGAGAGGGGACAAAGTCTTTTACAACTGGTCAAGCGATGGTGTTGAAATTCAGAAAGACGGCATTCTCTTTTTTGATACGTACTTTAACGGCTTTACCATTGAAAAATGGGCAAAGTATACGAACGTAAAAACCGTATTCCTGACCATCCAAATTGAAGGACATGTCCGTTTGACACTGATGCGGAAAGAAAAGAAAGGCGACCAGGTTCTGACCGATTTCCTCGGGGAATATATCTGCAAAGCCAATTATGGCGAAATCAAAGAATTTACATTCCCGTTCCACAGTGTTTCTACCAACGGCATCTATTGTTTCAGCATCACCGGCATTTCCGAACAGTCCGGTTTCTATGGCGGCTTTTATTCCGGTGACATCGCAGAAAAAGACATTCAGCCCGTCAAAATTGCGATTGACATCTGTACTTACAGACGGGAACGGTTCATCGAAAAAAATTTAAAGCTGTTGAATGAACGATTTCTGGAAAATCCAGACTCTTTCTTACAGGGCAAGCTGGAAGTTTTCGTTTCTGATAATGCCCACACTTTGGATATTCCGGCATTGAGCAGTGAAAATATCCACATTGTACAAAATAAAAATGTCGGCGGTGCTGGCGGATTTACCCGTGGGATGATTGAAATCAATCGAGTAAAACAGCAGCGTCACATTACACACATTCTGGTCATGGATGATGATGTCACCATTGAACCGGAATCTCTGTTCCGCACCTGTACATTTCTCTCCTGCCGCAAGGCACACTATCAAGATTTGTTCATCGGCGGTGCAATGCTGCGACTGGATACCCAGTGCATTCAGACCGAAGCCGGTGCAGTCTGGAACGGCGGCGAACTGATTTCCCTGAAGCATGGCTTGGATTTGCGGGAACTGGAAGCTTGCCTGTACAACGAACTGGAAGAAAAAACACAGTTCAACGCTTGGTGGTACTGCGTTTTCCCGTCTGAAGTCGTAACCGACCAAAACTTGCCGATGCCGATTTTCATCCGTGGCGATGATGTCGAATATGGCTTGCGGAATATGAAGAATCTGGTTTTGATGAACGGAATCTGTGTATGGCACGAGCCGTTTGAAAATAAGTATTCTTCATTCCTGTACTATTATATTCTTAGAAACCGCTTGATCGACAATGCTCTGCATAATATGAGCCTGTCCAAAAAAGCATTCCGTCACCTCCTGCAACAGCAGGTCTATAATGAAATGCGGCTCTATCGCTATAAAAATGCAAATCTGCTCATGCAGGGTGTAGAAGATTTCCTGCGTGGAGTTAACTGGCTGATGGAACAGGATGGCGAAGCTCTGCACAAGGAAATTATGCAGTTGGGCTATAAATTGCAGTACACGGAAGACCTGCAAGAAAATGTTCAGTTCTCTTTCCCGATTTATGAAGCTGCCTGCAAAGCCATTCCGGCAACAAAATTCTATCAGCGAATTATCAACAAGTTGACCATGAACGGGCTGCGGCTGCCAGTCAAGCGGCAATTTAATATTGTTCCAACAGATGGCGTTCAGCAGAGTGCTGTCTATCGAACACAGACCATTCTCAATTATGACTATACCAGCCGAAAGGGATTTGTCACCGAACGAGATCCGGAAGCTGCAAAGCAGTGTTTCCGCCGCTTAAAGGCGTTGTATCATCAGTTGGATAAGCTGTATGATGCGGCTGTTCGGGACTATGCAGAAAACGGAAAGAAACTGATGCAACTCTCTTTCTGGGAACAGTATTTGGAACTGCCGGAAAAAGAACCGGCGACCATGGAGGCTTAAACCATGATTGCAACAACATCTCTGCCGCAACTGCCGGAAAAAACTTGTACCGGCTGCGGCGGCTGTATCAATGCCTGTCCAAAAGATGCCATCTTTTTCGCACCGGATGCCGAGGGATTTCAGCATCCAGTTGTACAGGCTGCACAATGTATCGGCTGTAAGAAATGCGAGCAACTCTGTCCGGTTCTGCACTGGGAAAGTACCAACATCATAGAGCCGGATTTGTATGCCGTTCGTGGAGAAGACAACGTTCGAGCAAATAGTTCCTCTGGTGGTGTTTTTTCTCTGGCTGCCGCGGAAGTCTTTGCACGGAAAGGCGTTGTCGTTGGAGCAGCGTTTGATAAAAACCTGCATCTTTCGCTCTCCATCGCCAAAAATGAAAAACAACTTGCTCCCATGCGGGGTTCAAAATATGTGCAGAGCGACCCTGAACTGGTTTATCGGGATGCACTGAACTCCTTAAAAAAAGGAAAACTTGTTTTATTCACTGGATGTCCCTGTCAGGTAGCTGCCATGAAAAACATCGCCGGCAAGAAGTACAGCGATCTGCTCTATACGATTGACCTGCTCTGTCATGGTGTTCCATCACAGGCAATTTTACAGCGATATTTAGAAGAAACATTCCCCGGAAAACAAGCGATTGATGTTCGGTTTCGGGATAAATCACACGGCTGGATTGCAACTTACATTGATGTGGATTTTTCCGATGGAACTTCCTACCACGGTGCAAACCGCCGAAATGACCCCTATGAACGGATTTTCCAGCACAACATTGCATTGCGTCCCTGCTGTCATGACTGCAAATTCTGCACGTTCCCTCGTACAGGTGATTTGACCATGGGCGATTTCTGGGGTATTCAAAAAATCGACCCCAGCCAGACCGATGGCAAGGGCACGTCAATGGTCTTTCTCAACAACGAAAAAGGCAGACAGCTGTTTACTTGGTTTCAGTCGAAAACGAATTTCAAACAAATACAGGTCAATCTTGCAACCGTTCCGAATCGATTGAAAGCAACCTATCCACCACATCCGGGAAGATCGGTTTTCTTCCCATTACTGCGTACCAAATCTATGGAGGAAACTGTAAAAATGGTAATGGATAATCAACATGATATTGGGTTGGTTGGCATTCATACCGTTGGCAACTTCGGGGGTGCTCTGACCTATTTTGCTCTATATAAAGTCTTATGCGATCTGGGTTATTCCGTTCTGATGATTGAACGCCCCGGAAACTGTGCCCATAAACCGGCACTGACAAAAATTTATGGAACTTCTCCATACCCTGCCTATGATACCGCAAAAATCTATCCGAATAAGCAGGCAATGAAAGAACTGAATCAGTTCTGCAAGATGTTTGTCGTTGGCTCTGACCAGCTGTTCAACGATGGCTTATACAATAACTTCGGCAGATGGTGTACATTGGACTGGGTTCAGGATAACAAAAAGAAAATCGCCTATGCAGCTTCGTTCGGTCATGATTATATCTGGAGTCCGGAAGAAACCCGTGCAGAAATGGCACATTTTATGCAACGGTTCGATGCCTTCTCCGTTCGGGAACAGAGTGGTGTTGACATCTGCAAAAAAGAATTTGGTGTGGATGCCCAGTGGGTATTAGACCCTGTTTTCCTCTGCAAACCAGAATATTATCGAGAACTGGCAAAGCAGTCCACACAGCCCATTGAAGAAAATTACCTTGGTGCATATATTCTTGACCCAACAAAGGAAAAAGCCGATATTCTCCGCTATGCTGCGAAGAAAAAGAAGCTGAGCACCACAGTTTATACCGAAATGGCATATCGGCAGAAAGATTTGAATGACTTTGATTTGCCGGTACAGTTCGGCGGACTCATCGAAGACCGCCTTGCCAACATCATTCACTCTGATTTCTTTATTGCAGACTCGTTCCATGGCATTTGTTTTGCAATTCTGATGAAGAAAAACTTCGTTGCCATTGTCAACGAAAAGCGTGGCAAGAGCCGATTTGAATCCATTCTGGGATTGCTCGGCTTGAAAGACCGCTTGATTTCCAGCTTGAGTGAATTGAAAAAGAAAGAAGCTCTGCTGACCACCCCGGTTGATTATGATGCAGTCTATGAAATTCTGGAACGGGAACGGAGCCGCTGTCTGACTTGGCTGCGAGATGCTTTGGCAGACCCAACGAAAAAGCCGTTCTCCACTTATGATTTGCTGGTGAAGCGAATCGATGCCCTGTCGGAGCGGGTTTCCAACTTGGTCATTGCAAATGGCACTGCAAATCGGAAAATTGCACATCTGGTGGAATTTGCAGGATTTTCGCTGGCAACCATCCGTACTTTCTCAGATTATTTCAAGGCATTGCAAGCCAACATTGAAAATTATGTCATCGCCATTGCAGTCAAGGATACACCAGGCTGCTACTTCACAGATGCCATGTATGCAGATATGCAGCGAATTGGTGTCACTGTCAACCTGACGAAAAAACATTGGTATGGCTATGCTGCAATCATTGACAGCGGAACGCTGCTGGCGGAAGATTCTGCTTACCAAAAGGTCGTTACTGTGAAAGCAACCACAAAAGAAGGCATTCCAGTTGTTGCCACCAGTAAGCCACTCAAAGTCGGCAATGCAACTGCCATTTCCTTTCATGGTGTTGGTGGGTCTGTTTGTCGCCGTGGTATTAACATTATGGTATACGATAAGACAAAAAAATGTGTTTGTGACAGTGTTTCTTTTGATACGCATGTAAAAGCCATTTCTTGTCATCGATAAAAACAACATAACAGGAGGATTTTTTCATGAAAAAATACGATTATTTGATTGTGGGTGCTGGCTTGTTCGGTGCAGTGTTCGCTTATGAAGCCATGAAGCGGGGAAAGACCTGCTTGGTGATTGAGCGGAGAAACCACATCGCTGGGAATATCTACTGCGAAACCATCGAGGACATCCATGTGCACAAGTATGGTGCACATATCTTCCATACCTCCAATCAGGAAGTTTGGAACTACATCAACCAGTTCGCAGAGTTTAACAACTACATCAACTCCCCGATTGCCATCTATAAGGACGAACTGTACAACCTGCCGTTCAACATGAACACCTTTAGCAAGATGTGGAACATTCGGACACCGCAGGAAGCAAAAGACCACATTGCACAGCAGATCGCAGCTCTGAACATCACAGAACCAAAGAACCTCGAAGAACAGGCACTTTCTCTGGTTGGTACCGATGTTTATGAAAAGCTGATTAAGGGCTATACCGAAAAGCAGTGGGGCAGAAACTGCACCGACCTGCCATCTTTCATCATCAAGCGGCTGCCGTTGCGGTTTACCTATGATAACAACTACTTCAATGACCGGTATCAGGGCATTCCGATTGGCGGTTATACACCGATTGTGGAAAAGATGCTTGCAGGTGCAGACATCCTGACCAATACCGACTACTTCGAATTTATCAAGGAACATCCGGACGTTGCAGACAAGACCGTCTTTACCGGACAGATTGATGCTTTCTTTGATTACAAGCTGGGCGTTCTGGAATACCGCAGCGTTCGCTTTGAAACCGAAGTGCTGGATTGCGAAAACTATCAGGGCAATGCGGTTGTGAACTACACCGAACGGGAAGTTCCGTATACCAGAATCATTGAACACAAGCACTTTGAATTCGGCAAGCAGCCGAAAACCGTCATCTCCAGAGAATATTCTTCTGAATGGAAGAAGGGCGATGAGCCATATTATCCGGTCAACAATGAACGGAACAACCAGATGTATCAGGAATATCAGAAGCTGGCAGAAACCGTTCCGAATGTCATCTTCGGTGGTCGTCTGGGTCAGTATAAGTATTATGACATGGACAAGGTCATTGCTGCTGCACTGGAAACCGTTCAAAACGAATTTGGTGCATAAGAGAGGGGCTAAAATATGTGGGTTCGTACACAAAATGAAGATGCCCTCTATCATGTCGCTGCGGTACGGGCAGTAAAAATGATTTCAGAACGCACTTATTCCGTCATTGGCATCCTGCTGGGTGCAGATACATCGGAAACTGTTGTTCTGGGCGAATATAAAGATTATGCCACTGCAAAGGCAGAGGTCGATCACATGGATGCACTTCTTATGGAAGGCACTTCCTCTGTTTATCATATGACAAAAGAAAACTAAACGATACAACGCCGTCTTTTCCTGTGAATTGCATGGGGAAAGACGGTATTGTTCCATATTGGAATCAGAATGTCACAATTCCCCTATGAAATCGCCATGATTTTCTGATTTCCATTCCAATTGCAAACAATCTTCCTGACAAAAAAGGAGTTTATTTATGATAAAGACACTGAAACAACATCAGTTTTTGTTTCGGGAACTGGTCAAGCGAGATTTCCGACAAAAATATAAAAAGACAACCCTTGGTTTCATCTGGAGCATTCTCAATCCACTGGCAGAATTTCTGGTGTTGATGTTGATTTTTAAAACCTTGTTCAGCAGAAATACCCCCCATTATACCATTTATATGTTGGTGGGTATTCTAACTTACAGCTATTATAGCAACGCCTCTCAAACCGGTATGCAGTCTTTTTTAGGCAATGCTGGCATCATTCAAAAAATCAAAGTTCCAACTTGGATTTTTCCACTTTCTAAAAATGTATCTGCTCTGTTTAACTTTTTCATTACGCTGATTCTATTGATTCCGTTTATGATTTATGACCACATGGGGTTTACCTGGAAACTCGTCTTTCTCATTTATCCCATTGTTCTAATGTTTTTCTTTAATCTCGGTGTTAGTCTGATTCTCGCTTCGCTTTATGTCTTTTTTAAAGATATTCAGTATTTTTACAACATTTTCTGTCGCCTGCTCTACTTTTGCTGTGCCGTATTCTGGTACGATACTTCTATGTCAGCAACTGCACAGAAAATTCTGCACATCAATCCCATCTATGATTTCATCTATTATTCTCGTATGGTCATCATCCACAAACAAATTCCAACGCTATTTGACCATCTGGTTCTATTGGGCTATACAATCTTATTCTTAGGACTGGGCATTCTCATCTACCGCTGCAACAAAGACAAATTTGTCTACTACTTATAAGGAGAAACGAATATGGAACCGATTATTGATGCATCTCACGTCTATATTCGCTACCTGCTGGGCGATTTCCGAGATATCGGACTAAAAGAATGGACGATTCAAAAAGTCAAGCGAGAACGGCGTGTGGAAAGCCGCTGGTCGGTGGAAGATGTTTCTTTCACACTGGAAAAAGGTGATTTTCTAGGTATCATTGGTGCAAATGGTGCTGGGAAATCTACCATCTTAAAAGCAATCTGCGGCATTCTGCCACCTGCCAAGGGAAGCATTCAAGTCAACGGAAATATCAGTGCCCTGCTGGAGTTGGGAACGGGTTTTGATGGCGACTTGAACCTCATCGAAAATATTTATATGCGTGGTGCTTTACTGGGATATGAAAAGGATTTCATCACGGAACGCATTGATGAAATCATTGAATTTGCAGAGCTGAAAGAATTTCAGTTTTACAAGTACAAGCAGCTTTCCAGCGGTATGCGTTCCCGTCTGGCATTTGCCATTGCCTGTATGGTTGACCCGGAAATCTTAATTCTGGATGAAGTGTTATCCGTTGGAGATGGCGGTTTCCGAAGAAAAAGCGAACAGAAAATGATGGAAGTCATTCAGGGCGGTGCAACCACTTTATTTGTCAGCCACTCTGTCGCTCAGATGAAACGACTGTGCAACAAAGTGCTTTGGTTGGACATGGGCAAACAAATTGCCTTTGCCAAAAATAAAGAGGAGTCCGTAAAAATTCTGAACTGCTATAGCAACTACATGAAAGAACGGGCAATCAATCCAACTGCTAAACCTGTTTTAACACCGCCTGCTCCTGCAAAAAAGCCTGTGAAACCAGCTTCAGCGAAAAAGCCAGCTGCAAAACCTACGCCTGTCGCAAAACCACAAAAACGCTTGGCTTCTGATATTCAATATGAGATTTACGCAAAAGCCTATATTGCAATCTTAAATGAAATGGTGTTACACCCGGAAACAGTTGACCAGTTCAAGGCATATTTTCAGGATAAACATATCACCCACCTTGCCATCTACGGCGAAAGCATGGTATTGAAAACCATTACTGTTCTGCTGAAAGAGGCTGGCGTTTCTGTTGATTACCTACTGGAAAATGGAAAGAAATCCAGTCCCTATGCAAAGACCATTTACCATCGAAACATTCAGAAATATCCGGATACGCAATGTATTCTTATCGGTGATATACGATTTGAACCGCAGATTCTTGAAAAAGTGAAAAAGTGTACCGATATTCCAGTTGTTACGATTTCTGAAGCGATGCACTACAAAAA
>ERZ1034976.1398-NODE-1398-length-18689-cov-10.828271_pt1 | contig 18689 bp, 10 predicted proteins | sample MGYA00520623_ERZ1034976 | MGnify/ENA primary metagenome ERZ1034976 (study PRJEB33766, sample SAMN09781774) | gut metagenome | biome: gut microbiome | host: Homo sapiens | place: Madagascar | study: EMG produced TPA metagenomics assembly of the PRJNA485056 data... | reverse complement strand
CGCAGTCCGCTTGCGCAGAGTGTGATGACTTATTTGGTAAAGGAGCGGAACTTATCCGATCGGTTTCAGATCGAGTCTGCGGCAACGAGTCGTGAGGAGATCGGCAATCCGCCGCATTCGGGAACGGTACGAAAGCTTCGGGAGGAAGGAATCCCGTTAATTCCGCATAGAGCGGTTCAGATGACACGTGCGGATTATGAAACATACGATTATTTAATCGGGATGGATGACTGGAATATCCGCAATATGGAGCGGATTGCCGGAGGGGATCCGGAGAACAAGATTCATAAGCTTCTGGAATTTGCAGGGAAAACAAGGGACATTGCGGATCCCTGGTATACCGGCAATTTTGATGCAACATATGAGGATGTAATGGAAGGCTGCCTGGGTTTGTTAAGCAGCCTGGTGTAATGATTCAGTACAGGTTGAAGCGTTTACTGCTGAGAACGTACGAAAATGCTTCAATTACATATTGATTCCGTAAATTTATAGCAGCAATTTTATGAATGAGGTCCTGAATAGTTAATTCTCAGCTTACCGGATCTTCCGAACCCCGATCATACACAGAACGGTCTGGACAAGCTGACTCACAAGCAGTCCCCACAGATAGCCGTAGATGCCATAGACAGGAATCAGGAAGAAGACAAAGCCTAACCGCACAAGGAGACTTACCATACTATAGAGAAAGGTTTCGAGTGTCTTGCCAAGTCCGTTTAAGATACTGTTCAGGGTACTTGCGATATACATAAGCGGACACAGGAAGCTTAAAATCAGAATAAATTCACCGGCAAGTTCGTTCTGATAGAGCAGCTTTCCGAGAAATCCGCCACAGAAGAAAAAGAACGCAGTAAAGCAGATGCCGAGCAGGAAACCGTAACGGATGGAGCTTTGGATGGCTTTGGCAATTTTATTCCGGTTGCCAACGGCATCGGCCTCGGAAACCATGGGAAGCAGCAGGACGCAGATGGAGTTCGTGATGGCACCGGGAAAGAGAATCAATGGCAGTGCCATACCCGTCAGAACTCCGTAAACACTCAGTGCCTGACTGGTCGAGCAGCCGTATTTTAAGAGCTGCTGCGGAATGAAAATGGCTTCAATGCTTTGCAGGAAGTTGATAATCACCCGGTTTAAGGAAAGCGGGACCGCAAGGGAGAGCAATTCTTTGAAAGAAGACAGGAATTGTGTACTCTTAAGGCAAAGCAGTGCGGACATGCGGATGGGCAGTATTTTGTTAAAATGTATCTTTATGGCAATAAGGGAGACGCACATGGATGCTGCTTCCCCAATGACCAGGCCGACGACAGCGAAGCTGATCGTAGGCTGCATTCCCTGTTTTTGAAAATATGCATAAATAAGATACACACTTCCAACCCGGATGCCCTGTTCTATCAGCTGACAGGCAGACGGAATGGAAGTTTTTTTAATTCCATAGAAGTAGCCATTGATGCAGGAATGGACGGTAGCCATGGGGATTGAAAGTGAAATGATGCGCAAAAGGGGTGCTGTCCGTTCCTCCTTCAGGAAACCAATCGCAATTTCCTCTGAATAGCGGTAGATGAAAATGGCACACAGGATCGAAAGCAACATGGCAGCCAGAAAGCCGGTAAAGAGGTACCGGAGAGAGGCACAGTAGTTCCCGGTCTTTTCTTCCCTGGCAACATATTTGGAAATGGCGGTCTGAATTCCTGATACAGTGAGGGCAAAGGAGAGTGCAAGGACAGGAGCAATCAACTGATAGATGCCCATGCCTTCTGCTCCGAATACCCGGGATAAGAAGATCCGGTAAAAGAATCCGATGAACCGGCTTAAGAATCCGGTGAGGGTCAAAATAACAGTCCCCATAACAAGCGGGTGGGTTAAAATTTCCTTTTTTCGGAATGAATGCATAGGTGCTCCTTGCAGGAGGATGGTTCCTTACTAATGTATATGAAGACAGGAATAAAAGATGCATAGCTGTTATGATACAAGCTGCCAGTGCAAGAGGTTTTGCAATACAGGATGGCTGCAGATAGGAACTTGTAAAATACCCCCGTTTATGTTAAATTGTAGTTACAGTTCAGCCATGCCCATTCATAAGCTGCCGGATGGTACAGATTGGCTAAAAATATACGTGTTTTCCAGCAGCTTATTTCATGTCGGGCGTCCGCCCTATAGAAATGATTGTATAAGCTGCCCTTAGTGAGCAAGCTCCCACGGACACCTTATACAATCATTTCTGCATGGCTGAACTGTTGCAAATTGTAAATAAATGGGGAAAAATTAAAGCTTTATCAAATACAATTAAAAAGGGGAATGAAATGGCAGATAAGAGAAATAACCGGCTGTTAAATGCAAAGTTAAATAAGTATATTGTTCCGGGCATTATGATGTCACTGGCGCTTCAATTAGGAAACATCGTGGATACAATTTTTGTAAGTAATCTGATCGGTGTGGAAGCCATGTCAGCGGTTACCATGAGCCTTCCGGTGGAAACCATTATCCAGCTTACCGGTTACTGTCTTGGAATCGGTGGCTCCATTGCTGTGGGAAATATGCTTGGTAAACGGGATAAAGAAAGTGCCTCGAAGCTATTTACGGTTACGTTTCTTGTGACACTTTTAGCAGGCTTTCTTTTTTCATTTATTGCATTCCCGGCAGCAGATCCGATCGCGAAACTCTTAGTACCTGGCGGCGGAACACTGACAACCCATACAGCAGACTATATCCGGATCAGCATGCTTGGTGCACCGATTATTGGAATTGGTCTTATGATGGTGAACTATCTTGGTGTGGAAAATCACCCGGAGCTTGCATCCACCTACCTTATCCTGGCCAATGTAATCAATCTGATTCTCGATTATATTTTTCTCAGATTCACCCCTCTTGGAATTGCGGGGGCGTCCCTTTCTACCGTGCTTGGTTTTTTACTTGCCATGGTGGTTTTCGTGTTTTATATCCGCTCCGATAAACGGAATATCCGGTTTGTGCATCTGAAACCAAAGGACTTTGCCATCCTCAGGGAAGCAGTGGTTACAGGCGTTCCGATGCTGGTTTTCATGGCGACAAGTTTTATCAAGGCACTTGGGCTTAATACGATCATTATTAATCAGATTGGTGAGGACGGTATGGCGGTATTTACGGTTTGTGATAACGTCCTTCTGATTGTTGAAATGCTGACCGGAGGAATCATTGGTGTCATTCCGAACGTGGCCGGAATCCTTTTTGGAGAAAAGGACTACGTGGGAATCCGCGTTCTGTGTAATAAAATGCTGAAATACAGTTACATCATGCTTGCAGTCATTTTTGTAGTGATTATAGTGTTTACAGAGCAGATTACCATTCTGTTTGGAAGCGGTGGTGGAGAGCTTGGAAGACAGATGGTGAATGCACTTCGCATTTTTGCTGTATGTGTGATCCCGTATCTTTGGAATAAATTCATTGTAAGCTATTATGAATCCATTGAAGAAACCGCGATTGCCAGCTTTGTTACCTTCCTTGAAAACGCTGTTGTGGTTCTGCCTGCAACCTTTGCCGGAATTCTGATCTGGAAGCAGATTGACGGAATCGGTATAGATGGAATTGCGGTAGGGTTTGTAGCGACAGAGCTGATTACGGTAATTGCTGCATGGATTTTCCGGAAAATCAAGTATCCGCATTCCACCTTTTATATTGTCCCGGATAAAAATCCGGGAATCAATCTGGACTTTTCAATTAAGAGTACCATGGAAGAAGCCTCGGTTGTACATACCAGAATCATGGAGTTCTGCAGGGAAAAGGGAGTATCCGGAAATAAAGCCAATCTGGCAGCCGTATGTGCGGAAGAGATGACCGTAAATATCATCAGATTCGGCGGCAAAACCTCGAACTGGATCGATATCAATTTCTGTGTCGAGGATGATTTATGCCGGCTTAGAATCCGTGATAACGGAGTGAACTTCAACCCGTTGGAGTACAGCTGTGACAGTGAAGAATTTGATATTCATGGAATCGAGCTTGTGAAAAAGATTTCAAAATCTATGGACTATATTCGTGCCATTGATATGAATAATACAATAATCTCATTTTAGGAGGGGAAAGAAATGTCAGACATTAATGAAAAATCCGGGTTTGCCTTTACATTTCAGCCGGTGACGAAGCTGTTTGAAGAACAGGTACGTCTCCATCCGGAAAAGTGTGCGGTTGCTTCCGGTAAGGAAAGCTTCACGTATGCCGAACTGAATGAAAGAGCAAACAAAATTGCCCATTCTCTCATCGGAAAGGGGGCCGGTCGGGAGATTATCGTGGGTGTTGTGTTGGAACGCTGCTGTGATTTTTATGCAGTACGACAGGGTATTTTGAAGTCAGGAAGCGCTTTTGCGGTAGCTTCTCCGGATTACCCGGATGACAGAATCCAGTTTATCTTTGAGGATGCAGGAGTGCCGCTGCTCATCACAACAAAGGTGATCGCAGAGAACCGTAAGGAGCTGTTTGATAAGCTTCCCTGTAAGGTACTTTTACTGGAAGAGCTGCTGCAGCATCCGGATACAGAAAATCCGGATGTAGAGATCAGGGAACATGATCTGTGTTATTGCATCTACACTTCAGGTTCCACCGGAAAGCCCAAGGGAGTGATGATTGAGCACGTAAATCTTGCAAACTTTGTGAATCCTGATCCAAAGAATGCAGAAACCTATGGATATGTAAGCAGGGGAAGTGTTTCTCTTTCCATGGCAGCGATGACCTTCGACGTATCCGTACTTGAGGAGTTTATTCCGCTTACGAATGGACTTACTGCAGTGATTGCAACGGATGAAGAGATCCAGAACCCGATGATGCTTGGAGATCTCATTGTTAAAAATCATGTCGATATCATGACGACAACTCCGACGTATCTATCCAACATGATTGATCTGCCGCAGCTGAAGGAAGCGGCTTCCCGGATCAGGGTTTATGACGTGGGAGCAGAAGCCTTCCCTCCGGCACTTTATGATAAGATCCGTTCGGTTAATCCGGATGCTTATATTATGAATGGTTACGGCCCTACAGAGACGACGATCAGTTGTACGATGAAGGTGATTAGCGACAGCAAAAATATTACGATCGGTACGCCGAACGGCAACGTCCGGGTTTATGTGGTAGATAAGGAGAACAGGATTCTTCCGGATGGAGAGACAGGGGAACTTGTGGTAGCAGGTCTTGGTGTGGGAAGAGGCTATATCAATCTGCCGGATAAAACAGCTGCTGTATTTATTAACCTGAATGGCGAACGGGCATATAAAACAGGCGACCTTGCCCGGATTACACCCGAAGGCGAAATTGAGTTCTTTGGAAGAATGGACAACCAGATCAAGCTGCGTGGCTTACGAATTGAGCTTGGTGAAATTGAAGAAGTCATCAACAGCTATGAAGGAATTGTCACCAGTATTACCGTATCGGTGGACAATAAATATCTCTGCTGCTATTTTCTGGCAGACCATAAGATTGATACCGGGGAGCTTTCGGACTATGCTGCCGAATCCCTCGCTCATTACATGGTTCCCGATGTGTTTATCCAGATGGACAGGATGCCGGTAACCGCAAACGGCAAGATTGATAAGAGCGCACTGCCAAAGCCCATTTCCCAGCCGAAGAATTTGAAAGAGCCGGAAACGCCGATGCAGAAGAAGATTTTTGAAATCGTTGCGAATGTGGTAGAAAACGATTTCTTTGGCATTGATACCAGCTTTTATAAAGCAGGATTATCTTCTATCAGTGCCATGAAGCTTTGCATTCTGATTTCGGATGAGTTTGGCGTTACAGTAAAAACAAGTGATATTCATGAAAATAACACCGTTGAAAAACTGGAAAATTATGTCATGCTTGCACCGAAGATCCGTACCTATGAGAAGCGTGAGGTTTATCCTCTTACCGGTTCGCAGAAGGGTATTTTTGCAGAATGCAGTAAGAATCCGGACAGCACTGTATATAATATTCCATTCCTGTTTGAATTGGACAGCGCCACAGATGTACAGAAGCTGTCTGATGCTGTGGCTCAGATGGTGAATGCCCATTCCTATCTGCTTACCGAAGTGTTTTTAAACGATCAGGGAGAGATGGTGCAGCGTCCGGGTACGGAGAATTTTGTACCGGATGTCATTGAGACAACGAATGAACAGTTTGAAGCTTTGAAGAAGGAGCTGGTGCGTCCGTTTAAGCTGGAAAAGGGACGTTTATTCCGTGCGCAGATTTATGTCACAGAAGACCGGAAATATCTGTTCACTGATTTCCATCACATTATTGCAGATGGTAACTCCTATGATATTATTTTCGAGGATATCAACCGGGCTTATGTGGGTGAAAAACTCGAAAAGGAGACCTATACCGGATTTGATGCAGCCCTTGATGAAGAGCAGCAGATGCAGGAAGGAAAATATAAGAAGGCCGAGAAGTATTATGACAGCGTATTCGGAGAAGTGGAGACCGAATCCCTTCCATTCCCGGATGTAACCGGAAAAACTCCGGAAAAGGGATATCTTGAAAGAAAGCTTACGGTTGCAGAGGACAAAATCCTGTCCTGCTGTGAAAAGCTGGGTGTCACACCGAATATTTTATTTACCGGTGTGTTTGGTATTCTGATGTCCAGATATTCCAATTCCGACGACAGCCTTTTTTCTACAATTTATAATGGCAGAAATGATTCCCGACTGGAAAATACGGTCTGTATGCTGGTGAAGACCCTTCCGGTTTACTGTAAATTTGAAGCAAAAACGACGATCCAGGCCTACATGACAGAGCTTTCTGAACAGCTCCTGTCCTCTATGGCAAATGATATTTTCCCGTTCTCGGATATCTGTGCAAAATATGGATTTAATTCGGATCTTACCTTTGCTTATCAGGCAGAATTAAGTGACGATTATCCAATCGGAGATACCGTTGCACGGGGACACGATCTTTCCCTTGATATGGCGAAAATGCCGCTGCTTATTCAGGTAAGAGAGTACAATAACGAATATGTTCTTACTGCAGAATTCCGCAGCGACAGGTACAGTGATGCATTCGTGGCAGGAATGCTTGAAGCGTACGAAGCAGCCATGGATTCCATGCTGAAAAACAAGTATGTATCAGAGGTTTCCATTCTCTCTGAGAATGCGGTTAAGAAAATTGCAGAATTCAATGATACGGCCTGCGAATATGACAGAACGAAAACGATTTCTGACCGGTTTACTGAAATGGTACAGACCATACCGGATCATACGGCTGTGGTATTTAAGGATAAGAAGTACACTTATAAGGAACTGGATGAGATCAGTGACCGGCTCGGAAAATACATTGCCTCCCATGGAATTGGCACGGAAGATGTCGTGTCCATTCTGATTCCACGTTGTGAGTATATGGCGATTGCACCGATGGGCGTGATTAAAGCAGGAGCCGCATATCAGCCGCTCGATCCGTCGTATCCGAAGGATCGTCTGATGTATATGCTGGAGGATTCCGCAGCAAAGCTTCTGATTGCAGACAGAGAGCTTCTGCATCTGGTGGACGGCTATCAGGGACCTGTTTTATATACCGATGAAATCATGCAGCTTGAGGATGTGGATGTGGAATTGAAAAAGCCGCAGCTTCATGACCTGTTTATCTTACTGTATACCTCAGGTTCTACCGGGGTACCGAAGGGATGTATGCTGGAATATGGAAATATTACCGCATTCTGTCACTGGTACAGAAAGTATTACAGCATTGATCCGGATTGTAAGGTGGCTGCCTATGCATCGTTTGGTTTTGATGCTTCCATGATGGATACTTACGGTGCAATTACCAATGGTGCAGAATTACATATTATTCCGGAAGAAATCCGTCTTGATTTCATTGGCTTGCAGAAATACTTTGAAGAAAATGGCATTACCCATTCCTTCATGACCACACAGGTCGGAAGACAGTTTGCACTGGAAATGGAATGCAGGAGTCTCCGTTATCTTTCCGTAGGCGGGGAGAAGCTCGTTCCCTGTGAACCGCCGAAGGGATATCGGTTTTTCAATGTTTACGGTCCTACGGAAACGACCATTCTTGTAACGGCTTTTGAGGTTGACAAGTATTATCCGAATATTCCGATCGGAAAAGCACTGGATAATGTGAAGCTTTATATTACGGATAAATCCGGTCATATGCTGCCGTATGGTGCCTGTGGAGAACTGATGATCTCAGGCTTCCAGGTTTCGAGGGGGTATCTCAATAAGCCGGAGAAAACGGCAGAGGTATATACGAAGAACATTTATGATGATACGGAAGGCTATGAAGTGCTGTATCATTCCGGTGATATTGCCAGATATCTTCCGGACGGAAATGTCCAGATCATCGGCAGAAAGGATTCCCAGGTTAAGATCAGGGGCTTCCGGATCGAGCTTTCCGAAGTGGAAGAGGTCATCCGGAGATACCAGGGAATCAAGGATGCAACCGTTGTTGCTTTTGATGATCCGAACGGTGGAAAATACATTGCAGCTTATGTGGTATCGGACAGTGAAGTGGATATCAATGGTTTAAATGATTTCATTAAGGAAACCAAGCCTGCTTATATGGTACCTGCAGTTACCATGCAGATCGACAAGATTCCGCTTAATCAGAACCAGAAGGTCAATAAAAAGGCACTTCCGGTACCGGAGAGAAAAATCGAAGAAATCATCGAGCCGAAGAATGAAACACAGCAGAAATTATTTGACTGTATTGCAGACGTTCTTGGCTATAAAGAATTCGGCATTACCACGGATATTTATGAGGCAGGACTGACTTCCATCAGTGCAATCAAGCTGAATATCCTGATTTCCAAGGCATTTGACATAGTCATTAAGACCTCGGATATTAAGAGCCATCCGACAATTGAACTGTTAGAGGGCTTTGTAAAGACTGCCGGTAAGGAAACAAAGAGAGAAGTACAGGAGAACTATCCGCTTACTAATACGCAGGAAGGAATCTTTATTGAGTGTACGGCCAATATGGGCTCTACCATATACAATATTCCTTATCTTTTGAAGCTTAATAAGAAGGTAGATCTTGACAGGCTTGCAGCAGCTATTGACAGCACAATCGAGGCTCATCCTTATCTGAAGACACGCCTCTTCATGGATGAAAACGGAGATGTCCTTCAGAAACGTGATGACGGCTTAACCTGTAAAACACAGATTATCAATGGAATGAACAGGGAAACGCTGGTTCGTCCCTATATGCTGTTTAATGAGCAGCTTTTCCGGTTTGAAATTTACAGAACCTGTGATGGAAATTACCTGTTCCTTGACATTCATCATATCATTGCGGATGGAACCTCTCTTGGTATTATACTGAACGACATTAACAGGGCGTACAGCGGAGAAAAGCTGGAAGCAGAAACCTATACCTCCTATGACCTGGCTCTGGATAACCGTGATGCATTGAAGAGTGATGTTTATAAGAATGCAGAGAACTATTATAAATCCGTATTTGAAAATAAGGGTGGAAGCATCAACTTCTATCCGGATAAAAACGGTCCGGTTCCGACCGCAGAGACTTACCACAGAGAGGTTACGGAGGTTTCCGTACAGGAGGTAAAGGACTTCTGTAAGAAGCACGGAATTACCGAAAATGTTTTCTTTATTTCGGTGTTTGGCCTCACTCTTGGTAAATACAATTTCAGAAAGGATGCAGTATTTACTACCATTTATCATGGAAGAAATGATTCCAGACTTTCAGAAACCGTTGGTATGCTGGTAAAGACACTTCCTGTTTACACGGATTTTGCAGGAAGCTTAAAGGATGGCCTGCTTGCGGTACAGCAGCAGCTGATCAACTCCATGAACAACGATATTTATCCATTTTCACAGATCAGCCATGAGTTCAGCATCAAGGCAGATGCCATGGTGATCTATCAGGGAGACAATTTTGCGTTTGACACGATTGGTGGTGAATATGCACAGGAAGAACCGATCAGCCTAAATGCAGCGAAAGCACCGGTTTCTATCAGTATTTCCATTGACCGGAACAAATTTGTCTTCGAAATTGAGTACCGTGGGGATATGTACTATGAGGATACGATGAAATACCTTGCGGACAATCTGGAAATTGCAGCAGGTGGAATCTTAAGAGAACAGGAACCGGATGACATTAAGCTGCTGTTTGAAGAAAAGACAACGATGGAGGACGATCCGGAGCATGCAGGAAAGACCTTCGTGGATCTGTTCCGGGAAGCTGTAGAAAAATATCCGGACAGACCGGCAGTAAGAGATGGAAAGGGCGAAATTACTTACCGTGAACTGGACAGAATGTCTGATTACGTTGCACAGAAGCTTACCGAAAATGGCTTTGGCAGAGAGCAGGCCGCAGGTATTCTGTGCGGAAGAACCAGGGAATTTGCGGTTGCTTATGTGGGCGTTATGAAGGCCGGCGGAGCTTATGTTCCATTGGATCCGGAGTATCCGCAGAGCAGAATTGAGTATATGTTAAAGGACTCCGGGGCGGACAATCTGCTTGTGATTAACCAGTACCGTGAACTGGTCAGCTTCTATGACGGAAATATTTTAAGTCTGGATGAGGTTGCAGAGGCATCGAAAGACTTTACACTTTCCGTAGAGCTTACGTCGCCGAAGCCGGAAAACCTTGCGTACATGATTTATACCTCCGGTTCCACAGGAAAGCCGAAGGGTGTTATGCTTGAACAGCGGAATCTGCTCAATCTGATTGAATACATCCGGCTGACCAGAAAAACTTCACCGGATGATATCGTGGCAGAATTTGCAAGCTTCTGCTTTGATGCATCGGTCATTGACCTGTTTGCTCCGCTTACCGCAGGTGCATTGCTGTATATTTTCCCGGAGGATATCCGGAAGGATGCTGTTGCTGTTGCAAAATGCATCCAGGATCAGAAGATTACCAGTGCTACCTTCCCGACACAGATGGGTGAACTGGTAACAGAGCTGCTTGAAGATGCTCCGTGTCTTAAATTCGTTACCCTTGGCGGTGAGAAATTCAAGCATTACAGGAACCGTACCTATCAGATGATCAATGGCTACGGCCCGACAGAAAATACGGTATCTTCCACAGAGTTCTGGGTAGATAAACAATATGACAACATACCGATCGGCAAGTCCCAGCGGAATGTCCGCAGCTATGTTGTCAGCGAAGATCTGAAACGGCTTCCGGTTGGTGCATCCGGCGAGTTATGCCATGCAGGACGACAGATTGCCAGAGGGTACCATAACCTTCCGGAAAAGACCGCATCGGTATTTGTGGAAAATCCGTATTCCGTATGTGAAGATGACAAGCGTCTTTACCGTACCGGTGATATGGTACGAATGAAGGGTGACGGAAATATTGAGTATATCGGCAGAATTGATTCGCAGGTCAAGATCCGTGGATACCGTGTGGAGCTTGGTGAAATCGAGGGTGCCGTTCTGAAGCATGAACTGGTAAAGAATTCGGCAGTTACTGTTGTAGAAAAGGGCGGAAACAAGTATATTACCGCATATTATACGGGAGAGAGCATTCCGGATGAGGAGCTTAAGACCTTCTTAGAGCCGTTGATTCCTGATTACATGATGCCGTCCTTCTTTGTTCATATTGATGAAATGCCCGTAACCCCGGGAGGAAAGATTGATAAAAAGGCACTTCCTGTACCGGAAGTAGCTGTAAACAACACAAGCTATGTAGAGCCGGTTACCATGGTTCAGAAGACCCTTTGCGAGATCTTTGAAAAGGCACTGGGAACAGAGAAGGTGGGAATCGAGGATAACTTCTTTGATCTGGGAGGCTCTTCACTTACCGCATCGAAGGTTGCCGTGATGTGTCTTTCCAGGAATATTTCGATTGTATATGCCGATGTGTTTAAACATCCTACCGTTCGCGAACTGGCAGAAATCGTGGATGATCAGGCATCCGCAGAAAGCCCGCAAAGCAATAATGAGTTTTCTGATTACAACTATAACAGGATCCAGAGCGTCATCAGCGGAAATGTGGAAGAGAATGCAGACCGGATCACCAAGGAAGAACTTGGAGATATCATGATTACGGGTGCGACCGGTTTCCTTGGAATCCATATTCTGAAAGCATACCTCGACAATTACGATGGAAAGGTTTATTGTCTGGTGCGTAAGGGCTCTTATGAATCCATGGAAAAACGAATGATGCATATGCTGATGTATTATTTTGATAATCCGTGTGAGGAGCTGTTCAAGGATCGCATCGTCTGTGTGGACGGTGACATTACCTCAAAAGAGCAGGTGGAAAGCTTTGGCGCCTATAAATTCCGGACGCTGATTAACTGTGCGGCCTGTGTAAAGCATTTTGCAGCCGGTGATGTCCTTCAAAAGATCAACGTCCATGGTGTTGAGAACCTGATTGAGTTCTGTAAGAACAATGGGCGCAGGTTGATCCAGATTTCAACCGTTTCCGTTGCAGGAGAGGGATCAAATGGTGTTCCGCCGATGGACAGAGTCTTTGGTGAAAATGATCTGTATATCGGACAGAGTATTACCAATGAATATATCCGCACGAAGTTCCTTGCAGAGCGTGCGGTACTGGAAGCGGTTTCCAGTGGACTTGATGCAAAGATCATCCGTGTAGGTAATCTGATGAGCAGAAACTCCGACGGGGAATTCCAGATTAACTTTATTACCAACGGATTCCTGCGAAGCCTCAGAGGATATAAGGCAATTGGCAAGTTCCCGATGGGCGGCATGCATGAGGTTGCGGAGCTTTCACCGATTGACTCAACAGCACTTGCAGTATTGAAGCTGGTACAGACTGACCGGAGATTTACCGTATTCCATGCCTGCAACAGTCACCATATTTATATGGCGGATCTGATTTATGCAATGCGCAATTACGGATTTAAACTGGACATCGTAAAGGACGAAGAGTTTGAGGAGACAGTAAAGGAATTTGCAAAGAACGGTAATGATTCCGATGCCGTTTCCGGACTGATTGCCTATACCTCACATAATGAAAATGAGATCTATACGATGGAATACAGCAACCGGTTCACGGCACAGGTTCTTTACCGGCTGGATTATAAGTGGCCGGTTACCGATGACCGCTACCTTGAAAGTGCAATCGAAGCACTTGACAGACTTGCATTTTTTGACTGATCGGATGTGACCGGATGGAAGGAATGAGCCGGTTGCTGTTGGATGCAGGATGATCCGATTATAGGAAATTATGGATAGATAGATGGAGGAAATAAGAATGGAACTGATAACCAAAAAAGATGGAAGCAATGTAACAATTGAAATTACCGGCTGGCTGGATACACAGACTGCTCCTCAGTTGGGAGAAGAGCTCGCGAAGCTTGATGACAGTGTGACAAGTCTGGTATTTGACTTCGATAAGCTTGAATACATTTCTTCTGCAGGATTACGTCAGGTGATTTCTGCATATAAGAAAATGTCCGGCAAAGACGGCTTCAAGATCATCAATGTTTCGGATGAAGTGTTTGATGTGTTCAGTCTGACCGCATTGGATCAGAAAATCCAGATTGAGAAGCGATGAAATTATACCGGATCCATATCACTCATATGGATGATCCCTTGCAGAATCAAAGACTCCTCGAACTGGTATCTCCAAAACGTAGGGAAAAGGTCATCCGGTATCGCATGCCGGATGACCGTAAGAGAAGTCTTGGCGCAGGGATCATCCTGAGAGAGATCTTACGGGAGAACGGACTTAACGAAAGTGACCTGCGGTATTCGGAAAACGAGAAGCCAGTTGCAGATTCTGTATTTTTCAATGTGTCCCATGCAGGAGATTATGTGGTGGGAGTATCCTCCGATTGCGAGGTGGGATGTGATATTGAAAAGATCCGGAAGGCACCGATGGAAATCGCGCAGAGGCATTTTCGGGCAACGGAATCGGCATATATCGACGCATCCACTGACAGGGACAAGGCATTTTTTACCTTATGGACATTGAAGGAAAGCTATATGAAGATGACCGGAAAAGGAATGAGCCTGCCGCTTGATGCCTTTGAAATAGACTGTACGACAGATGGATTTGTACTTGGAAAATCTCCGGAAAAGCCATGCTTTTTTAAAAATCTGGAATTTGACGGCCATATTTTTTCTGTCAGCAATGAAACGGATTTTGTGATAACGGAAGCTGATTTTGAGGATCTTCCGGTTGAAAAGATGATATAGTAAAGATCTTATGCTTTTAATGAGATTACGTTTTAATGATATGTTTTAGTGAGTTTGCATTTTTGTAAACTGATATGAAGTAGTAATTCAGAGTCATAACAATTATGGTAATTTGTACATGAATGCATGCATTCGTAAAGACATTTGACATGATTGCCATGACTCTGTTTTTAGTAATAAGTAAGTAGAAAATCCTGTAAATTGGTGCATACTATAAAGGTGCATGAAAAGAAATACATGGGAAATGGAGAAGAAGAATTGACAAAAGCAGAAAATAGTGTAAGATAGCCATAGAAAAGAATACCTATTAATCAAGTAGGCAACAGGGTAAATAAAAGGATTCAGAATAGATGATCGAAAGGATCAGGAGAGGAAGAAACATATGATTTATTTAGATAACGCAGCCACAACAAAGTGCGCTCCGGAAGCAGTGGAAGCGATGCTTCCCTATTTGGGAGAAAAATATGGTAATGCGAGCAGCATTTATGCTCTTGGATCAGAATCCAGGAAGGCAGTCAGTAATGCAAGAAGAATCATTGCAGAAAGTCTTAACTGTACGCCACAGGAAATTTATTTCACCACAGGCGGTTCAGAGGCAGACAACTGGGCATTGATTGCGACAGCAGAAGCAAATGAAAAGAAAGGAAAACATATCATCACGACAGCAATTGAGCATCATGCGATTCTGCATACCTGCGATTATCTTGCCGGGCGTGGCTTTGAAATTACCTATCTTCCGGTGGATGAAGACGGAATTATTTCTTTGGAAGAGTTAAAGAAGGCTATCCGCCCGGACACCATTTTGATTTCGGTGATGACGGCCAATAATGAAATCGGATCCATTCAGCCGATCAAAGAGGTGGGAGAGATTGCGAAGGAACATCATATTCTGTTCCATACGGATGCCGTGCAGGCCTACGGACATATTCCGATTGATGTTGAGGACATGCACATTGACTTTTTGAGCGCAAGCGGACATAAGCTGAACGGACCTAAAGGTGTCGGTTTCCTTTATATCCGTAACACCGTAAAGATCGGTTCCTTTATCCATGGCGGTGCGCAGGAACGGGGAAGAAGAGCGGGTACAGAGAATGTGCCCGGTATTGTCGGATTTGGTGTAGCAGCAGATCTTTCTATGAAGAATATGGAAGCAAATCAGAAGAAGGAAACCGAACTTCGCGATTATCTGATTGGACAGATTGAAGCAAATTTCCCGAACAGCAAGTTAAACGGCAGCAGATCAAACCGTCTTCCGAACAATGTGAACTTCAGTTTCCCGTTTATCGAAGGAGAATCCCTGCTGATTATGCTGGATATGAAGGGAATCTGTGCATCCAGCGGTTCCGCCTGTACTTCAGGATCCCTTGATCCGTCCCACGTACTGCTTGCAATCGGACTGCGGCATGAAATGGCACATGGTTCACTACGGCTTACGCTGAGCCATGAGAATACAAAGGAAGAAATGGACACGGTGGTGCGTGAATTAAAGGTGATCGTAGACCGCCTGCAGGCAATGTCTCCTTTGTATGAAGATTTTATAAAGAACAATCCGGATGGAAAATTTGATTGGAGGACCTATCATGTACAGTGAAAAAGTAATGGATCATTTTACAAATCCCAGGAACATGGGGGAAATAGAGAATGCCAGCGGAGTAGGAACCGTTGGTAATGCCAGGTGCGGCGATATTATGAGAATTTATCTGGATATTGATGACAACCAGATTATACGGGATTGTAAGTTCAAGACCTTTGGATGCGGTGCGGCTGTGGCAACCAGCAGTATGGCAACCGAGCTGGTAAAGGGAAAGACCATACAGGAGGCCTTACAGGTAACCAACAAGGCTGTCATGGAAGCACTTGACGGATTGCCGCCTGTGAAGGTACACTGTTCTTTGCTGGCAGAAGAAGCAGTACATGCTGCTTTATGGGATTATGCGGAGAAAAACGGCATTACCATCGAAGGCTTAAAGAAGCCGAAGAACGATATCCACGAGGATGATCCGGAATAAATAAAGCAGCGTTAGGAACAGAAAGTTGAGATAACGCATGAAAAAGAAAGTGGTAGTCGGGATGTCAGGAGGAGTGGATTCCTCCGTGGCAGCCTGTCTGTTAAAAGAACAGGGATATGATGTCATCGGTGTGACGATGCAGATCTGGCAGGAGGAACAGCCGCAGCAGGTTTCCAATCAGGGAGGCTGTTGTGGCTTAACTGCCGTTGATGATGCAAGACGGGTGGCAGAGGTACTGGACATTCCTTACTATGTCATGAATTTTCGTCAGGAATTTCAGAAGAAGGTGATTGACTATTTCGTGGAGGAGTATCTGCATGGCAGGACACCGAATCCCTGCATTGCCTGTAACCGCTATGTGAAATGGGAGTCTCTCCTTCAGCGTTCCCTGGAAATCGGAGCAGACTACATTGCAACCGGGCATTATGCCCGTGTGGAAGTCCTTCCCAATGGAAGATATGCGATCCGTAACTCCGTAACGGCAAGCAAGGATCAGACGTATGCCCTTTATAACCTGACGCAGAGCCAGCTGGCACATACGCTGATGCCGGTTGGAGATTACACCAAGGAAGAGATCCGGAAGATTGCGCAGGAGCATTATCTGCCGGTTGCTCATAAGGCAGACAGTCAGGACATCTGCTTTGTGCCGGACGGGGATTATGGGGCCTTCTTACAAAGAGAGGCGCCGGACCGGATGCCGGGGCCCGGAAACTTTGTGACACAGGATGGGGAAATCCTTGGAACCCATAAGGGAATTACTCATTACACCGTCGGACAGAGAAAGGGACTTGGAATTGCCATGGGGCATCCTGTTTATGTATCTGAGATCCGGCCGGAAACCAACGAGGTTGTGATTGCACTTGAGGATGTGTATTCGTCTTTTCTTACCTGTAATCAGTTGAATTTTATGGGTATGGAAGATTTAAAAGAGCCAAGGCGAGCCTTTGCAAAGGTTAGATATTCCCATAAGGGCGAATGGTGCACGATCGAACAGACCGGAGAGGATGAAATCCTGTGCACGTTTGAAAAGCCGGTCCGTGCCATCGCTCCCGGTCAGGCATGCGTCTTTTATGATGGAGAATATGTGCTCGGCGGCGGGACGATATGTAACTATTCATAGCCATGTAAATTATAACAATATGGACGTCGAATGCTTGCATTCGTAAGGACATTTGGCATAATTTATATGGCGAAGTAACCACATGAGTAAAATGAAAGCTGCGATAGCAGCGGTTTTACGAATGTGGTTCTGAATAGTTACGATAATTAAAAATAGAAAGCGAGAGAAAACAATGCCAATCAAAGCAGATTATCATTTACATTCTTCTTTTTCCGGAGACAGTCAGACTCCGATGAAGCAGATGATTGAGAGGGGAATCGAACTGGGACTTTCCACGATGTGCTTTACGGAACACATAGATATGGATTACCCCTATGACAAAAAGGAAGATGAGGGAATGTTTGATCTCAATACCTATTCCTATCTGTATGATCTTGCATGTGCCAAGGGTGATTATGCGGATAAGATTAAGATTCTCTTCGGTATCGAGATCGGTGTACAGCCGCATCTTGCCCTTAAACTGGCAGAATATGCCAGGACTTACGAGTTTGATTTCATTATTGCGTCCTCCCATGTCTGCAATCATAAGGATCCGTATTATCCGGCCTTTTATGAAGGCAGATGCGATGAAGAGGCCTATCGGGAATATTTTTCTTCGATTATGGACAATCTGGAAGCGTTCCCTGATTTTGATGTTTATGGCCATTTGGACTATGTAGTCCGCTATGGAAAGACCAAGGATGCAGAATACAGCTATCAGAAATATCAGGATGTAATTGATCCTGTTCTGGAGAAGATTATTGATCTCGGAAAGGGCATTGAACTGAATACAGGTGCCATCCGTCATGGGTTAAAGGAGCTGAACCCGTGCAATGATATTTTGCGGCGTTACCGGCAGCTTGGAGGAGAGATCATTACCGTTGGCTCAGATGCCCACGAACCAAAGTATATTGCAGATGGTTTTGACCGTGCGGCAGAGGTTTTAAAGGAGTGCGGATTCCATTATTACACCACGTTTGATAAGAGAATTCCGGAATTTCACAAGTTGTAGGTAACAGTTCAGCCATGCAGAAATGATTGTGTAAGATGACCGTGGGAGCTTGCTCACTAAGGGCAGCTTACACAATCATTTCTATAGGGCGGACGCCCGACATGAAATAAGTTGGCGGAAAGCACGAATATATGTCAGCCAAATTGTACAAACCGCCAACTTATGAATGAGCAAGGCTGAACTGAAAAAAATGTGAGTAACTGTTTAGAGCCATGCAGAAGTGATCGTATAAGATGACCGTGGGAGCTTGCTCACTAAGGGCAGCTTACACAATCATTTCTATAGGGCGGACGCCCGACATGAAATAAGTTGGCGGAAAGCACGAATATATGTCAGCCAAATTGTACAAACCGCCAACTTATGAATGAGCAAGGCTGAACTGAAAAAAATGTGAGTAACTGTTTAGAGCCATGCAGAAGTGATCGTATAAGATGACCGTGGGAGCTTGCTCACTAAGGGCAGCTTACACAATCATTTCTATA
>ERZ1034976.1396-NODE-1396-length-18696-cov-8.690735_pt1 | contig 18696 bp, 13 predicted proteins | sample MGYA00520623_ERZ1034976 | MGnify/ENA primary metagenome ERZ1034976 (study PRJEB33766, sample SAMN09781774) | gut metagenome | biome: gut microbiome | host: Homo sapiens | place: Madagascar | study: EMG produced TPA metagenomics assembly of the PRJNA485056 data... | reverse complement strand
GTATAGATATATTTCTTAAAAGTTAATTTGTTTGCAAGAATAAAATATTTGAGTAAATCAATAAAATTAATCGAGTAGGAGGGCTACCCATTAGTTGAGTAGCCGACCTCTCACACTAGCATGGAGTGAATAAAACGATACCTTCTTGTAAATCTTAAAAAGTAAGTGCATATCAGAAAATTGAAGATAATCAATAACAATTACTTATTTAATATTTTTGCATCTGAGCCATAGGGCTCTTTTTTTATGCTCAAAAACAGTAGGCATGACTATGGACGGAACAATTAAGAATATGCTATATGCTGTTTCAATAACAACAATAATGATTATTTGACTATACTCAAAGATAAGCTGCAATATTATCAGTCAGGTGATTATCCAAGTATTGATATTGTTTATACCTGCGGTTGTTATTTTATTAATTTATTCCGGATTATCTTATACATCTCTTATCAGCTTTGCCTTTTCCTTTATTTTGATCTTTCTTGTAGTTATTCTTCCTGTGAAAAGCCTTGATAAAGATGATATAATAACAATTTATCAAATGTATAATCTTTCCGGCGGTCAAAAACAAAGAACAGCCATAGCAAGAACTCTAGTAAATGATTCCAAGATTATACTTGCCGATGAACCCACCGGCACTTTAGATAGCAAAAATGCTTCATTAATTATGTATGTTTTTAAAGAATTTAATAATTCCGGCAAAACGATAATTTTGGTAACCCACGATAATGATGTTGCAAAAGTGTGCAAGAATAGTCTGTGAAAACTTACTCTCGGAATGCGTCAAAGACTAGGAATTGCTCAGGCAATTATGGAAAATCCCGATATTCTCATATTGGATGAGCCTATGAATGGGTTTTACAATGACGGAATAAACGATATTAGAAAGCTGTTTCTTATCGCAGGATTTAAGAAGCTACCATAGGAGGAGTTGTGTTATGCCAAGAAAATATCTAAGTATTGAATATATCTGAATACTAAAAATAACTATCATATGGATTGCCATAGTATTACTCCGATATTGATTCTAAACGGCATTTTTATATATACTCTTTTACATTTTCACAGTATGTGATATAATTATCAAAAACTACACTTTGCTGAATAAAATCGGAGGTGTTTTATTTGCAGGAATCAAAGCACATTACTATAATATCAAGCGGAAGAAAAATTGTACTCAATACCGGCACAATTCTTTATGTTCTTATGACAAACAAGATAGTTGAAATACATGTTTCCGGAGGTAAGATTTATCCCACAAGAATGACACTTTCCGAGCTTGAAAAAGAACTCGGAGACGGATTCATAAAAGTTCACAGGGGTTGCATAGTATCTGCTATGGCAATACACAATATATCAGACAATATTAACCTCAACAATGGAGAATCGCTGATATATACAATACGAAAGAAAAATCAGATTATTGAGCAGTTCTATTCAAAGCAAAAGAGCATTATCAGTAATTTCAGAAAAGAGGGGATTGATGAGGATTACCGTAAGTATTACAGTAGTTTTGAGAATTTGCCCTTCGCATTTACTGATATTGAAATGGTTTTTAATGATGAAAGCCACGCAGTTGACTGGATTTTCAGATACGGAAATTCTGCACTTGCAAAGCTTGAAAAAATGTCTTTGGAGCAACTTTTAGGAAGTTCCTTTGGCAGTCTGTTTAGCAATATGGACTCAAAATGGCTTCGCAGTTACGAGCGAGCAACGCTTTACGGTGAAATATTGGAAATAATTGATTACAGTCCTGAAATAGACACATATTTAAAAGTAATATGCTTTCCGACTTTTAAAGGTCACTGCGGATGCATTTTATTTGATATCGGCGAGATAAAATTTACCAAAAACAGCAGTGACGCAGAAAAAGCACTGATGCTTTATTTTGGACAACTGCCTTATAAAAACAACTTAAAGTTATAAACAATATATTTAACATTTAAAAATAAGCCAAGCCGCATACCAACACATTTTTATGCATGTTTTACGCATGTAAACAAAAATGTCAAGGTATGCGGCTTGTTTTATGTTGTTTTAAGCCGTTTTAATGTCGTTTAGGGAATTACCTGTTGAATTTATTACAAAAAAGGCTTTACAATTTACTCAACATAAAAATTTATCTCACAGAAAGGAGTCCTTTTTTACCGTTTTTCTATCAGCTTTACTATTGGTATAGGGTTGATGACTTACGGAGTAAAATTTGTTACGATTGTGTTTGAATACAAAATTATACTTATTTTAAAGGAGATGTAAAAACATGAAAAAACGATTAATTTCATTGATATTATCAATTACAATAGTCGGTTCTGTGTTTGCTTCATCATTTACAGTTACTGCAGTCGGCGGATGGCTAGATACAGCGAAGACTTTTGGAATGAATAAAGTGCTTGATCTTGGTTATCGCACCATTGCAAAAGCAACCAATATGGCTTTAAATGCAACGGGGGACGAGGATGTGCAAAAGGTTGCGTCAATAATCAACACGGTTCTTATGGGTAGCACCGGAAAAAAACTTGCGGAAATAACATCTTTGTGCAATGAGATTCTCAATGAGGTGCAAAGTATGCATGAAGACATGGAAGAGAGCTTTTCCGTTGTTGAAAAAATGCTTGGAGAGCAAGCAGCAAACACAGCCAGAAACAAGCAGGATGAAAAATGGAATTCTGATGTTATGAATGTGATTAACGAATATGAATCTGAGCTTGCACTGCAAGAATATTCGGAATATATGAAAGCTGCTGTTGATTATTCTAACGATAAAACTAATACCGAATATAAAGAAAAATATGAACAAGAAAAGAAAAAAATGATAGATTCATTTAGACTCATGTATCCCGGAGACATCAGTATGGATATTGCAGGTGATACCGATAAGCTTCAAGATTTGCTCTTTACAAGCACTAAAATTAACGATTCATTTATAAATATGATAAACAAGCTTAGTGCTAATTTTGTAAAAGGTCAAAATTCTTCGAATATTACCCTTGCAGAAACAGCTGCAATTGCGGCAAATGAGTATTTTCCGTTCAGTCATCAGCAATATCAATATGTACATACCGTAGTAGGTGAACAGCTAATGGAGCTTACTATGTGTATGCTTACAGCGTCTGAGTTTTTTGACCTTCAAGGCGAATATATTTTGAACAAATACGGTGCAGATTCCTCATATTATGTTGGCTATACGAATGTCATAAATCAATATTACAATATGATCACAGGCAACAAAAACAGCGTTGAAAACAGAATTAATGAAATGCTGGATGCGAAAATGGTCATTGATAAATACACTTCAAAATCCCTTAAGGATTATATGTCCACGGAGGACGCAGTTTCCGTTAATATGAAAATTGAAGGCTTTGAATCGGCACACCAATTTTGGATAGATACAGGTACTAGCGGTTCGCAATATAAATCAGTTGATAAAAAATACATTGATGAAAATGTAAAATTTAATCGTGTAATGGTTAATGACACGATTTATTATATAATTGATAAAGACCAATTCAGTGACAAGATGACATTATCGGCATCCGCATTGGAATATAAGTATGATATTCCCCGTACCGGTGATCTCCATCTGCCGTCAACAGATTATTTAAATCTAATAAAAAATATATCTGACGGATCTAATAATTTTAAAGTATCGGATAAACAGACAGATGTGTATGACGATTTAATAGCAACCAACAGCTTTGCCTTGGCAGGTAATGTTCCTGAGAAGTATCTTAAGGGATATTTACCTGATGATGCAACGGGAGATTTAATGTTAATTACAAGTGAGTATACTTGCGATTGTGAGGTAAGTCCTTTTCATACAAAATACGCTACATATCAGGTGATTGATGCAAAATCCTCACACTCCACAGGTACTCTCAAAACGAAAGAAACAACCGCCCAGCAGCTTCAGCCACCTGGGGGAGATAACCAAAGATTTTCTGTTATTTTGACTCAGCAATCTGACACATATCAGCAAAATGTTAGTTTAGAAGCAAATGGTTCCGGAATTAAATCGGCACAATTAGTAACTACAGATGACGCTGAAAACGAAATAACAATAAACCCAAATGAAACCAAAAAAGTTGAATCGGGAAAAAATCTTGCTATCAATATAAAATTAGATGATACTTTTACGGTCTCATCAATTAAATGTGTAAGAGATAATGATTTATTCAGTTCATCCGGAACATCAGAGTCATACATTATTGGCAGTGCAGATGAATTTAGTACATTAAATCCAAATGAGGATGGTTCTTATACTATTAATTACTCCGCACCGTATTCCGATGCAAAAATAATTATTGAAACGGAAGAAAAACACTGTATTTACGATGAAAACGGATTCTGCATAAATTGTGGTGGCTATCAGCCTGCAACACTAAACGATAACGGAGTTTATGAAATCAGCAATGCAGGTCAGCTTTACTGGTTTGCTTCACTTGTAAACGGCGACAGCACTTATGCTGATTTTGACAGCCAGAATACTTCAGCAAATGCATTGCTCGTTAAAGATATTGTTGTAAATGACGGAGATATAAACAAGCTTACAGATGCGCAATCAGATTCCTTGAGAAAATGGAATCCGATAGGTAATTATGACAATTCTTTCACAGGTAAGTTTGACGGTGGGCATCACACAATAAGCGGTATTTATATTAATAACCCGAATGCCGATAATATTGGATTATTCGGCTATACCAGAGGCGGAGCAGACATATATAATGTAGGAATTCTCAATAGCTATATATACGGCAAAAACTGCGTAGGCGGTATTTTAGGAAGAAACAACAATACCGGTGTTACCGTACAGAAATGTTTCAGCGAAGCTACAGTAATAGGTGATGAAAATGTCGGAGGCATCGTAGGCTCTACCTACGGCGGAAAAATTTTGAATTGTTATAATGCCGGCTCTGTAAAAGGCTCAAAGTATGTTGCTTCAATCAGAGGCAGAAACACATATGGTGGAACAGACAGCGGCGCAATAAACAACTGCTTTAATGTTGGTGAAGTTAGCGGAACTGAATCAAGCAATGTAGGCGGAATCAGAGGCGATGGCAACGGCACAATAAACAACTGCTATTGTATCAGCAATCAGCTTACAGATACGGCGGCAACAACAAAAACATCTGATCAGTTTGCAAGCGGCGAGGTAGCTTATCTTCTGAATAAGTCGGTAACAGACGAAAGTCAGATTTGGTATCAGAACATTGATAACGGTGGAATAATTGATGTTTATCCGAAGTTTAACGGTGGAACGGTTTATTATCTTGAATATAAGAATACCTATTCAAATACTTATTCCGAAGCACCAAAAGAGCCTGACAAGTTTGACAAGGACGATGACGGAAATTTATTAATTAAGTCATATGATGATCTTATATACCTTTCATACCTTGTAAGAAACGAATATGATGTATATGGTTCACAAAATTACATTCTTACAAACAATATTAAAGTAGAATATAATCATTTATGGACTGATGGAATTGGCTCTATTGCCGAAAATAAACCGTTCAACGGTACTTTTGACGGCAGAGGATATTGCATTATGGGCCTTAATGTTAAATCTCAGGACAACGGTGGATTATTTGAGATAATAGGTGAGAACGGATGTGTAAAAAACTTATTTGTGCTTGATTGCGACTTTAGTGTTTCTTCAAATAAAGCAGGCGGAATAGCAACAATAAATAACGGTACAATAGACCACTGCGTAAGCGGCATAAATTCATTTTTGACAGGTACTGTAAATCTGCCTAACATAACCATAGATTCGTCTGAGTTGAATTCAATTATTAAAGGTGACGTCTGCGGAGGTATTGCAGGCGAAAACAATGGCACAATAATAGGCTGCAGAAACGCTTCGGTTTTGTACGGTACGCAGTGTGGCGGTATCGCAGCGGTTAACACAGGTAAAATTTACGGTTGTGCCAATAACGGCAAAATCGGGGATTCCGACACCACTGTTTCCGGTGGTCTTGCAGCTAAAAACGGCGGAATAATTGAAAGCTCATACAATTCGGGTAAAGTAAATGCAAAGTCTGATAATGCAACGGGTTCTGTTGCAGGAATAAACGGCTGCGATGAATATAAGCCGTTGGTTTCAAATGTATTTTATCTGACCGAAAAGGGACTTAAAGCTGTAGGCTCAGATTCAACAATAACACCTGATGAATCAAATATCGGAATACCAAACAATGCTGATTTTAAGGACAGCAGTTTTGTAGATAAGCTAAACAGTGTAACCGATGACTCAGTCACTTGGTTGCAGAACAATCTTCTCAACAAAGGTTACCCGACAATAAAATGCAATTTTCTCAACTTAAAAGTTAAGTCAGCCGGAAATAACATAACCGTAAAGGGAAATATGCACAGAGATTTGAATATAAAATACGATGTTTGCAAAGAAAGTGACAGTGTATATAAGTTTTTGTCATCTTCATGCGGTGATAACAAAATCTTAAAAGCATACTCACTAACACTTTCAGATAAAGACGGTAATTTTATTCCTGCAGAACTGTGGTGTCAGGGAAAATTAGAAATTTCTGTTCCGGTTGAAAGCAAAAATGTTCAGCTTGCAGGAATCAGTTCAGACGGTAATGTTATCTATTGCAAGCCTGACAGTATTGAAAATGGAAATGCAGTATTTACTGTTTCTGCACCCATGTCATTTGCTATTGTTGATCTTAATAAAATAAATAACAGCGACAGCAATATTGATAACAGCAATATATTAAATGACAATACTCCTATTCAAACGGGTTCAATGATGTTAAACACAGCAATTTTAATAACTTTTTGTTCACTCGCATCTATTTTGATTATTAGAAGAAGGAATAAAATTGGATAAAGAAAAAAACAAATCAAAGAAAAAACCAGTGATTATAATAATCGGATTGATTATTCTTGCAGTTATGATTGTCGGCGGAGTTGTTGTATATAACAACTTCTTCGACAAACCACAGACAGATTCAAACGGTGTTGTCGGAAAAATCTCAGATAATTGGGATATAGGCAACAAAAGTGAAACCTGGCCGACAAATGTAGGTATTCAGATTCCGGGCTACGGTACTGCCGAAATGAAGGAGGGGGATGAGAACCTTCATTTGAGCATTGGAAATCCCAAATCAAACGAATGCGGATTTTATGCTACCTTAAAGCTTGATGACGGAACTGTACTTTATGAATCAGAGCTGCTTAAACCCGGTTTTGGTTTGACAGAAGTACCTCTCTCTCAAACCCTTAAAAAAGGTAAATATACAGCAATGGTTTGTTATGACTGCGTTTCTCTTGATGAGAAACATACTCCATTAAATTCAGCCGAATCAGAATTTTTATTAATTGTTAAGTGATTGGCAATTATATTCAAGCGGTTTGATTTATAAAATATTTCTAAGAAAGGATGTCTATTATGAAAACAAAAAAGATTATTTCGGTTTTGTTGGCAGGTGCACTTGCAGCAACAGCTGCGATATCCGTCTCGGCTGCTGAATTAACCGACAACAACCCTGACGGAAGCACAGAGGTTACTGCAAGGGTAGAGGGAGGAGAACCTGGTGCGGTAAGCTACATCATTACAATTCCTGACTCTGTAACATTCGGAAATCTTACACAGCCTGAAAGTGAAGTTGACAGTTATAAATACTGCAATTTCCAGGTTGAAGCAACTAAAATTGATATTAAAACAACACAGACAGTTTCAGTCTTTGTAAAGGACGGTTCCGAAAAAGCAGACGGCGAGTTCTATCTTACACAGAAGGATGTTGAGAGTCCGTTTAGCTTGAATTATGATATGTATGAGCGTTCAGTTAATGATGAAAATATCAACAACTATACACCAATGAACAAAAGCGGTGACAGCAGTGAGTACGGTTATCATCTTTGCACATTTACTGCGGGAACTCAGGGACAGGCACAAGATGTTACGCTTGCACTTAATCAGAAAGCACTTTATGGTCAGGACCTTAATACTATCGCAGGTGATTACAGTGGAAACTTAGTATTTCACAGTGCATTGCGCACTCTCTAATAAATTTCGCTGTAATAAGCAGATATTATGAAACACAAAAGGTTTAACGAGTGCTTGTTCTTAATCTTTGTTACGGTGTGTTCAATGCTTTTTATGACCTCTTTGAATGCTTTTGCCGCTCATACCGACGGAAGCACAGAAGTTATTGCACACATCGAAAAAGCTTCGGATGAAACAACGCAGAGCGTCACAGACAGTACTGACAGTCCTGCCAAAGATGATGAAAACATTATTTCAACTGGAAAATCAGTGTCCTTTTATGTTATTATCTTTTCGCTATTGCTGATTGTTTCGGTGCTTGTCATATATTTTTGCAGAAAAAATGACAGGTGTAATAATATTCACGACTGTGAATATTAATTATGTGGCAGTTCAACTGAACTGCCACTCAGACTCAAAAAACTCGAAACCCGGTTATATCGGATTTCGAGTTTTTAAATTTTTTCCCTCATCACGGAAAAATTTGGAATAATCTAAAGTAAATATTGAAAAAGAGCATAGGAAGCTCCAAAATTGTAGTTGAAGAGACAAACAATGAAGGAGAGAAACCTATGCTCTATTTAGATGATATCAAAGTCGAGTTTGAAAGTGGATTTAAAGGAACACATATAGGAATCAGCCCTAATAAAGATTAAAGCGTATTGTTTTTGGTGAGTGTAAGGTCAACGCAGTCCGTCCGGTGCCCTTATTGCGGCGGTAGCGATGGACAAAATGGTTTCAGGCGGCGAAAGAAAGTGAGATTCCCGCATTGGTACGGTTTGCAGTTCAAAAAGAAAAACGGCTCCCCGGATTAGCTGCCCATGCCATCTACTCAATCAGCACCGGCAAGCTCGAAGGCTTCAACAACAAGATCAGGGTCGCTAAACGAATCGGCTACGGTTACCGTGACAATGACTTCTTCTTCACCTTGATTCGCTATCTTTCTATTCCGTCTATCCGTTCACCATCCCACAAAAAATCGTGATGAACATAAAAACACCGACAAGCAGTAACTAAACTTGTCGGTGTTTTTGTATTTTTAGTAATGAATTTTATATACTCATTCATTAAGGGTAACCTGACCGTTTTCAGAAACTGAGTATGCGGTATTCCAATTATGGGTTCCTTTTTGAATTTGTGATTTTTCCAAATACTTTACTTTGCGGTCTGTTGTTTCTATATACAAATTATGAAGTCCGCCTCGGAAAAATTCGCAGTCGGGAATAGGAATAGTATCAATAATATTGCCGTTGGTGGACATTACAAAAACTTTGTAATTATCCGATGAAACTTTTTCGTTATCCCAGTTAGTAAGATAGAGGTAGTCGGTGTCTCTTATTATAAGTTGTGAATTTTCGGGACTGTCTGCAATTTTAACGCTTGAATCGCTATCAATTGTATAGCAATATAAAGCGTTTGATTCAAGATAATAGATTTTTCCGTTTGCAACAGTGTAATCATCGGGCATGTCCATCAACTTTTTAGTTTTTAAAGTATTGATGTCGAGCTGATTAATATATCCTGCCCAATTTTCATAGTTCTTATCTTCCGAATACGAATTTGAAAAGTATAAATAATCACCTGAACCGATTAAGCTGTGAATGCCTGCCGCAAGTTCGTTGCCTTCAAAAATTTTTTTAACTTCAGTAGGCTTATCAATGTTTATAGCGAGCAGTTGTGCGCTTTTGTCTGTGTTTAACGACCAAAACGCATAACCTTTATGTACAGCAAAAACAGTAATACTGTTCAAATCAGATACACTGATTAATTTTGCAACTTCTTCTCTTGTACTTGCATCTTTGCTTATTTTGTAGAGTGAAACTGATTTTGCATCCTTACTGCTCTTTCCAAGCAAATAGATGCTGCCGTTGTAATATGAAAAACCTTTGTCGTAATAATATTTATCCTGAGGGAAAAATGCGTTACAATCGCTTTCTCCATCGTCAACATTAGTTATATGATCGCAGTCAGGTTTGTTACAAGCTATTACAGTAGTGTTAGCGGCGTTATCATGAAAGTAGAGTGTATTTAGATAGAACATATAATCTCCTGATTCATTTGAAGAGCTCATACCTGCTCGTGATAAATTAAACGGTTGATCATCTACGCCAATCTTAAATGAAGTATCGTTAAGTGTAGTATTTTCCCCTGAATTAGAATTGTTGTTTGAAGAACTGCTATTGTTACTTGAAGCATTATTGCTTGAATTACTGTCAGTACTTTCCGAAGCAGAAGAACCTTGCGAGGGCGTATTAGCCGAGCTGCATGCAACAAATGATATGGATAATAAAAATATCAATATTGATAAAGTAAGTTTTTTCATAGATTACCTCCTTAGTAATGTAGTTTAAACTTTCTTTATTGCTTATACTTATTATACTTTAATATTTTGCTTATTGCAATACAATTTGCTAAAAAATACTAATGTTTTTTAAAATATATATCACTGTTGGCGGTTTTTGCTTTTTGTAATTCATCTATTTATGTCATAAACATTATAATTATCGAAACTTGTGTATAATTTAACAAAACATAGCAATATGCACAAAATTCACCGCGAAAATTTGTAGTGTAGAATTAGGATATTTATTGCTAAAAAAGATAACATAAGATATAATATAGTTAAAATATAAACATTAACTATATATAAATGCAGTAAGTAAATGGTGTATTTGCGACAAAAATCATATCTGCAAATGTTATACATCATAAAAACAGAAAACAGTTACTTCTAAATTTAATGTGTTTTTTAAGTTAAGTAACTGTTATATACTCAACCCCCCTTATAAGACGGAATTGTTTTAAATCAATGAGAATTTTACGCTATGGAAATTAAGAGAGTACTGATTAACAAAAAAATAATTATATCGTTTTTTGTATTACTTGCAGTTTGCATAGGTTTTTACATAAATGATCAATACAGAAATGCCGAATACAATGGTGTTCAACTCAGTGCGGTTTGTTCGGAAGAAAAAAATCTGATGTCCGAAATCCGTGACTTGCCTGCAGATCAAATTGAAGATAAGATTTCACGACAGTATGAGTATGTCAGTGTGATTGAGCAACTTTTATCTTTTAACGAAAGCAAAAAAGATGATTACGATATGTATGTCGAGGTTTGGCAGGATCAGGAAAAAGAAATTCGCAATCAATATCCTGAAATTGCGTCTGAGTTTGATAAGCATAAGGAGAGCTATAACGCTCAGGAACTGACAAACAAAGATTATGCTCTCAATAATATTGTCAAAAGAGCTGAGTATGTAAACGGATATTCCGATTATATTAAGAGCGTAGAAAGCAAGGCTCAGCAGATGAATTCGATAAGCATTTTCTCTCAGGACAATTCACTTTCTTCTCAAAATATACAATTGACTGCGGAGGCTTATAAACCGCTTGAAAATCTGTCGCTTAAAGTAGGAAGCGATTTTTCCGTTACAACAGTATTGAACTATGACTTGATTCATTACATAATACTTGCACTGAATATAATTGTTGTTCTTGCCTTTGTTGAAGAACGAAAACGAGGCTTTTGGAGCATGGTGTATGCAACACCAAACGGAAGATTTAACCTTGCTGTAAAACGGTGCGGAATACTTGCAATCAGCACAACAATACTTTGTTTCGTTATGTATTTTGCCCTGTTTGTGACTTCTTTTTCAATATACGGCGGAGTATCGGATTTGTTCAGAAATGTACAGTCTATAGAGATGTTTCAAAATTTTGTATTCCCGATGAGCGAAATACAATTTCTGTTTGTATATGTTCTGATAAATGTTCTTGCACAATTAGTGCCCGTGTATATGATGCTGTTCATCGTTGTGATAATGCAAAACACAAATCTTGCATTCGGCGTGTGCGGAATAATATTTGCGGCAGAATTTCTTTTATATACTTTTTTACCGTCACAAAGCAATTTGGCAATTTTAAAGTATATGAATTTGTTTACATTTATCAATCCGACAGAAGCAATTGTAAAGTATTACAACATCAACTCTTTTGTCATACTTGTGAATCTGTTTTCATTGTTAATTATTTCCGCAATAATATTCACGCTCTTGTTTGCAATTTTTTCAATTATTGGTGCAGGCAAGAAATATCCTAATAAAACTCCAGGCAAAATCGAAAGTGTCTTACTGCGATTTTCTTCAAAAATTCGCACAGTATATTGGAAATGCGTTGAAAAACTCGGCGCTACAGGTACTGAGTTGTACAAAATACTCTTCATGCAAAAAGGCATAATAGTTTTGCTTGCTTTTGTTCTTGCGCTGTTTAATTCATTGAATTTAAGAACACTTAATATCAGCGAAAAAGATAGCATAGTTAACGAGTTTTATGAAACTCACAGCGGTGAACTTAATGACGATGTTTACAAATATGTGGCAGATCTTGAAAATGAGATTAATGCTGTTGATGAAGAACTTGCCAATGCGTATGAGGATTACAACAACGGAAAAATTTCCGAAGATAAATATTACAATGTCAGCCAAAAATACGATGCGTATGACAGTAAGCGTGAAGCATTGAAAATTATAAATGAAAGAATTTCATATGTTGAAGATGCGAAAAAGAACGGGGAAGATGCTTGGCTTGTAAATCCCACTGGATTTGAATATTTGCTTGGCAGCAGCGGATATGACAGACAACAAAATTTCGCTCTGTTATCGGTTTTCTGCATCATAATTATAATGTCAGGAGTTTTCTCATTTGAAAAAAGACAGCTCGTTTCAGATTTGTTAAATTCAACAAGTGGCGGAAGAAAAAAACTGCTCAGAAAGAAAATACTCTGTGTTTCATTGATTGCGACAATTGTGTGGATTTGTACATCTGTGTTTGAATTTATCGAAGTCTGCTCAAAATATACGCTGTCAGAAATTACGGCACCGGTAAAAAGTCTGGAGTTTTTGAACGGCTTGCCTTTTAATTGCAGCATATTGATGTTTATGATTTTTGTGTACGCAGTGCGGTTGTTGTTGATTTTGGCGATTACATATATTGTTTGTCTTGTATCGGCAAAAACAAAGTTTGAAGTCAGCATAGTTGTTGCATCTGCTGTTATGATTGTTCCGTCACTTATCTATGTGGCAGGAGTTCAGATTTTTGCATATTTTTCTGCAACTGTTCCTGTAGCATTGATGAAACTTGTTGTGGAATCAAGTGGATTTACATTTCTAATTCCAATAGCTTTAATGCTGATAATGGGATTTGTTGCGGTGAAAATCACGAAATACAGTATGTGCAGAAAAGGCGGTGATTAAATGACTCTTGAAATGAAAAATCTTACGAAAAATTACGGTAATTACTGTGCTCTCGATAGCTTCAGTATTACTCTGACAGATGGCATTTACGGCTTGCTGGGGGCAAACGGTGCGGGTAAAAGCACGCTTATGAGTTTGATTACCGACAATGTTCAGAGAACATCGGGAGACATCCTTTGTGACGGCAAAGAAATTTTGAAATTAGGTAAAAAGTTCAGACAAAAGATTGGATTTATGCCACAGCAACAGGGCTATTACGAAAATATGTCCGCACGAGCTTTTATACTTTATATGGCATCACTCAAAGGTATTAACAAAAAAGAAGCTAAAATGCAGACTGACAAGCTTTTAAAAACAGTTAATCTTGAAAAAGTTAGCCATAAGAAAATCGGTGAATTTTCGGGAGGTATGAAACAGCGTGTCCTCCTTGCACAGGCTATGCTCGGTAACCCTGAGATTCTTTTGCTTGATGAACCTACCGCCGGTCTTGACCCGAAAGAGAGAATCCGTATCCGCAATTTTATAAGTGAAATTGCAGAAGACAAAATTGTACTCATTTCTACCCATGTAGTGTCCGATATTGAGTTTATTGCTAAGGAGATTATACTTCTAAATCAAGGAAAACTCGTGTCGCATGATACCTGCAAAAATCTCGTAAATGAAATTGCAAATAAGGTAGTTGAGGTGGAAATTGAAAAAGAGGAATTAAAATATTTTCAGGATAATTATCGAGTTTCAAATCTCTATCATAATGATGATAAAATCGTAGTAAGATTAGTCACAGATAATCCCCCTGAAAATCATAAAATAACAATTGCAAACCCAACCCTTGAAGATTTGTACCTCTATGTTTTTGAACAAGGAATGTGATATTAAAATTATTACCGACAAGTAATGGTGTTCTATGCTAATATTTGTCGGTATTTTTATGCCCTATTTACATGAAATTGTAAGGATAAAACGGAATATAGATACAAAATAATCAGTTAACGCATGAAATAGCAATAAAATAGTTTGACTAATATATAATATTGTGTTAAAATTATGCGAAAAGGGGGGTGACAGCCCTATGGAGCAATATATGCCGATAGTGTGGATAGGCTTTGCGATATTTATGTTGCTTTGCGAAGGCTTTACAACACAGTTTGTATCAATATGGTTCGTTCTCGGCTCGGTTTGCGCTGCAATAACAACTATATTCACTAACGACATAACAATCCAGTCGGCGGTGTTCCTTGTTGTGTCACTTGTATCGCTGATTGTGACACGACCGCTTGTGAAACGCTTTAAAAAGCGTAACAAGACAACGGGAACAAACGCAGACCGCCACATCGGTCAAGTCGGTTTTATGCTCACAGATTTAACCGATATTGACAAAACAGCACAGGCAAAGGTCGGTGCGGAAACTTGGACGGTAAAGTCCGACAAAGCACCGCTTTTAAAAGGAACAAAAGTTAAGGTTCTTGCAATCGAGGGCGTAAAGCTCATAGTAGAACCCGTAACAGAATGAGAGGTAAATAATGTTAGGACTTATTATTTTAGGAATTATCCTTTTAATCCTGCTTATAGTAATTGTAAGCAATGTCAAGGTAGTGCCACAGGCACACGCATATGTAATTGAAAGACTCGGAACATATCATGTAACATGGTCAACAGGCTTGCATGTAAAAATTCCGTTCATCGACAAAATCTCAAAGAAAGTTTCACTAAAAGAGCAAGTGATCGACTTCCCTCCACAGCATGGAGTGAATAAAACGATACCTTCTTATAAATTCCAAAAAAGCAGATATAATGCCCTGTTATAAAACAATCAAAAACGATTACTAATATGTATTTTCACCTTTTGAGCCATTGGGCTCTTTTTTTATGCCTAAAATTCCTGTAATCTTATTTTTCTCGTGTTACAAGAATGGGTGACAAAAACGGTGGACTTCGCAAGCTTCATGCTCAACCAAGCTCCTTAATATCTCCGACCTTCAGATCAGCTATATCACGAATCTCGGCGCAGGACAGGGACTTTTTATGTTTTGAGAGGGATAAAATGCAGAAATTGCGGTGTTTATGTCGTATCGTGAGAGATTAGTAAAAATAATCGTGTTGATTAGTGCGAAAATTCAAGTAAACTTCATTGAATTTTACACGAATATCTGCTATACTATGGTTAGTACCTTTAAGGAGGACTGCTTATGTATAGAAAGATTATGGGCTTCTTGGAAGCGTGGAAAGATAGCGTTCACCGCAAGCCCCTTATTTTGCAGGGTGCAAGACAGGTTGGAAAAACCTATTCCATTTTGGAGTTTGGACGCACCCACTACGAAAATGTGGCATACTTCAACTTTGAAACCAATCCAAAGCTGAATGAAACCTTCGAGGAAAACATCAGCCCCGATTATCTGATACCTATTTTATCTCATATCGCAGGTCAGACCATTGTAACGGAAAAAACTCTGATAGTGTTTGACGAGGTGCAGCTCTGCGAAAGGGCGTTGACTTCGCTCAAATACTTTTGCGAGAACGCTCCGGATTATCACATCATCGTCGCAGGTAGCTTGCTCGGTGTTGCGGTCAACAGAGCGAAATTCTCTTTCCCCGTAGGAAAGGTCGATATGAAAACCCTGTATCCGATGGATATGGAGGAATTTATGTTGGCGCTCGGTGAGGACGATTTGGTAGAGCAGATTAAAAAGTGCTTCCAAACCGATACGCCCCTGCCGTCTGCCTTACACGATGCTGCAATGCAGCTTTACCGTCAGTATCTTGTGGTCGGCGGTATGCCGGAGTGCGTAATGCAGTTTGCCGAAACAAAGGATTATATCCTTGTCCGCCATACGCAGGACACGATACTTGCAAGCTATCTCAATGATATGAGCAAGTATAACAACTTGAATGAAATCAAGAAAACCAGACTTGCCTACGATAACATTACCGTTCAGCTTTCAAAGAAGAAGACCCGTTTCCAATATAAGCTGATTAAGAAAGGCGGACGGGCTTCCGAATTTGAAAATGCGATTGAATGGCTTTGCCTGTCCGGTATCGTGTCACAGGTCTACAAGGTGGAGCAAATCAAAAAGCCGCTTGAAAACTACCGTGATATTGATGCGTTCAAGATTTATGTGTCCGACTTAGGATTGCTTTGTGCCAAGAAAGATTTAGCCGCCAATGACATTCTCTATATGGTCGAGGAAATCAACGACTTCAAGGGCGGTATGGCGGAGAACTATGTCAATGTGCAGCTTACCATTAACGGCTACCACACCTACTATTGGGAGTCCGAGCGTGGAGCTGAAATTGATTTTATCATTCAGCGTGACGGGCAGCTCATTCCCATTGAGGTCAAGTCTGCCGACAACACCAGAGCCAAGAGCTTAAAGGTCTATATGGACACCTACAAGCCCGCTTATGCTATCAAGCTCTCTGCCAAAAACTTCGGCTTTGAGGACAATAAAAAAATCGTTCCTCTCTATGCCGCATTTTGTATCTGAAATCAATATTGCAACAGTTACGCTCACAGAAAATGTGGGCGTTATTTTTTTCTAGTCTTTTTTATGCCTAAAATCTCTGTGAACTTAGAAAAAGGCGGTAAGAGCAGTTTGTTATTTAAAATAAAAATGCTATGACTGGTTGTTTGAGGTTAAATTAGAATTTATTCCAATTACGGAGGTAAAATCATGAAAAAATAAATGTGGCAGTTACAACACCCATAAGAATCAGGGTATTAATGCTGCAAAGGGTTCATATGTTAGTTTCAATTATTAATGAAGTGAATTTAACTCAGTGCATTTTAATTTCGCTACTTATCCGTATGAATTAACAAGTAGAGCGTTATTTTGTTGATTTAAATAATAAAAATTCAGATAGACTACAGATTAATAATTTAGAATTATGTTAAGACATATAAAAAATCACAAGGCGAATCATTATGAAAAATAAAATTGCGATAATTTTAACATTACAATTTATTATTACTGTGTTTGCTTTCAGCGGATGTGGTGAAAGCACAGCTTCAAGCAATTCCTCAAAGCTTACATATTGTGCATACTATGAGGATGCTATTTGCGATATTATTAAAAGGTACAATAAATATTGTACAAAGCATTACGATGAGTCCTATCAAATTGAAATCGTGGAATTTGATTCGGAAGATACTATGCTTACAAAAATATCAACGGAGATAATGGCGGGGAAAGGACCCGACATAATTTCATTGAATCAAAAATTACCTTTTGAAAAGCTGATTGATAACGGTTCATTTGCGGATATAGATGAGCTTGCGGAATTATACAAATCCGATATAGATTTTGATGACTATAATTCAACAATAATGGATTGCGGAATTTACAATGGAAAGCGATATATTATACCTATAGCTTATTGCCCCAATATACTTATAACAACTCAGGAAATATTAGATAAATATAATCTGGAAAATACTAACTTTTCATTTAAAGAGTTAGAGATACGGTTATCTGACAAAGACCATAGTTATGCGCTTTTTGGAAATAAAGATGAAACATATAAGTTCTTCCTTTCCTATGTTAATGAATATGTGGATTTTTATAATAAAACTACAGAATTTTCAAGCGATGAATTTACCGAGAGCTTAGATTATATTGGAAAAATGATTAGGAATGATAATTCAAGAAAAGAAGGAACTACATGGGATATAATAGGTAATTATTTGTTTCGTACTTCACAATTATCTTTCGACGGTTCTATGATGAGTACGCTAAATTCTTATTTTTATATTTATAATAATAACAGCACGCCGGTTATTATTCCAAACTACAATAAAAAGGCGAATGCAGTATCAGCATTTGTTCAATGTGGTATTGCATTGAATAATAATTCAAATAACAAAGAAAAAGCATTGGCTTTTATTCAATATGTTTTAAGTTATGATATTCAAAAATTATGGAGTGAAAGCAGCTCATCATCATCAATAGTGGTAAGGGCACTGCCTGTAAATAAAGCTGCTTTTAAATATGTAATTGACCATACGTCAAAACGTGTATATGATATTAATGATGATGGAGAGTATGAGAAATCTGAGGAAGAATATTCAGATGAAATAAAAACTAAGTTTTTTAATGAATATTTAGATATGATTAACAGTATAAGCAGTTGTACTTTATATGATTATCTGGAATTTGAAAATACTTATTACAACTCCTCGGTTATCGGAGATATTGTGAACGATTACTTAAACGGAGATATTTCAAAAGAAAAGTTTATACGTCAACTCACAGCGGCAACGGAAATTTATTTAACGGAATAGACTAAGGATAAAATATAATTATGTTCACACGCTTTTTATTTAAACCACATGAATCTATTAAAGCCATAATAGCTATACTTTTAAGTGTTATAATAATTACTTCATTTTCAAGTTGTGCAATAAAAAATAACAGCGAACAAAATCATCTTGTTTATTAT
>ERZ1034976.1389-NODE-1389-length-18842-cov-13.581466_pt1 | contig 18842 bp, 3 predicted proteins | sample MGYA00520623_ERZ1034976 | MGnify/ENA primary metagenome ERZ1034976 (study PRJEB33766, sample SAMN09781774) | gut metagenome | biome: gut microbiome | host: Homo sapiens | place: Madagascar | study: EMG produced TPA metagenomics assembly of the PRJNA485056 data... | reverse complement strand
ACTTTTAGGTGAAAAAGATGATACAGGTAAAAGAAAAGGAGGATTATTATCTACTGCTAGAAATAAAACTGTTGACTTTTTTAAATCAATAAAACATTATTTCACTGGTGAATCATACAGAACTACTGATGGTGAATTAGTAGCTGAAGATAATAATGCTGTATTTAAACAACTAAAAACATCAATTAAAGACAAATTCACACAAGCAAAAGGGACTTTATTTGGTGATAAAGATTCAGGTAAAGAAGGATTAGCTTCAAAAATTTATAATAACTTTATGGATGGTGCAGATAAATTAAAACGTACTGTATTTGGTGAAGCAACTTTAGCTGGATGGAAAGATAATGATAAACGTAAAACTATGACTGAATTTGCTGAAGATATTAAAGGTAAATTACCTAAAGTTATAGGTAGAGGTTTGATGATAGGTGCAGGTAAAACAATTTTATTTAGTAAAGCAGGATTATTAGGATCAATATTTCTACCTGGTGGACCAATAGGTGCAGTTATAGCTGGTACTGGTGCTTCATTATTAATGGAATCTGAAAAATTTAAAACTTGGTTATTTGGTGAAAAAGATCCAGATAATTTAGATAGACGTTTAGGTGGAGTTATACCTAAAAATGTACAAGATTTTTATGAAGAAAATAAATCAATATTTAAAATCGGTGGATTAGTAGGTGCTGGATTTGGTTTATTACCATCATTCTTCTTACCTGGTGGACCATTAACTGGTGCTATAATGGGTATAGCTAGTGGATTTATAACTAAATCTGATGCATTCCAAGAATTTTTATATGGTGCTGATTTTAAAGATGGTGATAAAAAACTAATGAATGGTGCTTTAGGTAGAGCATATAGTAATGCAAAAGGTTGGTTTAAAGAAAAAGGAATAGACCCTAAATTAGCTACTTTCTTAGGTGGAATTGGTGGAGTTGCAGGAACATTTGGTTTATTACCATCATTCTTCTTACCTGCTGGACCAATAGGTGGAGCATTATTAGGTGTAGCTGCTGGTATAGGTGCTAGTTCAAATAAATTCCAAGAATGGTTATTTGGTGAAGAAGGATTTGACGGAAAACGTTCAGGTGGAGTTATAGATAAATTAAAAACTTATTTAGATATTGAAATATTTGATTCAATAAAAATAACTCTTAAATCTTGGAATATGAAAATATCTGATTTCTTATATGATAATATAGCAGAACCATTTTTAAGTGCATTAGATCCAATGAAACAAATAGTTTCTAATACATTAACTAATATTAAAAATATATTTAAAAGTGGATGGGATAAATTAAATGAAAATGTATTAAATGTATTTAAAGATAATGTAATTAAACCATTTGGAGAATCATTAACTAAATACGTAGTAGATCCATTAAAAAAAATGCTTAATAAATCATTTAGTATATTGGGAAAAGTAGTTGGTGGAATTATATCTGCTCCATTTAAATTATTAGGATTTTTAGGAAATAGAGCTGATAAAAAAGCCAATAAGAAAAATGCTACTGAAGAAGAAAAAGAAAAGAGACAAAAATATCATGACGCTAGAGATGAAAGACAAAGAAGACGTGATGAACGTAGAGAAAAAGTTCAAGAAGAAATAAATGAAATGAAAGATAAACAATCTAGAGATAGAGAATTCTTTAAACGTGATGGTAGATTTAGAAATCAAGAAGCTAAGGATAAATATGAAAGACAAGAAAAAGAAAAACAACTTTGGTATCAACAACATATAGCAGAATCTGGAGAAGAAACAGCAGAAAGATTAATAAATATAGATAAAGCTATAGAAACTATGTTAGATAAGAGTCCAAAGATGTTTACAAAAGCAGAAGATAGATTATTTAATGAATTACAAGATTTAAAGAAAACACTTGTTGATCAACTTAATTATTGGAAAGATAGAGGTTATGTTGATATAAGTTATCTAAAACGTGAAAAGACAGAAAAACCTTTTGAAAAACCACAAGATCCATTTATGTTCTATAATAAAGCAAAACAAGAAATGAATCAAACTAATAAAAATGATGCAATTAATAGAATTAAAATGGGTAATCCTAATGCAGATATTAAAGATTCTGCAACAGATGATGCTAAAAAATATCAAGATCCTAAGATAAATAGTATAGTTGATTTATTAAGAAGAAAAGGCCAATCTCATGATGAAGGTTTAGATAGAGTACCTTATGATGGATATGTAGCAGAGTTGCATGAAGGAGAAAAAATAGTTCCAGCAAGTGAAACTGATGAAAAAGATACTACTACTGGTAAACAAGAAACTGATAAAATGAAATTATTTAGATCTATACGTAAACATACAAGAACTATAGCTGATGAAGTTAAAGGTCAATTGTATGGTGTAGGTTCAAATATTCATCATATAAGAAAAATATTACAAGATGGTGCAGGAATAAAAGATACTGAACTAAAAGATTTACAAGATAGGAATGTTAATGATTATGGTTTCTTTGGAAAAATGTTTAATAAGATTAAAAATACTGCTTTCCACCCATTTGAATCATTACGTGATAAAATAAGTGGACCAGTTGATTGGATAAAAGAAAAAGTTGGAGCAGTAATTGATGGAGTTAAAACTGGTATAACTAAAGTAGTATCATCTGTTGGTAAAGTTGTCGATGCATTCCTAGAAATACCTTCTAAAGTAATAAGCACAACATTGGATGTTGCATCTACAGTAATAAAAGGTAGTGCTGACATATTATTTAAAGGAATTAATTTAGCATTAAAAGGAACTACAACAGTTGTAGCTGATTTATATAAAGGAACTAGATTCTTAGTTACATCTATAGCTAAAAGTTTTGTACCTGCATTAGTTGGTGCTGGTAAATTAGCTGGAAAGGTTCTTCAAGGATTAGGAACAGCTGGAAAATTTGCTATAGAAACAGTAGCTGGTTTAGGTAAAGGTTTATATACTGTAACTAAAGATGTATTAGGATTCGGATATAATTTAAGTAAAGATGTTTTAAAAGGTATGGCTTCAGTGACTAAAGGATTATTTAAAGGTGCATTTAATATAGTTAAAGGAACAGCAAAAGGAATAATAGGTGGAGTTAAAGGTATATTTAGTGGTGGAGCTAGTATAATTGGTAAAGCATTCGGATTAACTTCAGTTAAAGATAAAACTAAACCTAATGAAGTTAAAATAATTGGTGGTTCATTAGATAATATAGTAAATATAGAATCAGTAAAATCTTTAGATAAACTTAATGAAATAGATAAAATAAATTCTATGGATAGTTTAAAAGAATTAAAAACTGTAGTAAATGAAGTTAAATTTGTATCTAAAGGAACTGCAGGAGTAGGAGAAACTAAATCTAAACAATCAGTAGAAGACAAAATAAAAGATCAAATAAATAATATGAATATTAATGATGAAATTAATAAAGCTAAACCTACTAGTACTACTGATATAGATGAAAAGATAAAAGATCAAATAAATAATATGAATATTAATCAAGCTGAAGATAAATCTAAACAAGAATCTGAAGCTAAGAAACAATATAAAGATCAAATAAAAATGCAAACTGAAGCTTCTAAGAAAGAACGTGAAGATATTGCTAAAGAGCAAGAAGCTAAAAAAGATAAAGAACATGCAAGTCGTTTAACTGCAGATTATGTGCAAGAACAAAAACGTATTAAGAAAGAACAAAAATTAGACTTTCAATATAAAACTGAAACTATGAAGGATATTGATAGTACAGAAAAAATTGCTGCTAAACAATATAAATTCTGGGATAATCTATTTGGTAAAAATGGTGTAGTTGAAACTAAGCTTAATAGTTTATGGGAATGGATAACAAAATTAGCACCTACATTATTAGCTTGGCTTAAAGGTAGTACATTAGGTAGAATATTTAGTAATATATTTGGTGGTACAGGATTCTTCCCTGCATTAAAAACTTTACTAACTACATTAGCACCAACGTTCGTAGGATTATTAATAGACAATTTAGATAAATCAAAAAGAGATGAAATAGCAGATCAATATAACTTAAGTGATCAAGATGCTTATTATGGAATTGGTGACCCTAATAGATATGATACTGAAGATGGTTATATAGAAAATTATGATAGAAAATATGCTAGAGATAAATTATTAAAAAATGGTGTTAGAGATGTTCTTAAAAACAAGTCAGCTCAAAATTTAATAAATGCTACAGGAAAAGTATTTAAAAATGCAATACCATATGCACAAAAAGGATTTGAAAAAGTTAAGAATGTAATGCCAAAAACTGCAAACACATTAGGTAATTTATTTAATAAAATAGGTAGTAAATTTGGAAGACAACAAGTTACAGATATTGCATTGGATACAGCAGAAAGAGGAACTGTAGAATTATTAGATGAAACAGGTAAGACTATATTTAAAGGTGGACAATATTCAATAGTTGATATAACAGAATCTGCAGCTAAATCAGGTAAAGGAACAGAAATTGTTACTAAATTTGTAAAATTATTGAAATCAGCATTGAAAACAGTTATAAATTTTGTAAGTGATAAATTAGGTGACACAGCAATTAAAAAATCAGCAAGTAAAATAATAAATAAATTAATTGCTAAATTTACAGGATCAGCAGCTAAAGAAATAGCAGAAAAATGTGCTACAAAAATAACTAAATTCATAGCTAAAAAAGGATTAGGTGCTGCGACATATTTCATATTAGATGGTGCAACTGCATTATGGGATATAGGTACAGGTCAAACTAAGAGTGAAACAGCTAATTTATTTGGTATAAAACAAGATCAAGTTAATACAAAGATGAGAATTATATCAGCTTCATTAAAAGCAATAACTAATTTTAGTATAATTGGTGTAATTAATTTAGCAAATGAAATTACTTCAGAATTATTTAATATAAACTTCTTACGTTCTGTAGCATGTGCTATATATGATGCGATATCTAGTTCAGATGATTCAAAAGAATTAGATAAAAATCAATCAGAATTAGAGCAAGAATTAGAAAAATACAATAAAGAAAATGGTACTAGTCTTACTAAAGAAGCTTATTTAGATAAAATAAATCCATCAATATTTAGTAAAATAATGGATAATAATTGGGTTAAAAACTTTACAACTATTTTCGATAAAGGTGATGCAGCAAACGCTTTAGGTAAAAATAAAGATGATGTTACATTATGGGATAGAATTAAATTTGGATTTGGTCATACAGGAAATACAATATTAAATTTATTTAGAAGTAAAGAAAATAAATTAACTGATTCTCAAGCATTAATAGGTAAGACTCAACTTCTTGGAGATACTGGTCTTCCAGTATTAGATGAAAAAGGAAATCCTGTTTATAAAGAAGATGTTGAAGCTGGTAGAGTTACAGCAGATGGTACAGTATTAAAAGAAGGCTCAACAGAATCTACAAATAGTACATCAAGTAGTACACAACAACCACAAGCATCATTAAAAGATTATGGTTTTGCAACTACTAATGATGACTATTCTAATATAAATGATGCACAGGCACAACAGTTATTGAAAACTATGTATCCTGGTATGAACTTTGACGATGGTGGAGCAGGTTATGGTGATGGGCCTTATCCAATGACAGAAACTGATTATCAAGATATAGTTGCTAATTTTGATAATAAATCTGTTGATGCTCAAACTTGGCTACAAAATAAGACTAATGATAATAAAACATTACTTTCAACAATAGGTGCAGGTTTTGATTTAGTTAAACAAACATTCTTCAGATGGTATACAGGAGAAGATGATCAAGTAGCTAAAATGTTTAACAAAGAACCATCTAAAGTTAATATGCATGAAAGAAGAATTTGGAAAACATTTAATGCATTTAATTGGTTATCTAATTTATTTAGATCTGATGAAAATAAACTTACAACTGAAGAAGAATTTAAACAACTTAATGATTATTTTGGTAATGTACAATCTGGTGTAGGTGCATGGTTATCAGCTAGACTTTCAGATGTTAATAACCTAATGGGTAGTGTACAAAATGGATTTAATAATATAGTAAATACAATAACTAATTCTACTGATAATATTAATCTTCCTGGTTCTCCTACAAAAACTCCTAAAACTAAAAAGTTTAGTTTAAAAGATGCAATCACAAAGGGCATAAAATCAGGAGCTAACTTTATAATGAATTCAACTCCAGTAGGAAAAGTTGTTAAATTTGCTAAAGGTTTATTTGGTTATGACCAAGGTACACCATGGGTACCAGATACACAAGTTGCATTAATACATGAAGGTGAAATGGTTGTACCAGCAGATAAAAACCCATTAAACCCAGATAATCAAACTGATTTTGTAAATACAAAAATTAACGATGAGAAAAAAGAAGTTAAAGAACAAATTGAGTCTGATAAAGATAAATTGAATAAAGCAAAAGTAGGAAAAGAAATTAATTTAGATAGTAAAAAAGAACAAACTAAAACTTCTAAACCTAAAGAAGATAAACAAGAAGTAAAAGAACCTACATCATTCACATCAACATCTGTTAATATAAATTTATCTAAAGATTCAAAAATAAACTTCAATCTAGATAAAAATGCTAATTTAACTATTTCAGGATTAGATAAAGCATTTGAAAATATAATGAAAGAATACGGTAATAAATTCGAAAACTTTGAAGAAGAAAAAGAAAGATAAAACTACAACTAAAGTTGTTACTGATGAGGATGGTAAGACTACAGTTTCTATTTCAGGAGATGATGTCGAAGATGACACACTTTCTTCAACAGATAACACTTCAACTGTAGATAATAATGATACTTCTTCTGATACTAGTGATGAATCAAATGTAAGTTCAGATACAAGCGTTGATACATCATATGATGAATATTCTAGTTCTGATTATTATAATAAACCATCAGATACTTCATATTATGATACTTCAGATTATACTGAAAAAGAATATTTACCAAAAGTTTTAACTAAACGTGAAAAAATGAAAAATGCACTTGATATTCGTCGTCCTAAAACTAAAGATGGTAAAATAATAACAGGAGATCCACTTGCACAAAACGGTTACTATACTTCTTATTATTTAAATAAAGAAAAAATAACAAGTAACGATCCTGTTACACAAAATGGATTAGTGACATCAGAATATCTAAAGAAAGAAAAAGAAGCTAAAAGAAAGAAACAAGATGAAGAATATCTTAAAGGAGATTTTGCAGGTGCAAAAATCCAAAGAGATATTAACTGGGTTAAAGATAAATTTAATAAATTTGTCAATATACCTGCAGTTAAAAGTGGAATAGGGTTATTTAGTGATATTGCTAATAGTGGAGTAGAATCACATTTAGATACTTATAAATTTAACACTAATGCACCTAAGACAACTACGCCTGAAACTAAACAACCTGAAACTAAACAACAAACAACACAACCTAAAATAACTAAACCTAAAGAACAAAAATACACATCTTTATCAGATATAGCAAAAGGTGTAGGTGGTTTATTTGGTTTATTATCACAACCAAGTGGTAGAGATGGCCAATATAGTCCTGATAAAACTGGTAAAATTGACAAATCAACAAAATCTGATATTAAATCATTAAAAGATACAGGCAATCAAATTAAGAAATCATTCATGAATTGGATTACTAGCGAAGACAATGACGTAAAAATGATGTATGGAATAACTGATAAAGATAAAAGTCCTAATATGCTTCAACGTTTAGGTTATAATGTATCCAAAACAGGTACTAATTTATTAAGTAATATAACAGGTAAAGAAATATCATATGGGGCTGGCGGAGCAATGCAACATGAGTTTAATCAAAAATTTAATAAAACTGATAAGGATAGAGATCCAGAAAGAAGAAGTGTTAAGACAGATAATAAAGGATTAGTAAATACAGTTAAAAAATTTGGTGATTTCTTACTTAAATTTAATAAAACTGATAATGATAGAATAGCAGAAAGAAGAAGTGTTACAAGAGATAATGAAGGATTAGTAAAAACAGTTAAAAAAATTGGTGATACTTTAAACTTATTTAATAAAACTGATAAAGACAAAACATCAGATAGAATTAAATCAACTAGAAAAGATACTAAATCAGATACATTAAATTTATTAGACGTATTTAAAGGATTTGGTAAAAATGACAATGACAGAATAGCAGAAAGAAGATCTGTTAAGACAGATAATGAAGGATTAGTAAGTACAGTTAAAAAACTAGGAGATAATTTAAAATTATTCAATAAAACAGATAAAGATAAAACATCAGATAGAATTAAATCAACTAGAAAAGATAACAAAGATGGAGGATTAGGTTTATTAAAAGATATATTCCAAGGACTTAATAAATCTAATAAAGATCCAGAAAGACAAACAGTTAAAACTAAATATAATTTAAGTAAAACATTTAGTAATGTTACTAATACTTTACGTCAAATGAATAAGTCTTTACAAGGTTCAGATAGATTAAATGAAAATAATATTAAATCTGAAGAAACTGAAATTAAGAAAACTGTAAAGAAAATAGGTAATAAATTAACAAGTGGAGTTCATAATGTAACTAAAGTATTCAATCAATTTAGTTCTAGTTTAAATAAAACTTCTAAAGATATAGATAAGAATTTTGATACTAAAGAAACTAATGCATTTAAAACTTCAATACAAAATGCAGGAAATAAATTTAGTAAAACTATGAGAGGAATGGGAGATTCATTAAATAGTATTAAAAATAATGCTATTAAAGGTATAACTGGATTCTTTGGTCATCAAGTTAATGAAACTAATAAAATACAAAAAGAGTATGAGAAAAAAACAGGTATTAAGAGTACTACTAAGACTAAAGTTAATAGATCTAAAATATATAATCCTAATAGAGATAGATCAACAGTTACACCAACTAATAAACCAAAAAATAATAAAACAACTCCTAAGAAGAAAACAACTCCTAAGAAGAAAACTACACCTAAGAAACAATCATTATGGCAAAAAATTACAGGTGGTGTAAAATCATTCTTTGGTTTTGGTGGAAATGATACTAAACCATTAAATCAACAAGTTAAAGCTAAAAATTATGTATTTAGTGATTTAGATTATCTTTATACTGAAGATAATAAAGGTGGTTCTTTAGAAGGATTAAAAGATATAGGTAATACTCATAATTATGCTTATTATTCTCAATTAGATGATAGATGGGCTGAAACTAAAATAGGTGGTAAAAATACACTTGCATTAGCAGGTTGTGGACCAACATCTGCAGCAATGGTATTAACTCAATTAACAGGACAAAGAATAACTCCAGATACAATGTCTCAATTTGGAACTGATTATCTAAAAGGATTTACTTCACATGATTATTTCCCTGAAATAGCTTCTAAATTCAAATTAAACTATGATGAATTAAAGAATAATGATGTAGCTAAACTTAAAGAAGCATTAAAGAAAAAAGAAGGAGTTGTATTATCAGGAATTAGCAGATCATCAGTAATGACAACACCATTCACTAAAGAAGGTCATATAGTTGTAGCAACAGGAATAAAAGGGGACAAAATACAAATAAATGATCCAAGAGGACCAGGATATAGTGGAGAATATAATTTAAATGATGTATTAAGAGCTATGAAAGGTGGATTTGCATTAGGTGCTACTGAAGATACAATGAAACTTCAATTACCAAGCTCAGGTAAATATACAGATAAAAAACCAAAACCAAAAGAAAAATATAAACCAAGAGATCCAAAAGCTAAGAGAGAATATGAAAAAGAAACTTTATTAGAAAAACTTAAAGCATCTAAAGCAACAAGAACTGTAGCAAAAGTTATTAAATCAGTTAAAGAAAGTAAACTAGTAAAGAAAGCTAAAGATATTACAGACAAGGTAAAAGAAAGTACTCCAGTTAAGAAAATTAAAAACGTTTTTGATAAGGCTAAACAAAAAGCACTAGAATTAAAAGATAAATTAACAAATAATCCAATAACTAATAAAGTTAAAGACGTTTATAATAAAGCTAAAAATAAAGTAAAAGATGTAGTAGATAAAGGTAAAGAAATTGGTGGAAATTTAATAAACAAAGGTAAAGAAATTGGTGGAAAATTATTTAATAAAGCTAAAGATATTTTAGGATTTGGTGGAGATTATACAAGACCATTAAACGCACAAGTTAAACCTAAAAATTATGTATTTAGTGATGAAGATAATAAGGTTGATTCTAAAAATAGTTCTAGATCTAATGGTAGATTAAGAAATATAGGTGATACTCATAACTTCGCTTATTATTCTCAATTGGATAGTAAATGGAGTGCTGATAAATCTATAGGTGGCAGTACTATAGGTAGTTCAGGATGTGGACCAACTGCAGCAGCAATGGTTGTAACACAATTAACTGGTCAAAGAATAACTCCAGATACAATGGCTAAATTAGGTGGAGATTATTTACCTGGATATTCTTCTTCAGGATATTTTCCTCAAATAGCTTCTAAATTTAAATTAAATTACTCAGAAATACAATCTGATGAAAAAGATCAATTAAGAGAAACATTAAAAAATAAAAAACCTGTAATAATATCAGGATTTAATCGTTCAGATTCATTAGCTTCACCATATACAAGTAAAGGACATATAATAGTAGCAACAGGAATAAAAGGTGATAGAGTACAAGTAAATGATCCAAGAGGACCAGGATATAGTGGAGATTATGCATTAGAAGATATAATGAAAGGATTAAATAAAGGTATTGTATTATCAGGAACTAGAGAAACAATGAAAACAGGAATTCCAAGTTCTGGAGTATATGGACAACAAGCAGTAATGTTGGATGAATATCAAATGAGTGATGATTTACCAGAAATTGGTTTAGATGATTCATTAGGTGAAGAAGGTAAAATAAAACTATGGGAAAAAGTTATAGGTTATGCCAGAGCATTTATTCATAAAATGAATTATGTATATGGTAGTGGAGCAATTAATAATAATGGATTAACAACTGACTGTTCACATTTTACAGCACACGTTCTTAATCGTGCAGCTGGACTTAATTTATCACCAAGCTCATCATCTCAAAAGACTGCAGGAACAGAAACTACAAGCCCACAAGCAGGTGACTTAGTTGTATGGAATGGACACGTTGGTTTAGTATCAGATTCAAATGGTAATATGATAGATGCAGGTAGTGGTAGAGTTGCCAATGAAAAGAGTTATACTAGTAATAAATATTGGAGAAATAAAAGTAAAAAATGGAGAACATTTAGACGTGTATTGAAAAACCCAAATGAATTAGTAGATCCAAAAGTAGATAATTATAATAAGAGCATAGGATTTAACGGAATAGTAAGTTCTCAAGGTGGTCAATCACTTCAAGGTGGTGGAGGATCACAAGAAGCATCATTAGATAAATATTTATTTGTAGGAGATTCTATGTTAGGTAATTTAGCATCAGCATTAAAAGAGGATAGCTCTTCAGTTCAAATAAGATATAAAAGTGGAAAAACTGCAAACTATTGGATAGATCATTTCAATGAAATGCCAGATACTAAAGATGTAGATAATGTAGTTTCATGGATAGGTGTTAATGGAGTATTAAATGGAGATGCAAATGTAAAACAGTCGACTGAATTAATGGATAAATTATCATCAAAATATGGTAAAGCAGTAAATCCAATGGCAGTATTCCCTGTTGGTGCCAATTATAAAAATGGTAAAGCAACTGCAAGTGATATGATATCAGCAATAAAAGCTTATAATGAAAAAATGAAGTCATATGCAAGTAGTAAAGGATCTAAATATATAGATGCAACAAGTGGATTTGTTGACGATAAAGGATATCTTATTGGAAGTTCAGATAATATTCATATTTCTGATAAATCTAAAAATAAACAAATAGTTTCTAATATTAAATCATCATTAGGATTAGGTTCTACTAGTGGTGGAAATAATGATGGTACAGAAGCTGGAGCCACTTCAGGAGGAGCACCTTCAGTTTCAGAATTAGGTGTATTTGACCAATTATCAAATGCAATGTCAAATATAATTTCATCAATGTATAATGGTAAACAAGTAGATCTATTTGCATCAAATACAACTACAGACACACCAAGTACTGATGATGGAACAGGAAGTACAGCTCCAGTAACAGGAAAGGGTGAATTCCCTAAATATGCTTTAAGTGATGCACAAAAACAAGGATTTGCTAGATTAATTGATGGTGAACAATCAGGAACAAAAGCTAGATATGCTGAAGCATCTATAGCAGCCAATTTAACTGATGTTTATGGTAATGAATATGCTACAGTTGATAATCTATTAAAAAGAGCACTTACTGGAGGACGTGTTGGTAAATTCAATTTCCGTAGAGGATGGTTTGCTGGACCTAGTATAAGAAATTATCATAATACATCTAAGAAACCATCACAAACATCATTAGATGCAGTTCAACAATGTATAATAGAAGGTAAACGTACATTACCTCGTTATGTTGATGAACATGACTGTTTTAGTGATATAAGTTCAGTTACTAATGATGGTAAACCAATAAATAAAACAGATAGAAGTGCATATATTCCGCATAAAACAAAAATACACAACAGATATAGTTCTTCAGGAACTTTTTATACATTCCCAGATAGCAGTTCAGATCCATTCTTCTATACTAGCGATGCAAATAGAAAAAAATGGGGTGATGATTGTTATAGTATTGGAGGTTCTTCAGCTGGAGCAGGATTTGGAGATTTTATAATAGATGATAGTTATAATGATTTAGATCATGATTTTGATTATTATTTTGATTCAGCAGGATACGGATCAGGAAATGAAAATACTATAGAAATAAATAAAGAAGATGAGTATGCAAAACTTAAGAAAGAATTTGGTGAAAGTGCTGGTGGAAATTCATCAGAAGATGGATTTAAATATGATTATGATTTATATGATCAACTTACAAAAGAATATGGACCAGATGCTGGTAGAGGACCAAGAAACTCATTAGTAAGTGGTATACCAGCTACAGTTAATAAATATGCTTATTATTGTCAAAGAGATGAAAAATGGAATAAAAATAAAATCGGAGTACAATGGGTTGCAGATGGTGGTTGTGGACCAAGTTCATTAGCAATAATTGCAACACAATTAACAGGTAAAACAATAACACCAACTGCTATAGCAAAAGCAGCATATCCAAAACATTGGACTACTTGTGCTCAATGGACATTATTTGACTGGTTTGCACAAAAATTTGGACTTAATGCAAAAACTATAGGATATAATGATTTAAATGCTATAAAGAGTGAAATAAAAGCAGGACATCCAGTAGTTGCATCAACTAAATTTGCTCGTGATCCTCAATTTAAAACTGAAAGAGATCAACGTCATGCTACACCATATACACCAGGTGGTCATATAATACCATTCGTAGGATTAGATTCTAATAATAGACTTATAGTTAATGACCCTCAAACTTATGGTTATGCACATGCATATGATGATAAATATTTAGCAGGTAAGTACTACTTTATGAGACGTGGATGGGCATATTCAGGATCAGCAAAAGTACCTAATGATATAGAAGTAGCCGGATCATATACAGGTTCAAGTGGACCAACTACAAATGTTGTTGATAATACAGGAGCACCACCTTCTGATGCTGCTACACCTAATACAGGAGGCTCAACAGATACATCAGGTACTGAAGCAGCAGCACCATCAATACCAGAATTAGGTGTATTTGACCAATTATCAAGTGCAATGTCAAATATAATTGCATCAATGTACAACGGTAAACAAGTAGATTTAAATTCTTCTAGTGGAACTACTGATAATAGTAATACGGATAATAGTACTGATAATAGTAGTGATACAAATCCAGATGTTTCAAATATAACTGATAAGAAAAAAGCTATATGGACTTTCTTTACAGGTAAAGGATATAGTAAAGAGGCAACAGCAGGTATAATGGGTAACATGCATACTGAAACTGGTGGAACTTATGACCCAGCTATTATTCAAAATAATGGTAAAGGACCTGCAGCAGGTTTAATACAATGGGAAAACATCAATACTAAATCTGCAAGATGGAAAGAAATGTCAGACTATGCAGAATCTAAAGGTAAAAAATGGACAGATATGCAATCTCAACTTGAGTTTATTGATATGGAATTAGCAGGTAAGAGCAAAGATAATTATACTAATTATATGCTTAAGAGATCTGCTGGTGGATATGAAGAATATAAAAAAATGAATGATGTTTCAAAAGCAGTTGTTGCATTTGAAAAAGCAGCTGAACGTGCAGGAGTTAAAGCTTATGATAAGAGAATTAAATGTGGTCAAGACAACTATAATCAATTTGCTAATGCAGGATCAGGACCAGTTGATTTAACAAACTATACATCAAATACGCAATTAGGAATATCTAATAACTATCCATATTACTCTCAAGCTGATGATCAATGGAATAATGAATCATATGGTGGAAATACATTAGAAGAATCAGGATGTGGACCAACTACTTTAGCAATGATAGCATCAAGATTAACAGGAAAAAAAATAACTCCAGATATTATAGCATCAGCAGCATATAAAGCAGGTGTATGGGGTGAAAGTGCTAGTTGGGATATATTCCCTTGGTTTGCAGAACAATTAGGATTAGAATATTCAAAAATAAATGAAAATGATTTAGAAGGATTAAATAAATCAATTAATTCAGGAGAAGAAGTAGTAGCATCAGGTATAGTAAATGGAAAAGATGCAACACATTCACCATTTACTAAAGATGGTCATATAGTATCAATAAATAAAAAAGGCTCAAATGGATATATGATAAATGACCCTAGAGGTAAAAAATATTCAGGATTATATTCTGCAAAAGATATAATAAACAACTCTTCTTTATTAAGAGGAGCATGGGGTTATAAAGCAAAAGGAAATATACTATCTAATTTAGCAAAATCAGATATTAATCCAGAAAATCAAGAAAAAGAAAATAATATTAACTTATATGATAATGCAGGTTTAGGAACTAAAAAGAAAACTGATAATATTAAAAATGTAGGAACTCATATACCAGAATTAGATATTAAAAATGTAGGAACTCATATACCAGAATTAGATATTAAGAAAGATAAAAAGAAAGATAAGAAGACTACAAAAGATGTAATAGAAAAAATGCGTAAACAAATGGAAGTTACAACTGGTAAATATAGACTTCGCGTTCGTTCAGGTCCTGGTATAAATAATAAGGTAGTAGGTTATTTAAAATCAGGGGATAAAGCTATTGTAGATAAAATATCAACAACTAAGAACGGTCAAAATTGGTATAGAATCGAAGGTACTGATACTTGGATTGCAGAAAATGATTATAAGAAAACAGATAGCACTAGTTATTTAAAAACAATAAAAGATTACGTTGCTGAAACTAAAAAGAAAAAAGAACAAGAAAAGAATGAATTAAAGAATAAGAAAAATAATAAAACTATAAAAAATAAAAAGAATATAGAAACTTCTACTCCAGGATTTATTGATAAGAGCAAAAGTATTATTGATGACAAATTAAAAATATCTACACCAAAAAATAATCAAAATATTACAGTAAATACACCAAATAATACCATAGACGATCAATTATCTACACAACCAGTAAGTAAACCAGTAACAGATTTAAAAATGAATATATTAGATAGCTTGAAAAATAATTCAAATAAATATGATAATTATGAAGATACTTCATATAGTGGTGGTAATTCATACGTTAGTGCTTGTTTAGAAAAATTGGATGTAGTTGTTAAAGAATTAGAATCAATAGCAGAAAGTAGCAGACAAACAGCGTCTAATACAGCTCAACAAATACAAGTATATGCAGCAAATGAAAGTGTAGAAAGTATAAAAAATAAATCTAAAAACGATAAAGTAAATAAATTAGAATCAATGAATAATAAACAAGAAGATTCAAAAGTAAAAGTATTAGCTACAGATGAATATAGATTGGCTAGAATGATAGCTTCATTTAAGAAATAAAATATGAGAGGGAGAGAGGATTTACCTCTCTCCCTCTTTATAAAAAAAGGAGTGTGATTAATTATGAAAATGGATGTGGAAGTGACGTCTAAAATAGTAGTTGTACGTAAAGGGCCAGGAGTATCATTTACACAAGCAACAACTTTAAAAAAAGGTACTAAAGTAACAGTTGTTGAAAAGAGATCGAATTCGGGGGATAAACAAACATGGTATAAAATAAGTGGTAAAGATCAATGGATACCTGAAAAAGATGCTGGAGGTAAAGTTAAATATTTTAAAGTAGATAAAGATTATGAAGCAAATACTAAAAAAACAACTCAAAAAGTTAAAGATAATCAAAAAGTTAATAATAAAAATAATAATACTGGAAATAATAATACAAATAATAATGATACTGAAGATGCAGGGACTGATAAAGATTATGACTTATCAAATGAAGATTTAAAGAATTTAATGCAAGGACAAATATCATCAGTATCTCCAGATAGTATAAACAATAGATTATTGGGTCTACCATATCAATTTTTAGATACTGCAGATATGCGTATAGATAAAGATAATGATATGGGTAGGTTATTTTGTTATAATATGTTTACTGAAGCCCCAATATTAACTATATTACCAGGGACAACTAAATTTTTACCTGATTATAAAAAATCGGAAAAAACAATTTTTCAGAATTTATGGAAAGGTATGGAAGAAGGAGATTCAAATGCAGAATCTGCATTAAAAAATTTAATAGATGATAATAGTGAATCAAGATATTTTGATTTTGAAGCAGATTATGGCAATTATATAAAATATGTAAATTTAATGTGTAGAGTTACTGCAATATTATTAGGAATAGGTGATGATACACCTCCAGGTATTAGTACGCCATATAAAAAATTTGACTGGGGTAATTATAAATACTTTAATAATTATAAAGTATCTTCAGGAGATTCTCCTAATATATTTGATAAGATTACAAATGAAATATCAGATACTTTACTATCAGCAGTAGATGATTCTATTTCAGGTACACATCAATATTTAAGTATATATGTTGATCCATCATCATCATTTAATGAATCTACTTCAAATGAAGTTTCTAAGTCTGCACTAGAAGGTAAATTTGATGAAATGCAAAGTAAAATAAAAGAATATGCATTTTTTGCAAATTCAAATGCATTAGGTAATCAATTAAGTACAATACAAGGTTGGATAACTAACTTTATGGATGGTATAGCAAGTTTAGGTTCAGAAGATGGATTTCTTAATGCATTATTAGGAAAAGGTAAACAGCAAATAGTTAATGGTTCAAACCTTATATTCCCAGAAATATGGCAAGATTCTTCATATGAAAAATCTTATACAATAAATACTACATTCATATCACCATATGGTGATAAAGAATCAATATATTTAAATTGTCTAGTTCCAATGTTACATCTATTAGCTTTGACTTTACCTAAACAAACTACAGCTAATACTTATACTGCACCTTTTTTAGTAAAAATGTTTGCTAAGGGATGGTTTTCTTGTGACATGGGTATAGTTGAATCAATACAAATAGATAAAGGTCCTGATCAATCATGGTCAGTTGATGGTTTACCAACTCAAGTTAAAGTTACTTTAACCGTAAAAGATTTATACAGTCAATTAATGTTATCACCATCTAATTCACCATCTTTATTCTTCTCAAATCAAGGTATGATAGATTTTCTAGGAGCTACATGTGGTGTAGATTTATCAAGACCTAGTATAGAATTAAAAATAAAAATAGCAATGGCAATATTCTTTAATAGAATAACTGACATCCCATCTAACTGGTATAGATCATTAACAGGTAGTATTAATAACCGTATTAGAAGTTTATTAACTTAATAACTATATTGTAAGAAGAAAGGATGTATAAAATAATGCCAACTAAAAAAGATTTAAAAAAATATATAGAAAAATATGGTGATATACCAAAAGATTATTTAGAACGAATCCTTTTTATGCTGGAATATTTTAATATTACAGATAAGCATCTGAGTAATATAAAGAAAAAAATAAAATCTTATAAAGAAAGTAATTGGATATCTATAGATTTAGTTATTCACTTTATACCTAAAGCAACACCTAGAGCTAGAACTTCTAAGTTTGCTAAACATTTTTATGTATCAGATGCAGCTAGTAATAGCAAATTAATGCAGGATTTTGTTATGAAAAATTTACAAGAATATCCGTTGATAACTACGGCATGTAAATTTTATTGTAAAACATATTTCCCAACACCAGTATCACAAATGAGCAAAGAAGACATTATTTTATCAGAATTAAATATAATACATGACTTATCTAAACCGGACTGGGATAATTTGGGAAAAACCTATTCTGATATGATTCAGAAACATTTAATATTAGATGATTCAACAATTTTTGATGGTAGAGTATTGAAATTCTATTCAATACGTCCAAGGGTTGAAATTCATATAGAATATATGGATAAATATGATTCTAAGTATAATAAGAAGAGGATTGAATCTAGAAAACAATATAAAGATAGTATTGAGAAAATAGAAGAAAAAGGAACAATATAAACCAAGAATAGGGGGAACATTAATTGAACAGTTATGATATTTATGATTCAGAAAATATATCTAAGAGGCTTCAAAGGAATTTGCAAAAAACTAAAAAGAAATATGATACTTATGATATATTATGTACAATTTATGATGATTTAGATTATATATATGAAGATGCTAGTATTTCAGTTGAATTATCTAGAACAGAATTATCGGTAATATCAACTAAAAAGAAAAATGGAAAAATGAACGATATAAAAGATTTTATAAATACTAGATTATGTGAATTGGTTGATGAAGATGATATTCACTTATTATTTCAAAT
>ERZ1034976.1384-NODE-1384-length-18855-cov-7.049149_pt1 | contig 18855 bp, 17 predicted proteins | sample MGYA00520623_ERZ1034976 | MGnify/ENA primary metagenome ERZ1034976 (study PRJEB33766, sample SAMN09781774) | gut metagenome | biome: gut microbiome | host: Homo sapiens | place: Madagascar | study: EMG produced TPA metagenomics assembly of the PRJNA485056 data... | reverse complement strand
GGGATCAGGGAGAGGGACTGCTGCCCCTATCCCTGTCCCTTAGGTTTTCTCCCTCTTGGCTCCCTCTTTCCTTACCCATACCCTTACCCCGCTGGGGTGTTGGATAAACTCAAATAACCACCTGAACATTGTATATCCTGTCAATGCAGGGACGCTTAACGCTACACGTCCGCATATTAGTACATATATCTCAGGTTAGTGGCGTTTTTTTGAAGAGTCAATGTTAGATCAGTTGCACTGATACACTCACGAAATTATTAATGCCTTGCCGGTACGGAAAGTGTTTTCGGCAGTGTTTTCTGAAGCTTCAAACAAATTTCTAATTTCAAAACGCAACAACGGCAGATACACTTTCGCATATCTGCCGTAATTCGTTTATAAAATTTATGATACCGTTTATTCCCGCCATTTAGCTATATTCAGCAAAACAATATCATTGCCAAAGGCGGAATTTGAAGTGCCACTTTGACACCCGCCGTTTTGCTATCCTGCGGATAGCTCTGACAATTCAAAAGGCGGAATTTGGTGCGGCGCATCGCCGCTTAGACGGTGGGCTTCTGGCGTACCTTTATGTGTACTTCACGCAGCTGCTGTTCGGTTACCTCTGTAGGTGCACCGAGCAGGAGATCCTGTGCGTTAGAGTTCATCGGGAATGCGATAACCTCTCTTATGCTCTCGTCGCCTGTGAGGAGCATTATCATACGGTCAACACCGGGTGCCATACCTGCGTGGGGCGGAGCGCCGTACTGGAACGCATTGTAAAGAGCGCCGAACTTCTCGGCAACGTCCTGCTCTGTGTAGCCTGCAATCTCGAATGCCTTTATCATTATCTCAAGGTCGTGGTTTCTTACAGCGCCGCTTGAAAGTTCAACACCGTTGCAGACAATATCATACTGGTATGCGAGTATGTCAAGCGGATTCTTTGTCATAAGCGCTTCAAGGCCGCCCTGCGGCATTGAGAAGGGGTTATGCGTGAATATAGTCTTGCCTGTTTCCTCGTCCTCCTCGTACATCGGGAAGTCAACGATAAAGCACATCTCGTATCTGTCATAGTCAATCATATCCATACGCTTTGCGACTTCTGTACGGATCTGACCTGCAAACTTGGGTGCCATCTTCTTGTTGTCGGCTATGAAGTAAAGAACATCGCCCACTTCAAGAGCGCATCTGTTCTTAAGCTCTTCTCTCTGCTCGTCATTCAGGAACTTGTCGATAGGACCGAGATACTTGAAGCTCTCGTCTACCTTGACATATCCAAGACCCTTCATGCCGATTTCCTTAGCGAATGCTTCCATCTTCTCAAAGAAGCCCTTTGACTGACTTGCCATACCGGGAACTCTGATACCTCTTACGCACTTGTTTGCGAAAGGCTTGAAGTCGCTGTCAACGAATAAGTCAGACAGCTCTGTTATAATAAGAGGGTTACGCAGGTCGGGCTTGTCTGTGCCGTACTTCAGCATTGACTCGGCGTAGGGGATACGCTTGAAGGGTGCGGGAGATACAGGCTTACCGCCGAACTTTTCAAATACAGCGGATAAAACCTCTTCTGCGTTTGCAAAAACGTCTTCCTGTGTTGCAAATGCCATTTCAAAGTCAAGCTGATAGAATTCGCCGGGTGAACGGTCCGCTCTTGCGTCTTCGTCACGGAAACAGGGTGCTATCTGGAAATACTTATCAAAGCCGGATACCATAAGCAGCTGCTTGAATATCTGCGGTGCCTGCGGCAGAGCGTAGAACTTTCCGTGGTGCTTACGGCTGGGGATAAGGTAATCTCTTGCTCCCTCGGGTGAGCTTGTTGAAAGGATGGGGGTCTGTATTTCAAGGAATCCCATCTCGGTCATCTTACTGCGTAAGAATGAGATGACCTGTGAACGCAGTACGATGTTATTGTGCATTCTCTTGTTACGCAGATCGAGATAACGGTACTTTAAACGTATATCTTCCTTTGTTTCTGTCGAGGTGGGAACTTCAAACGGGAGCTGTTCAACAGTTACCTTGCCCAGTACCTCAAGACTTTCGGCTACTATCTCTATAGTACCTGTGGAAATCTTATCGTTGTAAGTACCCTCTGCTCTCTTTATTACCGTACCGCCTATTGTAACGGCACACTCCTTGTTTACGCCCTCAAGAAGACCCTCGTTCTTCTGGAATGTAATCTGCACATAGCCGTAATGGTCACGCAGATCTATAAACTTGATTCCTCCGTGGTCACGGATGTTCTCTACCCAGCCTGCAACACGAACGGTCTTGCCGATGTCGTTTTCGCTCAGCATTTCACAGGTGTGAGTGCGGTACTTGTTCTCTAAAAACATTTCTTTCTTGCCTTTCTTTCTTTATAATCAGCCCTTGAGCTTTTCTTCAAGCATAGCCTTTATACTTGCGGGTGAAGCCGCTCCCTTGAGTGCCTTGTTGCACTGTCCCATAAGGAAGCCGAACACCTTTGTTTCACCGCTTCTGTACTGCTCGACAGCCTTAGGATTAGCCTCCATTATGCCGTTTATCGTCTTTTCAAGCAGTGCGTTGTCTTCCTTTATCCACAGCTGCTGTTCTTCAGCGATAGCTTCGGGCTTCTTGCCTGTTTCGAGCATTTCACGAAGGATAATCTTACGGTTATCCTTTGATATTTTGCCGTTTTCGGCAAGCTCTATCAGCTTTGCTAAATCCTCTGCGGTAAATTTCATATTATCAAGATCAAGCTCACCGAGATTTATTCTTCTCATAAGCTCAACCACTATGAACGTGCCTATAGGCTTAGGATTATTATATGCCTTCAGCGCATTTTCAAACAGGTCGCTGACACGCTTTGAATCTGTCAGCACCTTTGCGTCAGCCGCAGAAATGCCGTATTCGCCTGTGTAACGTGCCACTCTCTGCTCGGGCATTTCGGGAATGTCAGCCTTGATAGCCGCAAGCTCTTCTTCCGTGAAGATTATCGGCGGTATATCGGGGTCGGGGAAATAACGGTAGTCGTGAGCGTCCTCCTTGGAACGAAGCGAGCTTGTTTCGCCCGTAGCGTCATTGAAGTGAAGCGTTTCCTGTACTACTCTTTCACCGTTCTCGATAAGCTCTGTCTGGCGGTATATCTCATATTCGATGGCTCTTTGTATAGCCTTTGTGGAGTTAAGATTCTTTACCTCTGTTCTTGTTCCGAGCTTGTCTGAATCCTTTTCGGCAAGCGAAATATTAACGTCGCATCTCATAGAACCCTGTTCAAGCTTACCGTCGCATACGCCTGCGTACTGGAGCATAAGTCTTATCTTCTCAAAGAACGCTATGACCTCGGCGGCTGAATGGAAATCAGGCTCGGTAACTATCTCGATAAGCGGAATTCCGCAACGGTTATAGTCTGCAAGGCTGACACGCTCGATGTCGTCGTGAACCAGCTTTCCTGCATCCTCTTCAAGATGTATACGGTTTATTCTCATCGTCTTCTGCTCGCCGTCAACCGTTACGTCAACGTGACCGCCCAGACACACGGGACGGGGCATCTGCGAAATCTGATATGCTTTGGGCAGGTCGGGGTAGAAATAATTCTTTCTGTCCCACTTTGTAAAGCGTGATATTTCGCAGTTCATGATGTAGCCTGCTTTTATAATGTACTCAACAGCCTTTGAGTTAAGCACGGGGAGCGTTCCGGGAAGTCCGGAGCAGACAGGACAGCATCTTGAGTTAGGCTCGCCGCCGAACTCAGCCGAGCAGGTGCAGAACACCTTTGAGTTTGTGAGAAGCTCTGCATGTATTTCAAGTCCTATGGTAGGATATAATTTCATATTGTTACCGTCCCTTCTTAAACCTCGCTGTAACGTCTTTCAAACGTCTTTTCAAAAGCGTCTGCCGTCTGTATCAGCGTAGCCTCGTCCCACTTTCTGCCGACAAGCGACATTCCTATGGGCATACCGTCTGCGTTATATCCGCAGGGTACGGAGATTGCCGGGAGCGATGCGATGTTTACCGTTACGGTGCATATATCTGCAAGATACATCTTTACAGGGTCGGTTTCCTGCTCGCCTATCTTGTATGCCACTGTAGGAGCGGTAGGTGTCAGAATAACGTCCGCATTCTCGAATATCTCGTTATATTCCTTTATAATCTGCTGTTTTAACGCCAGCGCCTTTAAATAGTATGCGTCATAGTAACCGCTTGAAAGTGCGTAGTTACCGAGAAGTATACGGCGCTTTACCTCATCACCGAAGCCTCGTGTACGGCTGTCACGAATCATTTCGTCAAAGGTTCTGCCCTCGCCCCGAAGTCCATACTTGATGCCGTCAAAGCGTGAAAGGTTGGATGCCGCCTCGGCACTTGCCACAAGGTAGTAAGCCGATACTGCGTACTTAAGGCTCTTCATCGAGCAGTCAACGAGCGTTGCGCCCATTTCTTCGTATTTCTTAGCCGCCGCAAGAACAGCATTCTTCACTTCATCGTCTGTGCTGTCTGCGAAGAATTCTTTGGGGAGCGCTATCTTCATACCCTTTATATCCTTGCCGACCTTGGCGTTGAAGTCCTCGGTGGGCTTGTTTGCGCTTGTTGCGTCACGGCTGTCCTTGCCGCAGATAACGTTCAGTATAGTACCGCAGTCAACCGCACTGTTTGCGATAGGTCCTATCTGGTCAAGCGAGCTTGCGAATGCCACCAGACCGTAGCGTGATACTCTGCCGTAGGTTGGCTTAAGGCCAGTAACACCGCAGAATGAAGCAGGCTGTCTTATAGAGCCGCCTGTGTCGCTTCCGAGTGCCGCAGGTGCAAGTCCTGCAGATACTACAGCCGCAGAGCCGCCGCTTGAACCGCCGGGTACACGGGATAAGTCAAAGGGGTTTCTTGTCTTTGCGAATGCGCTTGTCTGTGTAGAGCCGCCCATTGCAAATTCGTCCATGCTTGTTTTTCCGAGAAGCACATAATTCTCGGCCTTCAGCTTTTCTATTACGTTTGCGTCATAAGGCGGAACAAAGTTTTCGAGCATCTTTGACGCACAGGTCGTTCTTATTCCGTCCGTGCAGATGTTATCCTTTATTGCAAGAGGTATACCGGTGAGTGCCTTTGCCTCGCCCTTGTCTATAATCTCCTGTGCCTTTTCCGCATTTTTCAGTGCCTCGTCTTCGGTCACTGTGATATATCCGAGTACATCGGAATCTTTAGCCTTTATGCTGTCTGAATATTCCTTGCAAAGCTCTGCGGCGCTTATCTGCTTTGTATCGAGCATTTCACGCAGAGAGCCGAGCGTCTGTTTTTTAAGCTCCATTTATTCTCTTATCCTTTCGGCTCGTTTATCAGTCTACCATCTTCGGAACTACATAGCAGTTTCCGCTGGGCTGTGTGTTGCTGAGCAGCTTCTCTGTGGGGAATGAGGGCTTTGCAACGTCTTTTCTTACCTCGTCATAGCTTATACTGTTATTATCCTTGGTATCATCGTAAACTACGTCAAATTCCTTTACGGTGTCCATAAGCTCGATTATTGCGCTCATCTCGCCCATTACCTTTTCTTTACCCTCATCGGTATAATTGAGCTTACTCAGATTACACAGATGGTCAATGGTCTTTATATCCATTATGCCGTCATTCCTTTCCTGCGGGGCTTTTTCTGCCGTTTGTGGCAGAACCTACTGACCCATTATAGTTATACTTTAACTATTATACAACATTGCGAGTCTATTTGCAAGCGTTGGAGGGTAAAAAACTGTGTTTATGTGAGATTTAGATGTGTCGGGGGATTCAGATATGCTGTTATATTGCATAGCACAGCTATATCAGCTTTAGTCGCAGCTTGAATATCGGCGCATTCGCTTTTTAAAACCGCCGTCAACGTAACATTCAAAAATAAGCAACATTGGGAAAGGCGAATTTACAGTGCCTTTCAGGCACACAAGAACTCCCCCGACTTTTCATCGGGGGAGTTCCTGCTTATTGATCGAGGGGATGTATATAAACTTTCGTTGTACTTAGCCGGAGCGGTATCGCATCTGCGGTAACTGCGCCCCTATAATAGTACCGCCTGAGCGGTTATCAAGGCACTCGCCTTATCGCCGTCGGAAATCCTTTTCCTTCGACTATGGCTAAATTATAACGCCTGTTTGTTAATTGAATAATAACTGAGGGTGAAAAAATTATGAAAACAAGAAATTCCCCGACTTTTTTCATTTTCCCTATTGACAAATCGCCTGTATCAGTATATACTGTATATATAACACATAAACAGTTCGATTACCTGTTATGTGACGTAAGCTTACGAATCTGAAAAGGAGGAAATATGAAAATTCTTCTTAATTCCGATATTCCGATATACAAGCAGATCTCAGCCGATTTCAAGGAACGTATTATGAACGGCACGATTTCTGCCGGAGAATATCTTCCCTCGATAAGAGGACTTGCAAAAGAGCTTAAAATCAGCGTAATAACCACTATGAAAGCATACGAGGAGCTTTGCTCGGAGGGGCTTGTCAGCGCCGTTCAGGGCAAGGGCTATATAGTCAACGCTCAGGACACGGGTATGATAAAGGAGCAGTATATGCGCCTTCTCGAACAGCATCTGCAGGACGCACTCGACTGTGCAAGGCTTGCTGGGCTATCCGTTGACGAGGTATGCGAGGTGCTGAAAACACTCGGCAGTATTGAATGATTCATTTAAAAGGAGATAATATGGAAGAGGTAATCAAGGTAAGCAATCTTACCAGAAAATATAAAGATTTTTCGCTGGGTCCTGTTGACCTTTCATTTCCGAAAGGCTTCGCAACGGCGCTTATCGGTGCAAACGGCGCAGGAAAAACAACACTTATGGATATAATCTGCGGAATTACCGCAAAGACAGACGGCACAGTGACATATTTCGGAGAAACCGACAATGCCGACAAGGGTAATGTAAAGGAACGCATCGGCTACTGTGCATCGCAGGCAATGTTCCCGGCTAACTGGAAGGTGAGGGATATTGCACTTTCTATGAGCCTTGCGTTCGATAAATTCAGCAAGGACAGATTTTATTCACTTCTCGGTGAGCTTGGCGTTACCGATGAGAAAAACAGTAAAAAGCCTTTATCAAGTATGTCGGACGGTATGAAGATGAGAGTGTTCTTAGCGTCGGCTTTTGCAAGAGATACCGATCTGCTGGTGCTTGACGAGCCGGGCTCATCGCTCGATCCGCTTATGCGTGACAGGCTGTGCGACCGCTTCCGTGACTATATAGACAGCGGTAACGGCGAAAGGAGTATAATCTTCTCGACCCACAACATAGCTGATATGGAAAATGCCGCAGACTATGTAATATTTATGGATAACGGCAAGGTAGCCGAACAGGGCTTCACAGAGGACTTAAAGGATAAGTATGTTGTTGTAAGTGCAGAACCCGAAAGCCTTGACAAAATATCGCCGCTTCTGCTCTGCTCTTCTCATTCATCGTCTACAGCAACAGGTCTTGCCTTAGCCGAAAACAAGCTGAAGCTCGAAGCACTGGGTGCTGTTACGGAACGTCCTACATTAAGCCAGCTTAGCATTGACCTGATGAAAATTGCGGAAGAAAAACGCCTTGCTCTTAAAAAGGAGGCATAAGTATGATGAAATCGGTACGCTTATTCAATGCTAACACGCTGTTCAAGGTTTCCCTCATTATGATTGTTATGGTTGCGGCAATATATGTTATAGGCTTCTTAGTCGGCTCTGCCGCAGGAAAAAGCGACAGAGAAAACACAGACGACTATGCAGCGGCCGCAGAGGAAAATGACGATATTGCATATTCCGCCCTTAACACAGTGTGCTGTGTTATCGGCTTTGCAGGTGCGATATTAATAAACGGCAACGCTATAAACCTTTACTATAAGGTTGACGGCAGTAAGTACGCAAGGACGATAAAGCACGGCGGAGAAAAGTTCGGCAAGTCGCTTGCAGGCTCTGTTATAATCTCGTCTGTTACTGCGGTGGCAGTATCGCTCGTACTCGGGATTTTCACGCTTGCAGGCGGTGACCTTGAATTTGCAGATCTGCCGCCTATGGTGCTGTTTTCACTCGGCGCATCGCTTCTGTCAGGCATTCTGATACGTCCGCTCGTATCAACAAAAACCGCTAACGCAAGAAGCGTTCTTCTTTTGATAACATTGCTTGTCGCTATGTTTATTCTGTCAGCAACAACAACGGCGGCGAGCCATATAAGCTACATTGCCGCACTTACTATGAGCATTATATTAACTGTGGTCGGGGCGGTCGGAACGGCTGTATCAACAGTATCCGCCTGCCGTTATATCAAGGAAAACTGGCAGTTCTGAGGAGGTATATGAAGATATGAAGAATTTTCTTTTATCGCTGAAGTTTATTATAAAGCGTGTTTTCAGGCTTACCGCCGCCAATATTGCGTGGCTTATATGCTTTGCCGCAGTTATTGCGGCACTAACCGTTGTTATGGCGGCTGTGCCTGAAACAAGAGGCAGTGATGATTATCCGTTTTATCTGGTGACTGAACCGTTTCTGACAGTGTTCTTATCTTTCGGCGTGTCATCGTTGTATTCGGATATTTATGTGAGCGTCTATATCCGTACAAGCGGGCTTTACAAGTGTCTGCGGACAAGGGCTGTGCAGGTATTTTTGCTGATGATAAGCGTTGCGGCTCAGATACCGGCGGTTATTGTTACCGCTGTTGTGAACCCCTCCGCTCTGCCCGACTTTTTGCTTGTATCGGCAATAATAATCGGCATCAGTCTGCCGCTTTCATCGGCTTATTTCCTCATGTGGATGGTCTTCTGCGGATACTCGATATTCAACTTACTGTCGTGCTTTTTCGGGGACGGATATATGGCAGACGGCTTTGCGTTTATGCCGACCGAGCTTTCCGACAGTCTGCCTGTTGCGGCATTGCTTGCAGTGGCGATACTGCTTGCAGGGCTTATAGTTTCTTTTATCGTGTCGGATATTATTTTCCGCATAAGAAAGCGTCCTCGTGACAGACAGATGCTGAAGGGAACGATGCAGGCGTGAGGGCGTCAACGCTCACCTTTCAGCATACGGTCTATAGATGCAGATGAGATTTTTATCGTTGTTACAAAAGACGCTGTAAGTACACAAGCAAACATAAACATACAGGATACCGCACCTGCGATAAGTTGAACTGCGCTTATAATCTGCACAGATAAACCAAAATAGCTTTCAAGCCATATGTTATACACGGCATTTACACCGACCGACAGCAGAAATCCGACTATACCCGAAACAAAAACAGCAAGAACCGTTTCCGCAAGAGTTATTCCGTACACATCCGTTTTTGTGGCTCCGAGCGCTCTCATCACAGCTATTCTCTGTGCGGTGTCCGAATAATACAGCAAAAGTGCGGATGCCGCCGACAGCAGCATTGAAACACATATAAGCGGCAGTATAACAATCAGAATCTTTTCGATAAAGGCACTTACTCTGTCTATTCTTGAATATATCATAAGATTGAGTCCGGCAGTTGCGTGAATACCGTTTTTTTCGGCTTGCTCACACGCTTCAAGCGCTTTCTGAAAGCTGTCATAATACAGATGTACTGTGGCATCGCTGTAGCAGAGTTTTGTTTTTTCGGCGGCGCTTTTTGTAATCATCATCGAGTTTTGCCCGAACACACTTGCGGCGGCCTCACTGCTTGCTATTCCGCAAACGGTAAAACCGTCAAGATATATTTCGCCGTTGTCGGTACGTTTCAGTGAAACACGATTGCCTGTCAGCCTTTCCATTTCCTCACGGGTAAATCCCAGTTCGGACAGAAAATCTTCCGAAATAACGACCTCGTCATCACCGCTTATGTTTCTGCCGTACAAAAAGATTTGTTTGTCGGGATAGTTGTGTTCAAAGCTGATGCGCTGATTTTCCGAAATCACATCATACCGCATATCTACCGCAAGAATATACTTGCTCTGCCTCATCATATCCACGAACGCAGTTTTTTTCATATCGTCACCGCAGATAAGCGTTATATCCTTCACCAGATGGTCTTCACTGTCATTTGACTGTGATACGGAATTCAGATATTCGCTTGTCGTATATATATCGTATTGATAACCGACGTTGCAGGAGATTACTTCTGACACGGCGGTTATTTTTGATATAATATCGTCCGCAGTATCCTCTGCCTGCTTTGCGGTATCGGAATATGCAGACACCATCGCACACGCCTGATCTATATGCTTGTACTGTATATCCGATAATTCATCGGTAACTGCCGACACAAAAACAGCCGCAGAGCAACACAGCAGCACAACAGTCAAAACGCTTACAGCCACCCTCAGCATAATACGCTTGTGTCCGGTCAGATTCTTCATTGCCAGCTTTAATATATCGGTTATTTTCATCTTACGCCTTTCTGTTATCTGTCATATTCTCTTACCGTATCAGAGAGGTTTATTCCGCTCAGCGTTCGGAATTTGCAATAAAGCATAACCGCAAGTACGGCTATAAACAAGAGAGCGAATGCCGATATGCCCACAATGCCGCTTGCTGTTTCCAAAGCCACCTCAAAACAAAGCAGGCTTTTTGTCAGGGATGAAACATAGGAAAACAGCAGGTGCATCAGCAAAAATCCGATTGCAGCGCCGAGCAGCAGCGATGAAAAATAAGGGATAAAATATATTGCGTATACGTTGTTTTTTCTCGCCCCCAACAGTATGAAATTTGTCATTATATGCGAGCGTTTCGCTATTGTTACCGAAAATGTATTTAAAACAGAAAAGAAAGCTATCCCTGCAAACAAAACAGCCAGCCCGATAAAAAGTATGTACGCATAGTTAATAGCGGTTATACCCATTTCAAACGCACTTGTATCTATATCAAACCCGTTTTGCCTTGCCGCCGTGACCGTTTTGTCATATTGGTGCATGCTGTTTATCGTGCATGAAAAAACGCTGTCAATCTGTCGGTTATTTGCAACCGCACTGTCGTAATATGAATTAAACGGAACGATAACGGGATACGCAAAAAATGTGTTCTCTCCGCTGTATATTCCTGCTATCGTGTATTCCTTTATCGTTTTTTCTTTACTTTTAACACTCAGCTTATCACCGACGGCAAGCGATTCCGAAAGGGCTATATATTCATCTATCCACATACTGTCAGAATCCGGAGTATCGAAACACGGTTTTATATCCTCACCGCCGATCATTTCACAGTCGAAGCCGGAGGACTCGCTAAGCAGCTCATCAATGAAGCACAGCGGAAGATTTTGCAGAAGCCCGATTTTCTTTCCGCTGTCAGACACATATATACCGGCATCATAATCCGCCGACGACAGATGTACAGCTTTATCAAAGCCGCACTCCGACAGCTTGTCCTTAACACCGGCAGTATAACCGCAGGTTACAATGAATTCGTGTCCTCCCTGCGTCTGTTTATCAAGATAATCGTAATAATCCCGCCGTAAATTCACTGCTGTCAGAAACAGACAGGACGCAACCGCAGAAACTATCGCAAACATAAGTGCGGTAATAATAAGATAAGTCAGACACTTTTTTCCTTCTCTTACAGCAAGCCTTATTTCATCGTATAATTTCATCGCTTACCACCATACCGTCACTGAGCGTAATTATTCTGTCGCACAACCGTGCGTCTGTCTTGCTGTGAGTGACCATCACCACAAGAGTATCTTCATCAACAAGCCCACGCAACAGTTCCATTATGCTTTCACTGTTACGGCTGTCCAGATTTCCGCAAGGCTCATCCGCAAGTATTACATCAGGCGAATGAACAAGCGCCCTTGCAATAGCCACCCTCTGCTTTTCTCCGCCCGACAGCTTGTTGCACTTGGTTCTCAGCTTATCATCAAGCCCCACCCGTGCGACCGCTTTCCTGATCATATCGTCACGCTGTGATCTCGGCACTTTGTTTATTATAAGCGGAAGCTCGATATTGTCATATACCGTGTAGCAATCAATGATATGAAACGCCTGAAAAACAAATCCCACAGTTTTACTGCGGTAAGTGCTAAGCTGTTCTTCGGACAGACCTGCTATATTTTTTCCGTTCGCTATGACCTTTCCGCCGGTTGCGCTGTCTATCGCTCCGAGTATATTTAAAAGCGTTGATTTTCCGCTCCCCGACTCGCCGACAATTGCCACCATCTGACCCTTGCTTATATCAAGATTTACATCCCTCAGAGCATAGCACACCCCGTCACCGTCAACATAGCTTTTATTAAGATTTTCCGTCCGGTACATTATACCGCCCATAAGTTATCCCTCCGATACCCAAAACGGCACACCGTGTATATTAAGTGTGCCGTAATTGTTACTGTGCAATTTTATGGCAATACTGCATAATTATTGTCGTGCGATTGCGCAGTCAGATTTTTCGTCAGATTGTATAAATTGAGCGTGGGCAGGCTTGCGCCTGTCAAGCAAAATTTGTATAAGATGACGGAAAATATGCAAGCAAGCGTGCGGCAAAGGCGATAGCCGTTAATTGTGCGGTATTACCGTATATGTTTTATTCAGAAACGTCACGCTCTGTTTGTCGCCTCCGAGCTGCATCGGAATCACAAATTCAGCGGAATCGGAGCTATCGGACTGCAGAACGTTAAACCAAATCTCATTCGTATCCTTATCAAAATGATATGTATAAGCATCGTCAAGCCTTTCGGCAAGAGCCGTCTTATCTTCTATCATATCTCCGACAAGGTCTTTTGCGAGCACTTCAAAATCATATCCGACAAATCTGAAGCTGTTATCCTCGTTAAAGCTGATGTATTGCTTTGATTTGTCTGCGTCAAGATAGTAGTTTCCCTGCACCGCACCGGGCTCGCCTGACTTGTCAGATCCGCTCTTATCGGCACAGGCGCATACGGAAATTGCGGTCATTGTGACAAGCATCAGTACCGCCACAGCTTTTTTAAAACGGTTTTTGATCTTCATCGGTCGAATCGCTCCTTTTAATAGTATCATATTCGGCTTCCAAGTAAAATACAGGCAAAATATCCCTGTAAAATAAATTATAGCATATAAGTTATTTTTTGTCAACTCGCCTAAATTTCGCCGTAAGCCGCTCAAATACCCAAATTGAATTTTCGGTCTGCCTCTTGACAAATAAAGTAAGCTGTGTTATAATCCGCTTGTATCGGAAGATGCAATATTACAGTTTGTGAAAAAATCTGTTTTATAAAATAGAGTAAATTCTCTATCCCTAACCCCAAACCCCTTCCCCGTGGGAAGGGGCTGAGTGTGGGGCTGCCGCCCTCACCCCGCTTGGGGCTACGCCCCAAACCCCATTTTTAAAAGATATATAGTTTTTTCAACAAGCTGTATAGTATCAAAATCTAAAATGAAAGGACCGAATGCAATGCGTACAAATTCCTGATAAGAGCAGAACGAAATACCCTTATAGCCCCTGCCGCCCTATATGATAAGACGGGCGATGAAACGGGCTTGGTTTCGTGTCTGCAATGCAGGAATGTATTGCTGTCGGTCTTGTATTATGCCCTTTTTCGCCGTGTGATTTTGCGAAAATCGGGATAAAAAGCCGTGGGAGCGTATGTTCCTGCGGCTTTTTTGATACAGAAAGGGGTATGATATTATGTCTATAATCAGTGTAAACAATTTAACCTATTACTATGACGGCTGTGATGAAGCCGTGTATGAGAATGTGTCATTCACGCTTGACACAACGTGGAAAACGGGGCTTATCGGCAGGAACGGACGTGGCAAAACCACACTTCTGAAGCTGTTGACGGGCGAGCTTGAAAACGGCGGTGCGGTAAACACAAAGGCAGAGTTCCTGTACTTTCCGTTTGATGTAGAGGACAAGAATATGAGCGGCAGTGAACTTATCGGGATAATCTGTCCTGAGGTGCAGGAGTGGGAGGTAATCCGTGAGCTGTCTTATATGGGTACGGACTGCGACATTCTGTACAGACCGTTCAGTACGCTGTCGGGCGGTGAACAGACAAGGCTTCTGCTGTGCCTGCTGTTTTTGCGTGACAATGCTTTCCTGCTGATAGACGAGCCGACCAACTGCCTTGACCTTGACGCAAGAGAAGCGATAGGCGATTATCTTAAAGCAAAGAGCGGATTTATACTCGTGTCTCACGATCGTGACCTGCTCGACAAATGCACCGACCACATACTGTCGCTGAACCGCAGTGATACCGAAATAACAAACGGTAACTACAGCGTGTGGAAAGAAAATTTCGACCGTAAAGAAGCAAACGAACTTATGCGTGACAAGAAGCTGAAAAGTGAGATAGGGCATCTCAAAGCCGCCGCAGAACGCAGTAAAAAGTGGGCTGACACAGCGGAGGGCAGAAAGATAGGGATCGACCCGACGAAAACGGAGAAATCGCCTGACAGGAGAGCCGTTGAGGGCGCTAAGGCAAAAGCTATGATGAAACGTATGAAGGCGGTGGAAAGCCGCAGGCAGACAGCTATAGATGAAAAATCTGAGCTTCTAAAAAACCGTGAATACATTGATACGCTGAAAATACCGTCAATAAAGGCGAAATCGGCAACTGTGCTTTCAGTACAGAATCTCGTGCCGTACTATTGTGACAATGGCGACAGCAACGCTATATGCGAGCCTGTTTCATTTACGCTGTCTTACGGGGAAAGGCTGTGTCTGTCGGGCAAAAACGGCTGTGGAAAATCGACAATCCTTAAAATCATAGCCGGGGCGGATATAAGCTACAGCGGAAGTATAGCAAAAGCGCCGGGACTTAAAATATCGGTATTGCCGCAGGATACAAATGGGCTTTGCGGAACGCTTGACGAATTTTCGGTGCGGCTCGGTGTTGATGCAGAGCTTGTCCGTGCGATACTCGCAAAGCTCGGATTTTCACGCAGGGAGCTTATCGGTCGGACGGAAAATCTCAGTGCCGGACAGAAAAAGAAGGTGCTTATAGCGGGCAGTCTTGCTACGCCTGCTAATCTCTATATATGGGATGAACCGCTGAACTTCGTTGATATTATTTCAAGGATACAGCTTGAGCGATTACTCGGTGCGAATACGCCGACAATGCTTCTTGCGGAGCATGACAGATATTTCTGCGAGAATACGAGGACTAAAAGGTTGTATATAACAAAAGGATAGGTATATAAGTAACGGCTTGTAAACGCAAGCCGTTCAGGCTGTCGAAAAACCTATATATTTTTGAAAATGAGGGTTAGCGTTGCTTGCTCTGCCGGTTTTGCATCTCTACAAAGTCAACAGAGCGTCCTAAAGGGGCAAAGATTAAGAACAAGCACTTTTTTGAAAAACTTTTTCTACAAACTGAAAGCCACAGGGAATAATCTCTGTGGCTTTGATTTATTTATGGACGTTTACGCTTTTTTCTCGCTTGTCTGTCTGAACATCATATTTATAACTCCCGTCTTTGCGAGGGCGAACATGAGGACGGACAAACAGCAACGGTCAAAAACAAAGGCTGTGCTATCGACAACAGCTATTAAATTTTCGGTATCGGGAAACTATATTGTGAATTAGCAAAAAAACGCTGAATAAATTCAATAAAACCTTGAAATAGCTCGATTTACATGATACAATAAATAAAGTTAGAGTATGTCACAGTGATAAGACACAACCCATTGCAAATGCAACGAAAGAAAAGATCGTTGAAATATAGCAAATCAATGCTACCAACGCCCTTTATTAATTTAAAAGCAAAGGAAGTGGGAATTAGAATGAAACCTATAATTAAATACAGAGGTGGAAAATCGAAAGAAATCCCACAAATACTGCCATATATCCCCTCATTTACGGGCAGATACATAGAACCCTTCTTTGGCGGCGGAGCATTATTTTTTTACCTTGAACCACATAATGCAATTATAAACGATATAAATTCAAATTTGATAACTTTCTATGAAGATGTGAAATACAATTATTCTAAAATAAAGAAAGAATTATCTGAAATAGAAAAGATTTACAATAAGAACAGAGCTGAATTTGACAAAATTAAGGCATTGAATCCTAATGATAGAGTAGATGATGCCAATGAGGAATTATACTACAAGATCAGAAATATGTATAACGGATTATGCGACAGAGAACTTTCATTCGGAACAATATATTATTTTATCAACAAAACTGCCTACTCCGGAATGATACGATACAATTCAAATGGACTTTTTAATGTTCCGTACGGCAGATATAAAAATTTCAACACCTCACTTTTAACAGAAGAACATCATAAATTGCTAAAAAAAGCCGAAATATACAATCACAGTTATGAAGATATATTTGAAATGGTTAACGAAGATGATTTTATTTTTTTAGATCCACCTTATGATTGCGTTTTCAGTGATTACGGAAATGAAATTATGAAAGACGGGTTTGGCGAAGAAAGGCATAGAAAACTGGCAGAAGATTTTAGAAAACTTAAATGCAAAGTTTTAATGGTAATAGGTAAGACACAACTGACTGAAGAACTATATGGTGATTTAATCGTTGCTGAATATGAAAAATCTTATGCAGTAAATATCAGAAATCGTTTTAAATCAGAGTCACAACATATTTTGGTTACAAATTACGGGAGGAAATAATGGCAAGTTTAAATAACAAAAAAATGTTGTTCTTCACAACATCTCCGAGAACTCCTTTCAAAATGATACCTGAAATTGAATTGTTGGGTAATAATTTCAGTGGGCAGAAATGGAACAAGCACACTCAAGTTGGTTTTATTGAATTATTATCGCAAGAAGGCTTTTTTAACGGAAAAGGTTCAAAGAATAATTTGGATTTTAGTGCGAGAGATAGAATTAACCGAGCCCCGAAAGCTTTGGGATTTGTAAGTCTTAATCCGACAATTGAACTGACTGAGATTGGAAAGTTGTTTGTTACATCAAAAAGAAAAGAAGAAATTTTGCTTAGACAATTATTGAAGTTTCAATTTCCTTCTCCGTTTCACACACAACCAACACAAGGAACCACCGACTTCTGGATTAAACCGTATTTAGAAATTCTTAGATTGATATATCACTTCGGAACATTAAGTTTTGATGAAGTAATGCTATTTGGCTTGCAAATGACTTCATATAAAATGTTCGATGATATAGTGAAAAAGATCGAAGCTTTTCGTATTGAAAAGGCAAAATTCAGCGGTAAATATAAACAGCTTAAGGCAAATCTTCAAGAAGAGATTGTTTTAAAATTGTTCGATGAAGAGATAAATAAAGGGCAGATAAAGACTAGAGAATCAAATGAAAAATCAGTAAAGAAATTTATTGCAACCAAAGCAAGCAATATGAGAGATTATACAGATGCTTGCTTTCGCTATTTGCGTTCAACCGGTGTTGTTAATGTATCTCAAAGAGGTCGTTCTCTTTCAATCGCAACTGAAAAGAAACACGATGTTGAATTTATTTTGTCTCAAGTTGACAGAGATCCAATATTCATTGATGATGAGGAAAAGTATACGGAAATGTTGTATAATTCAACGCTTCCAGCCCTATATACCGATAATGAAGAAGCGCTGATTCAGAAACTAATGGCATATACAAATATGCCAAGTTCAGAAATTAGCAAATTGTCTTTCCACGAAAAAAAGGAGCGCTTGTATGAGCTTATTGAAGGCAAAAAACAAAACATTCTACATCAACAGATTGTTAGCATTAAAGATTATAAGCAATACGATGACATTATGAGCACGTTTGACGATATATCGCAAAAGAATGTTTTAGATATACCGTTAATGCTTGAATGGAATACTTGGAGAGCAATGACTATGCTTGACGGCGGAACAATAACAGCTAATTTAAAGTTCGATGATAATGGCATTCCTATGTCAACAGCACAAGGTAATATGGCTGATATTTTTTGTGATTATGGGGAATATGGATTAACTGTCGAAGTTACTACAGCCAGTGGTCAAAAGCAATATGAAATGGAATCAGAGCCGGTTTCTCGTCACTTAGCGAAATATAAAAAAGAAACAGGAAAATATGCCTATTGTTTATTTATAGCTCCTAAAATTAATGAAGCATGTATAGCGCACTTCTTCATGCTACATAAAACAAATATATCTTATTATGGTGGTAAATCTGTAATTGTTCCTATTGACATAAACACATTCAGAAAAATGCTGTCCGATTCCTATAAAGCTGATTATCAGCCAAATCCAGAACAAGTGCGATCGTTGTTTGAATACTCATTAACAGTAGCGGAAACTACTGACAATGAAGTTGAATGGTATATAAAAATAACAGAAAAAGCATTAAAATGGCTTAACGTATAAATTACCGGATAAGATAAGAAAACCCCGATTTGCAAGCAAATCGGGGTTTTCTACAGTTTATGGCTTTGATTTATTTATGGACGTTTACGCTTTTTTCTCGCTTGTCTGTCTGAACATCATATTTATAACTCCCGTCTTTGCGAGGGCGAACATGAGGACGGACGCTATGAGCGCACCGCCTACCGTGCTAACACCGAAGGGGATAACGTAGGTGAATAAAGCCGCCTCTTTGCCCATTACAAATGTGGCAATAGGGAAAGCCGCCATAGCGCCGAGGATACCTGTGCCGATGATCTCACCGAGGAAAGCTATCGGAACACGCTTAGCAAACGACCATTTCGGGAAAATGTATCTGAAAGCAAGTCCGCAGCAGAGTGCGCCTACCATACTTCCGGGGAAAGCAAGCAGTGTGCCTGTACCCATTATAAGTCTTATAAGCGATGTGACAAATGCCATTCCCACAGCGTACCACGGTCCGAGCAGTGTGCCTGCTATCACGTTTACCATATGCTGAATGGGAAAACACTTTGACGCTCCTATCGGGATTGAAAATCCGCTCAGCACTACTGCTAATGCGATGAGAACGCCTGAAATTGCGAGTTTCTGAATACTTACCTTTTTATTCATACAAAAATACCTCTTTTCTTTTGTCCGTCAAAAAAGCTCCCACACTGTCTGCGGGAGCCGGTTTATCTTTTCAT
>ERZ1034976.1378-NODE-1378-length-18914-cov-4.866483_pt1 | contig 18914 bp, 16 predicted proteins | sample MGYA00520623_ERZ1034976 | MGnify/ENA primary metagenome ERZ1034976 (study PRJEB33766, sample SAMN09781774) | gut metagenome | biome: gut microbiome | host: Homo sapiens | place: Madagascar | study: EMG produced TPA metagenomics assembly of the PRJNA485056 data... | reverse complement strand
TTGTTCCGCTGAAAGTTGTTGTTTCTTCATATATGCTCCTTAAATACCGATTTGTCAAACGCATCTGTTTTTTCATCCGAGAAAATTTATCTGGATGTTGGTTCTTTGTCATGGGGTAAAGTGGAATTTCAATTTTCTATCTTTGATAAAGAATCTCCAAATCTCCATCTACAAATCCAGCTGCAATTGCTTTGTATTTTTTTAATGCTTCTGCATACTTTCCATTTGAAATATATTGTCTGATCATTTTGCAAGAAACATCCAGAATTTCTTCCCATTCGGCATGTTCTTTCCAGGAAAATCTATTTTCTCCAGAGCAAAATGTTTCTTCACAGCACCAATCTTCCTCTTCTTCATCAAAACAGGATGCACCAATCAGTTGTATCGACCAACAGAAATCAGCTTCTTCATAAAGATTAAAATTAAGAGCCACCCCTGGTATGGGCATATTTTCTTCCAATACACCATTCAGCCACTTTTCAAAAGTTTTATACATCGTTTCTCCTTTGTAATTCGTAAAATCGCCATTTAATTATCGGATGATGTTTTCGTTAATACACCATCAACCAACTGATAAACTCTATCTTTATTGATTGCCATCTTCTTCTCTATTTCCGTTTCTAAATCAATATCAAGAATTTCGGATAATCCCATAAGATAAATAGCAATATCAGCAAGTTCTTCTCCGACGGTTGTTTTATTTTTACGCCATGCGTCATATGCTTCTGCAACTTCACCATAGAGTAAACAAAATTCTTCGTGAACATCTGTAACATTAAAACCCTTATTCAGCTTGTTTTGATATATCTCTTTTTGCATTTCGTTTATTTTCATTTTTTGTATCTCCTCCAGATTTGGATTTATGGAATGCAGGGATTCTCTTCATTTGAAAAGTCATTTCTGAACCGTTATCTTTTTCAACAATTTAATGATAAGGATAAAAATGCTCGTGTTTCGATTCAAATTCTTTCAGATTCACAATTTTGTGATTCTCATCAAATTCAGCGATGGTAACACCGTCAAATTGCGAGGATTCCTGATCATAAACACATGCAAAATACCACTCTACAATTGCTTTATGCTCAATGCACAGAATTTGTTTAATATCCCACTGGATGACTTTTCCACGCTGATTCCAATCTTGAAACCATTGAATGATTTCCTTTAATCCGTGGTATTCTGCCCCATAGCATTCACAATACAAAATATTTTCTGCAAATATATCAGAAAGCTCATTTGCATCGTTATTTAACCAGCAATCAAAATACTTTTTTATGATTTGTTCCATTTTCATTGTCGCTCCTAAAACTTTCATTACAGGGACTTTCAAAAAATCACTTAAAAAAATACCACCATAATTCGATTCAAATTACGGTGGTATTTCTGGCGGAGACGGTGGGATTCGAACCCACGTGCCCTTGCGGACAACCTGATTTCGAGTCAAGCTCGTTACGACCACTTCGATACGTCTCCATACTATTGGAATAGCGTCTGAAAAAGAACGCATACTACTTTTATAGTATACCATGCCGTTTGCAGAAAAGCAAGTCCCTCTTGAAAAATTTGTGAAAATAGCTGAATCAAAACGAAAATAAAGATGGTTGATTGTGAAAAATGCTTTTTTTCTGTCGTTTGATTGACAGCATTTCAAAAAAGTACTAAAATAATAGTAAAATTCGACTAACATCCTTATCCATCTGGAGGCTTTTTATGAAAACATCCTTAAAAACAACGATTCAAACATTCTGCCACGATCTTTCTGCAAAAACCCGGATCACCGTTCTATGTTGCGAGTGCTTTTTGGTATTGACAGGATTTTTGTTGGTATTTTTAATGTTCTGTCCGGTGAAGAAAGAAAATCTTTCCAACCATGCAAACGAAAATTTGATGTCTGCGATTACAACCAGTGCTCCAGCCACCACCACAACGGCAGAGGAAACAACAACGTTCAAGCGGACACGGAAAACAACCGATAAGAAACGTGCTCGTTCCACCACGCAGACAACTGTTAAAACAGAACCAATTGAAACAGAAGAACCGCTGATGACGGAAGAAAACAGTTCAGACGACCTCTATAGCAATGATTACAATAATAATTATAATTACAACTATGGTTATGACAACAGCTACAACAACGGCTATGATAACAGTTATAATAACGGTTATGACAACGGTTATAATAATGGCAATGGTTATTCCGAGCCGGCAACTGATGCACCGAATTATGACTCGATTCCAGACCCAGAACCAATTCCAAGCGAGGGCGATGCAGGCGGATTGGATGCTGGATTCTAAAAAAAGTAAGATTTTTTTCAAGTTTCACTTGACAAACTGCAAAAAAACTGCTATAATAAAACTCGTAAAAGGGAGTAGCTGACAAGAATTTGTTTCTTGTTTATGCGGCGTCAATACGATTGCAGGTTTCTGTGATCCGCTTCATAAGTTTAAAGCTATGCCTCATAAGAATGGCATATGTGGAAAATGGCAAGACTTTTACTGAATAAATGGCAGCCTTAACGGGTGAAGTGTCGATTTATTCAGTAAGAGCCTTGCCTTTTTTGCTGCCAAAAAAAAGAAGAAAGGAAGTTTTCCCATGACAAACAAATCTCCCTATCAACAATCCCTGAACGACCTGTATGCGGCGTATCACTCCGGACGAGAGGGTCTGCGTACCGCACAGGCAAACCAAAACCGGGAACAGTTCGGTAAAAATCAGCTGGCACAGAAAAAGAAGAAGCCAGTCTGGATGATTTTTCTCGAACAGTTCAAAGATTTTCTGGTTATTATCCTGATTATTGCTGCTATTATCTCTGCAATTACTGGAGAGCTGGAAAGCACCATTGTCATTCTGGTTGTCATCACTATGAATGCGATTTTGGGCACAGTGCAGACGGTCAAAGCGGAAAAGTCACTGGATAACTTGAAATCGTTGTCCGCTCCGCATGCAAAAGTTCTGCGAGATGGCACAACGGTTTTGCTCCCAGCAGCAGAATTGGTCGTTGGTGATGTCATTTTGCTGGAAGCTGGCGACCAAGTTCCGGCAGATGCTCGTATTTTGGAGGCTGCATCATTGCAGACCAATGAAAGTGCACTGACGGGAGAAAGCACCAACGTAGAAAAGGAATGCTGTGAGATTCCGCAGGAAGTTCCGTTGGGCGACCGAAAGAATATGGTTTATTCTGGTGGCTTTGTCACCTATGGACGGGGTGTCTGTCTGGTCACCAATGTAGGCATGGAAACAGAAGTCGGAAAGATCGCAGCGTTGATGCAGAACGCTTCGGAACGCAGAACGCCGTTACAGCGGACGCTTGATCAGTTCGGACAGAAACTGTCGATTGCGATTCTGGTTATTAGTGCAATTGTCTTTCTGTTGGAATTGTTCCGTGTCGATGTGCTGAATTTCGATAGTGTTATGAATGCTTTGATGTTTGCGATTGCTTTGGCAGTTGCAGCCATTCCGGAAGCCCTCAGTTCGATTGTTACCATCGTGCTTTCGTTCGGAACACAGAAGATGGCAAAAGAACATGCCATTATGCGAAAGTTGCAGGCAGTCGAGGGATTGGGTTCTGTTTCTGTGATTTGTTCAGATAAGACCGGAACACTGACCCAAAATAAAATGACCGTTCGGAAAATCGTTGCCCATGGACACAGCATTGCAGAAGAAGATGTGAATCTGGAAAACGATGATGAAAAGTGGTTGATCATTGCCTCTGTTTTATGTAGCGATGCAACCTGTCAGGGAGAAACTGAAATTGGTGACCCGACCGAAACAGCATTGATTCGCTTTTCTCAGAAAAATGGCATGCAGGCAGAAGACCTCCGCAGCCAGTATCCCCGTCTTGCAGAAATTCCGTTTGATTCTGACCGGAAATTGATGTCTACCTTGAATCAGACCCCACAGGGAAAGATTCTCTTCACAAAGGGTGCAGCCGATGTTCTGACAGAACGGATGCTGATCACCACCGAAGAAAAGGAAAAAATTTACAAGCAAGTGGAAGCTCTCTCCAAACAGGGCTTGCGGTTGCTCTGTTTTGCAGGAAAGCCATTCGATGGTGATACCATCACACTGGAAGACGAAACAGACTTGCAGTATATGGGCTTGATTGCTATGATGGATCCGCCACGTCCAGAATCAGCGGAGGCAGTTGCAGCCTGCAAGGCAGCAGGCATTAAGCCAGTTATGATTACAGGTGACCACGTTGTGACTGCTGCGGCAATTGCAAAGGAAATCGGCATTCTGGAGCAGGAAACCGAAGCGGTAGAAGGTTCTGCATTGGATGCCTATACGGATGAACAGCTGGTGGATTTTGTCAAGGATAAGTCCGTTTATGCCCGTGTTACTCCAGAACATAAAATCCGGATTGTACGGGCTTGGCAGGCTCGAAATTGTATGGTTGCCATGACTGGGGACGGTGTCAACGATGCTCCAGCACTGAAACAAGCAGATGTCGGCGTAGCAATGGGGATTACCGGAACGGAAGTTTCCAAAGATGCTGCGGCAATGGTTCTGACAGACGATAACTTTGCAACGATTGTCAAGGCAATTGAAAACGGCAGAAACCTCTATGAAAATATCAAGCGTGCCATCTTGTTCCTGCTCTCCGGTAACTTGGCAGGGATTCTGGTCGTATTGGCTTGTGCCCTTGCCGGACTGGGACAGCCGTTTGCAGCCATTCACCTGCTCTTTATCAACCTCTTGACGGACTCTTTGCCGGCAATCGGCTTGGGCTTAGAACCGCATCAGGCAAGTGTTATGCGGAAAAAGCCTCGTCCTGCGAATGAATCCATTCTGACAAAACCATTCTTGATTTCCACGGGATATTCCGGCTTGATTATCGGAATTATGACGTTTCTTGCTTATGTGTTCGGCAGAAGTGAAGGCGGCGATTATCTGGGCATGACAATGGCGTTTGCAACGCTCTGCATGTCCCGTCTGTGGCATGGTTTCAGCTGCAAGTCCGAAGAACCGGTGCTGTTCCGGAAGCAGATGATTAACAACCCATTTGGCTTGTTGGCATTTTTTGCTGGCATGATTTTAATCAATGCAGTTCTGTTAGTTCCGCCGTTGAAGAGTTTGTTCAACATTGCCAGTCTGACTGGTTTGCAGTATGCATGGATTCACATTTTCAGCTTTAGTTCGATGATTTTGATTCAGATTGTGAAGTTTGTGAAATCTATGGTACAGCGGTCTGCATCGTAATTGCATGCAAACAAAAATGTAAAAAAAATATGAACACTCTTGACAAATCCAAACGAAGTGACTATAATAAAAGCATCTTAAAATTCTTAGAGCAAAGGCAAGTAACCTGCTGAGCGGCAACAGAGAGAGTCAGGGATGGTGGGATCCTGATATGGAAGCGGTATGGTGAATGGATTTGTGAGAAGCACAGGGAATCCAAAACGTTTGGTAGTAACTGTCGCCGTATGTCCTACGTTATCGGGACAAGAATATATCCGGTGGGAGTCCGGCGTATTCGAAAAGAGGGAAACAGCATTCCAATAAAGTAGAATGATGTTTCTGAAATTGGGTGGCAACACGTTAAGGATTTTACGCCTGACGTCCCATAGCATTGGGATGTCAGGCGTTTTTTGTTTTTGCTGCATCTTCATCAAGAATAATCTTAATTTTCATTGGACGATATTCATCATTTTCTGATAAGGAGGAAAGCATATGCTTACACCATCATTGGAACAAGTGAAACAGCTTGCAAAACAGTACAATACCATTCCCGTTTTCTACGCTTTCTCTGCGGACAATCAGACCCCGATCAATCTGTATCGGGCAATGTCTGAGGGGGCAAAGAATGCTTTTATTTTCGAGAGCGTGAACAACGGCGAACAGTGGGGACGGTATTCTTTTGTCGGAGCAAATCCAAAACAGGAAATTCAGATGCACAGCACAACCGCTTGCATTCTGGAAAACAATCAGAAGAAAACATTCATGGTGGAACATCCCATTCTGTTCCTGAAAGAACGAATGGCACAGTATTCCTCTCCGGTTTTGCCGGATGCACCGAATTTCACAGGTGGATTGATTGGCTATTTCGGATATGATACCGTGCGGTATATGGAAAAAACATTGGTGAATGTTCCGGAAGATGACATTCATATGCCAGACTGCAATTTGTTCTTATATGAAGAACTGGTTGCTTATGACCATCTGAAACACAACGGCATTGTGATTCAGAATCTGCACACAGATGGCAACTTAGATGCTCAGTATGCAGCAGCTCTCTGGAGAGCGGAAGAACTGGCACAGAAGATTCGCACCTATAACCCAACACCAAAGCCAGCCTTGAAAACGGGAACTGCTATCGTACATTCCAACACGAGCAAAGATGCCTATATGGACATCGTTCGGCAGGCAAAGAAACACATCGTGAACGGCGATATTTTTCAGATCGTTCTTTCACAGCGGTTTGAAATCCAGAATCCGCCGGATAGCTTTGATGTTTACCGGAAATTGCGGGTCAGCAATCCATCCCCATATCTTTATTATTTCCATACACCAACTTATGATGTTGCCGGAGCTTCTCCAGAAATGCTGGCAAGCGTAAAGAATGGCACGATTCATAACCGCCCGATTGCCGGAACAAAGCCACGGGGCAAGACCAGAGAAGAAGATATGCAGAATGAAACCGATTTGCTGGCAGACCCGAAGGAACGGGCAGAACATACGATGCTCGTTGACCTTGGAAGAAACGATGTCGGTAAGGTTTCTGAATTTGGTAGCGTTTCCGTAACTCGCTATATGGTGACGGAACGGGCATCCAAGGTCATGCATTTGGTTTCTGATGTAGAGGGAACATTGCGGAAAGACTTGACCGCTTTGGATGCACTGATGGCAATTTTGCCAGCCGGAACACTTTCTGGTGCTCCAAAAGTACGGGCAATGGAGCTGATTGACCAGTTTGAACCGAAAAAGCGTGGCTTGTATGGCGGTACAGTTGGTTATCTCGGATTCGATGGCAATATGGATACCTGCATTGCAATTCGGACAGTACTCTTTACCAATCAAAAAGCATATGTACAGGCAGGGGCTGGCATTGTAGCGGACTCTGTTCCGGAAAATGAATACTATGAAACCGTAAATAAAGCATTGGCGGTCATCAATGCCATTAAGGAGGCAGCACAATGATTCTGTTTTTGGATAATTATGATTCTTTTACCTATAATCTGTATCAGTATATCGGGGAATTGTATCCGGATATTCAGGTAGTTCGGAACGATGAAATCACACTGGAAGAAATTGAAGCAATGCATCCGGATGCACTTTTGATTTCTCCGGGGCCTGGCTATCCGAAAGATGCTGGTATCTCGATTCCGGCGATTCAGAAGTTTGCCGGGAAAATGCCGATTCTGAGCATCTGCTTAGGACATCAGGCAATTGCAGAGGCATTCGGTGGAAAAGTTGTCAAGGCAGAACACCTCATGCATGGCAAAGCCAGCAACATTGCAATTGATAATCAGTCGGTTCTGTTTGCAGGACTGCCACAGGTGATTGCTTGTGGTCGTTATCATTCCCTGATTGTGGAAGAAGCATCGCTGCCGACTTGCCTGCGAATCACAGCACGGGATGAAAACGGGCAGATCATGGCACTGGAACATACAAAATTCCCGATTTACGGCTTGCAGTTCCATCCGGAATCCATTCTGTCGGAAGATGGAAAGGAAATCTTGATTCGGTTCTTGAATCTGCTGCCGGGTGTTTCCATTCCGACCAAGCAGCAGACCCCACAGCAGCCGAAGAAAGCCTTGCTCCCGTATGCAGAAAAGGTTCTGAACGGCGGAAATCTGACCGAAACCGAAGCCATGGAAGCCATGGATTTGATTATGAGCAATGCGGCAACCGATATTCAGATTGCAGAATTTCTCACCGCTCTGCGAATGAAGGGCGAAACTATTGAAGAAATCACCGGATTTGCAAAGGGTATGCGTGCAAAGGCAAAGACCGTTCCAAATTGCAAGGATGCGATCGATATTGTCGGAACGGGCGGCGATTGCTCGAACTCCTTCAATATTTCTACCACTTCTTCTTTCATCATTGCAGCTGCTGGGGCAAAGGTCGCCAAGCACGGCAACCGCAGCGTGTCCAGTAAGAGCGGTGCAGCGGATGTATTGGAACGGCTCGGCGTAAAAATTCAGACCACACCGGAACAGGCTGCTAACTGCATTCACGAAATCGGCATTTCGTTCTTGTTTGCTCAGAGCTATCATGGTTCGATGAAATACGTTGCCAAATCAAGAAAAGAAATGGAAACACGTACCGTATTCAATATTTTAGGGCCGCTTGCCAATCCAGCGGAAAACGATTATATTTTGCTGGGCGTTTATAGCGATGACTTGATTCCGGTGATGGCAAAGGTGCTCTGCGGTCTGGGCATTCGTCATGCAATGGTCGTACACGGAGAAGATGGATTCGATGAAATTTCAATCTCCGCTCCGACAAAGGTTGCAGAAATCAAGGACGGCGGTATTTTTGAATACACCATCACACCGGAACAGTTTGGTTTGCCGATGGCAGAAAAGAAAGAAGTCATTGGCGGTTCGCCGGAAGAAAATGCACTGATTACACAAGGCATTTTAGATGGAATGATTCGGGATGCAAAGCGGAACATCGTTCTGCTGAATGCTGGCTGTGCCTTATATGTGGTTGGTCAGGCTGGCAGCATCGGCGATGGCGTTGCACTGGCAGCAGAGATGATTGACAGCGGTGCAGCACTGGCAAAGTTAGAGGAACTCAAGCAGTTTACCAATGCTCTGGTATAAGAAAGGAGCAGGTTTATGATTTTAGATGAAATTGTTGCAAAGCGGAAAGAACAGCTTGCACGGGAGTTACAGAGAACTGATCGGGAAACCATGCGAAAACTGGCATTGCAAACAGAACGAGAAGTATATTCGTTTCCGGATGCTCTGAAAACTGGAAAGCTTTCCATTATTGCAGAAGTCAAGAAAGCATCGCCCTCGAAGTCGGTCATCTGTGCAGACTTTCATCCGGTTGAGCAGGCAGCTGCTTATGAACGTGCCGGAGCAGATGCGATTTCTTGCCTGACCGAGGAACATTATTTTCAGGGCAGCAGCGATTATTTTCGGGCAATTCGAGAAGCAGTTTCCATTCCGATGCTGCGGAAAGATTTCATCATTGACACCTATCAAATCAATGAAGCACGGGTTATGGGAGCAGATGCCATTCTGTTGATTGCAGCGATTCTGGACGCTCCAACCATGCAGCATTTTTACGAATACGCAACGGAACTGGGGCTGCATTGTCTGTTTGAAGCACACAACGAAGCAGAAATGGAGCAGGTGCTTGCTTGCGGTGCAAAAATCTGCGGCATCAATAACCGCAACTTGAAAAATTTTGTAGTCGATTTAAAGACCACGGAACGATTGGCAGCAATGGTTCCGCACGATTGTATTTTGGTTTCAGAAAGCGGTATGCAAACGCATGAAGATCTGGCAGCTGTTCGGAACTATGGAGCAGATGCGGTATTGATTGGGGAAACCTTGATGCGGAGCGGAGATGTTGCCGTTGCCATGCAGCAGCTGCGGGAAAACTTATGAAGATTAAGTTTTGTGGAGTCCGGCGGCTGGAGGACGTTACAGCCGTGAACCTCTGCCAGCCGAATTATATGGGTATGATTTTAAGCGGCGGTTTTCGCCGGAGCATTTCTCAGGAGCAGGCACAACGCTTGGTTCAGGAAAAGTCAGATGCAATTGCAGCGGTTGGGGTATTCGTAAATGAATCATCGGAAACCATTTGCCGCATGGCGGAGCAGTTGCACTTGCAGGTGATTCAATTGCATGGCAACGAATCGGCAGAGCAGATTCAAACCTTGCAGCAGAAAACTGGCTTGTCAGTTTGGAAAGCTCTCCGCATTGGCACGCTGGAAGAACTTGAAGCCGCCGGAACAAATCCGGCAGATTGCCTGATTCTAGAGGGAAAGACGGGTGCAGGGATTGGCGGAACGGGCGTTTGTGCAGACTGGGAGCTACTCGCCCGACACAGCTGGAATCGTCCGTTTTTTCTGGCAGGTGGGTTGCAGCCGGAAAATGTTTTGGAGGCGATCGCAACGGTTTCTCCCATGGGCGTGGATTTTTCCAGCGGCATTGAAGAGGATGGCGTAAAATCACTGAAAAGAATGAAACAATTGATGACATTGATACGAGGAGCGTAGAATTATGGGTAAAGTAGGAAGATATGGAATGTTCGGCGGACAGTATGTTCCCGAAACGGTCATGAATGCGGTACACGAATTGGAAACCGCCTATGAAGAAGCAAAGGCAGACCCGACTTTCTGGGAAGAATACCGCACACTCTGTCGGGATTATGCAAACCGTCCATCTCTGCTGTATTATGCAGAACGGATGACAGAAGACTTGGGCGGCTGTAAAATCTACCTGAAGCGAGAAGATTTGAACCACACTGGCGCACACAAAATCAATAATGTATTGGGTCAGATTCTGCTGGCAAAGCGGATGGGCAAAAAGCGGATTATTGCGGAAACTGGTGCTGGTCAGCACGGCGTTGCAACGGCAACCGCTTGTGCCCTGTTTGACTTGGAATGCGAAGTCTTCATGGGGAAAGAGGACGTGGAACGGCAGAAGCTGAACGCTTACCGGATGGAACTGCTGGGAGCAAAGGTTCGCAGTGTTGACAACGGAACAGGTACGCTGAAAGATGCCATCAACGAAGCAATGCGGGATTGGGTCACCAACATTGACACCACTTATTATTTGATTGGCTCGGTAATGGGGCCGCATCCGTATCCGATGATGGTTCGGGATTTCCAGAAGATTATTGGCGAAGAAGCAAAGCAGCAGTTGCAGGAGAAAGAAGGCGTGCTGCCGGATTGTGTCGTTGCCTGCGTTGGCGGCGGCTCGAATGCAATGGGTATGTTCTATGATTTCATCCCGAATGAAAGCGTTCGGCTGGTTGGTGCAGAAGCTGCCGGAAAGGGCGTGGATACTGCTCTGCACGCTGCAACGATTGCAAAGGGCAAGCTGGGGATCTTCCACGGCATGAAGTCCTACTTCCTGCAAAATGATGAAGGACAGATTGCACCGGTATTTTCGATTTCTGCCGGACTGGATTATCCGGGCATCGGGCCAGAACACGCAAATCTTTATCAAACCGGACGGGCAGACTATGTTGCCATTACGGACGAAGAAGCTGTTCAGGCGTTGGAATATCTGTCGAAAAAAGAAGGTGTCATTCCGGCAATTGAATCAGCACACGCTGTTGCAGCTGCAATGAAGATTGCACCGACTATGAGAAAAGACCAAATTATGATTATCTGCCTGTCCGGTCGTGGGGACAAGGATATGCAGCAAATCGCACAATACAGAGGAGTGAAGATTGATGACTGAGAATCGAATTGACCGCACTTTGCAGGCATTAAAACAACAGGGTAAAAAGGCACTGATTCCGTTTGTAACGGCTGGACACGGCGGATATGACCGTACGGAACAGCTGGTATTGCAGATGGAAAAAGCCGGTGCAGATATTATTGAACTGGGTGTTCCGTTTTCTGACCCGATTGCAGAAGGCCCTGTCATTCAGCACGCCAGTGAACAGGCTTTGAAGCAGGGAACAACCTTGGCAGGTATTTTTGAACTGGTTAAGCGGCTGCGGAAGAAAACCGATATGCCATTGCTGCTGATGATGTATTTGAACACGATTTTCTCTTATGGGACAGAAAAGTTTTTCCAGACTTGTCAGGAAATTGGCATTGATGGGGTCATTGTACCGGATATGCCATTTGAAGAAAAGGATGAAATTCAGGGTAGTGCCGACAAGTATCACATTCATAACATCAGCTTGGTCACACCGGCAAGTGAAGGCAGAATCCAGATGATCGCAGAGGATGCAACCGGATTCCTGTATTGTGTTTCCTCGAATGGTGTAACAGGTATGCGGACAAAGTTCCAGACGGATTTCTCTGCATTCTTTACGCCGATTCATAAGTATGCAAAGATTCCATGCATGGTTGGGTTTGGAATCTCCAGCCCAGAAGCTGCAAAGCAGATGAGCCAGTATTGTGATGGGGTCATTGTCGGCAGTGCAATTGTCAACATGGTTGAACAGTATCAGGAACAAGCACCGGAGAAGGTGTATGAATTTGTAAAATCCCTGCGGACAGCACTGGACGAATAAACGCGAATTTGATTTTTTAAGAACTAAGCAGGCAGATCCGTGAAATCTGCCTGCTTTTTGTTTTAATTTCAATGCAGTAATGCGATTATACAGAAAAAAACAAAATTCGATGATTTTTTTAGAAAAACACTTGACAAATACGGCGGAATGTGATATACTATATAAGTCGTCATGAGTAAGATGCAAAACAATCTGAAAGAAGTTCAGAAAAAAATTTTTTTGAGAAATTTGAAAAAAAGACTTGACAAACACAAAAAAGTGTGATATAATAAACAAGTTGCTGAACAACAAAGGACAAAATCAAATATTGGGGTGTCGCCAAGTGGTAAGGCAGCGGACTCTGACTCCGTTATTCCGAGGGTTCAAATCCTTCCACCCCAACCAAATGAAAACCAGATGCAATGCATCTGGTTTTTTGTTTTTCAAGTATCGTACTGGGATATTGGTTCTTGTCTATGTGAAATTGGAATATGGAAAAGAAAAAAAGCGTGTCCGCAAATATTCAGCGGACACGCTTTTGGTTTTAACAATCAGATTGTTTTAGTTGCTGGCACTGGTACTTGAAGAGAAGTCCAACTTGAACGGGTCATACTTCTTAATTGCCCGGTCGCTTTGCTGGTCAATGTTCAAAGCGTTTGCCATTTCCTTCTTGTCATCGGTGAAATTATCCCAGTATTTTCTGGAGGCAACAGCCTTCATCTGGTCTTCCGTCCAGAGGTCATCGTCTGTCATTCGCTTGGTGATGTCAAACCGAACAATCAGGTAATAAGCTTCGTCATCTTCTACGATAAACGGAATATCCGTCTTTGCATCATTGAAAATTGCTTCATAGGCTTTCTTAGACGGGGTATAGTTGATGGAATCTTCGTTGCCTTTGTCCTTTTCATCCGTTGTGGAAACCTTTGTGATAATGCTTTCGTTTGCATACGGTGCAGTGGTCGTGGTGGTTTCTGTGGTGTCAGAACTTTCTTCCTCTGTTGCACCGGAAACGGTTGTGGTTGTTGTTTCATCAGAACTGTCTGCATCCGATGCGGCACGTGTTACGGTTTCTTCCGTGTCCGCAGTGGTTTCTGCTTCGGAATCGGAATCCGATTCTGCATCTGCTGCAACGGTTGTAACAGTGGTTGTTTCTGCGGAAGTGGTTGTTGCGGTCGTTGCAGTGGTGGTTGCTGGAATTTCATTTCCGTTTTCATCTGTTGCAGAAGTTGCGGTTGCAGCAGCAGCTTCTTCGGAAATAGAAGTAACATAAGCGTTGTATTCTTCCTGAATGGTGTCCATCTTTTCATAGATGGCATCTTCATCCTTCAGTGTTTTCAGAACGTTCAGGTAATCTTCTACCATGCTCTTCATTTCTTTTTTACCATCATCCTTCAGCAAATCGCCGTTGCCGTCTTTCAGGTTGAAGGTGATGTAACGAACACGAGCATCATTGTCTTCGTAGTATTTTTTTAGTTCGTCTTCTGTAACGCCCTTTTCACCATCTACGCCATAGTAGTGCTGGAACAGTTCCTGTTCTTTGTAGGTAGAGAGGAAGATGTCCTGAACGGAAGATTCTGCAATTCCGTTCTTCTCAAAGGTTTCACCGCTGCTGTCCCAAGCAGAGCTAATGTAGTTCTTCACCTGATTGGTCTGTTCAGCACTCAGCTCCAGACCCTTTGCATCAAAGTCTTTCTGAATCGCAACGAATTCCTTGCAATATTCCATAGTGCGGTCTTTGATCCAAGTTTCTGCATCTTTGCCGTCAATCGTCTGTGCCTTTACCACTTCTTCATCGGTGGTGTCCAAGTCAGAATTCTGTTTTTGAATGGTGCTGGTTGCTTCGGTATAAGCCTGATAAGAATAGTAGATGTAAATACCAGCTTTGATTTTTACGCCGTCAATTGTCAGCGGGTAAGCAAGTGCCTGATTACCGCATCCAACACAAGAAACGGCAGCCGCAGCAGCTACAACTGTAGCCGCAAGTTTTTTCCATTTAATCATGGTATCTCGTTCCTCCATTTACACGAATCCTTCGATTCTGTGTGTATTTTTTCCCATCCAGATAACTTTTTTGGAATAGGACAATATAAAAGTAGTATAGCACACGGCTGAAACTTTGTCAAGGTTTTCTCTGTTTTTCTGGTGGTTTCTGCTGGACTTGCAGCCTTTTCACGAAAAAGCAGACAGAAATAGAAGAAATACAGGAAATAGGGGGGAAATGACTGCAGAAAATGACGGAACTCCTACGGAAATATCAGAAAAAACATCCAAAAATAGTTGAAAAATTTTATACGCTATGCTATAATAAGACCATTGGGAAAATTTTTTAGGAAACGCAGAAAAAAGGAGAGTCAGGATGATGAAACGAAAATCATTACAAGCGGCGTTGCTGGCGGCAGTCATGGGCGTGGTATCTATGCCCCATGTGCCCCATGCAGTGCTTGCAGCGGATGCCCCGTCGGAAACAGCAGCGGCAGTAAATACGTGGATCGGGTATCAGCTGCGGGACGATGCCGGACAGTATTTGACGGTTGCCAACGGAGCAGCGGAAGCAGGCAGCCGGATTCTTTCATATGCAGCGGATGGCGTTGCAGCGTATAATATCTGGTACTTTACAGAAACGGGAGCGGGTACTTATACCTTGAAATCCTCGCTCAGTGAGGGAGAATTTTATGCAACAGCTTCTGACCGCCAGACGTTGGAACTGCAATTGCAACAAGATGGGATGCAGCAGCAGTTTACTTGTATTGAAGTGGGTACGAATCGCATTCACTTGCGGCAGAATGAAACAGATTTTGGAACATATACATTAGAGCCAGTCACTTGGCTGAAGCCGGGCGATGTCAACCGAGATGGAATTGTGAATGTGTTGGATTTGGCATTGGCGAAACGATTGGTATTGCATGATGGAAGTTCGGATTTCTGTGCAGCAGCTTTGGCAGATTTGGACGGGAACGGAACATTCGATGCAGCAGACCTTGCAGTTTTGCAAGGCTTTTTGATGCAGCGACAGACTGCATTTCCATCAGAAACCGTAACACTGCCAGAAAATACGATTTTCCCAGTGGTTGAGCCAGAACAGACAACTACGACAAGTACCACGACCACAGCACCAGAAGAGACTACTACGACAACAACGACCAATTCCAAACAGACTTTGACGATTGCAGATATGCCGGCAAGCTATCAATCCGCTGCGGATTGGATTTGGACAAATCGAGTGGAACGAGAACAGTCTACCGTTCGCCGAAATACCTTGTTTGACCAGATTGTTGCTGGAAAAGGCGAACTGCATTATGTTGTTCGCTGGCAATCCTATAAAACCGTATCGTTGGAACAGCGGAAACAGTTTGAAAAGTTGGTGGAAGATAGCATCAACGCTTGGACAGACTGGTTGAAAGATTATGAAGATTGGCCATATGACCATATTACCGTGAAAATTGTCGGCTGGGCAGTCTTAGACCGGAATTGCCTGCTCGACTTGCAGCCGGATGAAGTGGTCTATGATTTTTTGATCAGCGATTATGACAGCAGTGGCGACACGTCCAACGGTTATGAAACCATTCCGGACAAATTGCCGAGTGCACCAACAGACCTTTCCCGCATGGATCACTTCATGGATACTAGCTATGTTTATCCGGGCGAACGGTTTGACATGTATCTCTGGGCAACGCAGGGCTTCCCATCCATTGGCGGATGCGGCGGCGACTGGGGACAGCGACTGTCAGATGATGCCTATTTGAATATGCTGGATGGAACGGGACTGCACGTTCTGGAACATGAATTGGGACATGGATTTGGAATGACGGATTTCTATGGTGGAGAAGGGGAATTGGATGGATTCCCACCGGGCGGATTTCCAGGCGGTTCTTCGCTGATGATGGCAGGTTCTTCCATGCAGATCACCGACTTTGATGGTTGGATGCTGCGGTATTTCTGGGATAAGATTCATTTGGAAGAGGGAAGATTTTCGCATTAAATAAAATTTGTGAAGATGAAAATGAGATAGAAAAACGCACATTATCAGAATGAAAGATTCTGGCGGTGTGCGTGTTTGTTTATCGTTCAAATAATTCACTATGGCTGCCGGTTCGGGTGAGATACAGAAAGAGTGTATCTTCTGCAATTTCATAAATGAGAAGCCAATCGGGTTGAATGTGGCATTCCCGACATCCAGCGTAATTTCCTGTTAAAGCATGGTCACGGTTTTTTTCTGGAAGTGGAATGCCGTTTGCCAGTTGCTGCAAGACTTTATTCAGCAAGTCTAAATTTTTGTTTTGCTTTTGTGCCTTTTTTAAATCTCGTTTAAATTGTGTGGTTGGTTTTAAGGTGTATTTCATTGCAGCAAGTCCTTCATCATAGTATCAACATCTGTATATCCCGGGTATCGCTCAGGATGTTGCTTCATTTCGGAAACTTCTTTCAAGGCTGCTGCTGTTTCTTCGTTCGGAATAGAAGGTTCTGTTTGAAAGCTATGGATGAAGAGCAGGAGTGCTTTCAGCTGTGTTTCTGTCAACGTATCTAATTCTTGCATCAATTGTTCTTTTGTGCTCATAGAGATTCCTCCTTATATAAAAAGCAATCTGAAATCCATTTTACCTATTTGTAGTATAGCAGAATGATAGAAAAAAGTCAAGAAATGCAATCTTTTTTGACAGAAAAATCTCTGCACATTTCCGCCTGTTTCTGCATATCATACAGAAGCAGGCGGTTTTTTGATCCGCTGATAAAAGGAGGACGCTGATATGTGTGGAATCACTGGAATGGTCACTTGGCAGGAAGATGTTGCCCAGTATCAAGCCGATTTAAAACGAATGCAGGCAGTTCTAAGCAATCGAGGCCCTGACCAGCAGGGAATTTATCAAGATACCCACTGTGCAATGGCACATACTCGGCTGGCAGTCATTGACGTGGAACGTGGAAAACAGCCAATGACACGGAAGACTGCAACGGAAACCTATACGTTGGTTTATAATGGAGAACTCTATAATACACCCGAACTGCGAGAAGAATTGCAGAAAGAAGGAGCAGTTTTTACCACACACTGTGATACAGAAGTGGTTTTACAGGCATACTTACACTGGGGAGCAGCTTGTACAGAGCGGTTCAACGGGATTTTTGCGTTTGCAATCTGGGAGCAGCAGGCACAGCGGTTATTTCTTGCCCGTGACCGAATCGGTGTGAAACCATTGTTTTATGCGGAGATTCCCGGCGGATTGGTTTTTGCATCTGAAATCAAGGCGTTATTGCAGCATCCAGCAGTGCCACATACCATAGACAAACATGGCATTGCACAGATTCTCTTACTAGGCCCTGGACGGTCTGCCGGTTGCGGCGTTTTTCAGACAATCAAAGAGGTAAAACGGGCACACTGTGGCTATGCAACAGAAACGGGCATTGTTCTTGCACCTTACTGGAAATTACAAGCGAAACCGCACACAGACAACATGGAACAGACGATTGAACAGGTGCGGGAGCTGGTGAAAGATGCTGCAACCCGTCAGATGGTTTCCGATGTTCCCATTGGAACATTTTTGTCCGGTGGTTTGGATTCCAGCTTGCTTTCTTCGCTTGCCAATCAAGTATTGAAGAAACGGGGAGAAGTGCTGCATACGTTTTCCGTAGACTATAAAGACAATGACCGTTATTTTCAGAAGAGCCACTTTCAGCCAAACAGTGACCCGGATTATATCCGTGCGATGATGGACTATCTGCAATGTCAGCATCATTGGACGGTTCTGGATACGCCACAGCTGGCAGCTGCTTTGATTCCAGCAATGCAGGCAAGAGATTTGCCGGGTATGGTAGATGTAGACAGTTCCCTCTATTTGTTCTGCGGAGCAATTAAGGAGCAGGTAACTGTTGCTCTTTCCGGCGAATGTGCCGATGAATTATTTGGCGGATACCCTTGGTATCGAGATCCAAATATTCGGGAGCGAGATGGATTCCCATGGGCACAGAGTACCGATTATCGGATGCAGTTCCTGCGAGAAGAGTTTGCAGAGCAGATTGACGGGGCAGCGTTTGTATCGCAGGCATATCAAGAAACGATTCAACAGGCAGATACATTGCCGGAAGATACTCCGTTGGAACGCCGTATGCGGCAAATGATGCTGCTGAACTTGGACTGGTTTATGCAAACACTGCTAGACCGGAAAGACCGGATGAGTATGGCGAACGCTTTGGAAGTGCGAGTGCCGTTCTGTGATTATCGGATTGCAGAGTATCTTTATAATGTGCCGTGGGAGATGAAAGAGTACAAAGGTTATGAAAAAGGACTGTTACGGGCGGCAATGCAGGATTATTTACCGGAGAAAGTGCTCTGGCGGAAAAAAAGTCCATATCCAAAGACGCACAATCCGAATTATTTGCAGGCAGTACGGGCAATGTTGGCGGCGATTTTGCAAGACCCCAAAGCACCGCTGTTCCAGCTGGTAAAACGAGAGGCAATCGAACAACTATTATTACAGCCGAGCGGTGTGCAGTGGTATGGGCAGCTGATGGCATATCCGCAGACGATTGCTTATTTCGTGCAGATGAATGCGTGGTTGCAGGCGTATGATGTGAAAATTGTCGAATAAAGGGTTGTTTTTCGGTCAAAAAAGGGACGGAGCGTTTCTCTTTGGGGAGGGGAAACGCTCTTTTTATGGATTTTTCACAAATCATCGACAAAAATAGACGAGAATCTTCTACATCGAGTAGCATTGACAAACGGGAAACGATGTGATATAATAATAAAGCTGTCGCACGAGGAAAGGCGGCGTTAAGGAACACGAAA
>ERZ1034976.1370-NODE-1370-length-19003-cov-6.543329_pt1 | contig 19003 bp, 18 predicted proteins | sample MGYA00520623_ERZ1034976 | MGnify/ENA primary metagenome ERZ1034976 (study PRJEB33766, sample SAMN09781774) | gut metagenome | biome: gut microbiome | host: Homo sapiens | place: Madagascar | study: EMG produced TPA metagenomics assembly of the PRJNA485056 data... | reverse complement strand
AATATCCGGTTCTTCCCTTGCCCTGATTCGCCAAGGCAGAACTCGCTGCAAAGGCAGAGGCAGAAGCCAAGGCAAAGGCAGAAGAAGAAGCGGCTCAGCAGGCTCAGGCAGAACAGGATGCCGAACAGGCTCAGGACGCTGCAAGCTGGGAAGAAAACTGGCAGGCACAGAATGCCGATGCAGAGGAAGATGACTTGCTGCTGAACGATGACGATACAACAGCTGCCATCGAATCCGCCATTGATACACCAGCAGAAACCCCGGAAACAACGGAGGCATAACACCGCATGAAAAAGAAAAAAGAAGTCCTGCGTGCCTGCATGGGCTGCGGCGAACGAAAGCCAAAACAGGAACTCATCCGAATCGTGCGAACCCCGGACGGCAATTTCGTCATTGACGAAACCGGAAAAACTCCGGGAAGAGGGGCTTATCTCTGCAAGAAGAAAGCCTGCCTCGAAAAAGCAAAGAAAACCCGCAAGGTGGAACGCTCTTTTGTGCAGATGTTTCCACCGGAAACCTATAAGGAGATGGAAGATGCCCTTACCAGAAAAGTGCAGGAACTTACTGACGATCTGCCGGAAAGCCGGTAAACTCGAAGCCGGCTTTGCACGGGCGAAAGATGCCATCCAGGGCGGCTATGCAGCTTGCATTCTGCTCACCGCAGACCTTTCCGAAAAAAGCCGGAAAGAAGTGCTGTATTTCGCCGAAAAACAACACGTCCCAGTCGTACAGACGGACTGGGAAATGGCAGAAGTCCGGCTGCTGTTCGGACAGCGTGCCGGCATCCTGACCATCTGTGAAGCCGGATTCGCCCAGCGGATTCAGGCTCTATTACAGACCGAATCGTCCTCCAGCAATGGATGACACATACCATTCTTTTTGAAACCCTGTCCCAACCGACAGGAATGAGCGGAAAGGAGAGTTGCCGATGACGACAAAAAAGCAGAAATTGAGCGACGTTGCAAAGACACTCCAGATGACCCCGAATGACCTGATTGCCCTGTTTTCTGAACTGCAAAACGGAACAGAAAAAAAGAGCAGCAGCACCCTGACGGAAGCAGAAGTCAATCTGGTTCTGGAATCCATCACCCAGCGTCAGCAGGTGACAGATGGCTTTGCAGCCTATTTCGCAACGAAAAACAGTACGAGGGAAGAGGTGGCACAACAATCTATGAAAAAAGGGAACGAAAAGAAAGCTGCTCACCAGCAGCAGAATCAAGGAAAAAAACAGCCGCAGGATCGGAGAAGACCACAGCAGCAGAATGCCGCTGGAAATAACCATGCCAACAATAACAATGGCAACGGCAACGGCAATAACAATAACAGTAACTCCGCTGCAAAGAAGCCACAGCCGGCTGCATCGAATCAAAAGAATCAGCCGCAGACTGCCGCTCAGCCGAAAAAGCAGCCAGCTGCTGCCAAGCCAGCCAGCCAGCCGAATAATAACAGCAATAACAACCATCCGGAACACCACAAGAAAAAGCAGAAACAGCAGCCGCAGGCACAAAAGCGGGGCGAACGGCTGCATGTAGAAGTGGAACTGTCTTCCGATACGGCTACTACAACAGAAAAGCGGCGTACCGTTGATACCCGTGGCTCTTATGTGGATCTGGATAAGTACAACCAGCGGTATGAACAGATCGCTCCGGCTGGCAAGTACAGCAAGGATAACTATTCCACCAAAAAGCAGAAAATCAACCAGAAGTCTGCTCAGCGGAACAAGCAGAAGTATTCCAACAAGCGGGAAACCGAACAGGATCGTCTTCGCCGTCTGGAACTCGAAAAGGCAAGAAAACAACAGCTCAAGGTTCGGATTCCGGAATCCATCGTGGTCAGCGAACTCGCAAGCCGCTTGAAAGTGACGGCAACCGAAGTCATCAAAAAGCTGATGGGCTTGGGTGTCATGGCATCCATCAATGAGGAAATCGACTTCGACACCGCTTGTCTGGTTGCAGAAGAACTGGGTGCAAAGGTCGAAAAGGAAGTCATCGTGACCATCGAAGAACGTCTGATTGAAGAAGAGGACGAATCCGATAACACCGAAGAACGCTCTCCGGTTGTCGTTGTTATGGGTCACGTTGACCACGGCAAAACCTCCATTCTGGACTACATCCGTCACGCCAACATCGCTGCAGGCGAAGCCGGCGGTATCACCCAGCACATCGGTGCTTATCAGGTCACTTGCAACGGCAAGGAAATTACGTTCCTCGATACACCGGGACACGAAGCGTTCACCGCAATGCGTGCAAGAGGGGCAAATATCACAGATATTGCCATTCTGGTTGTCGCTGCCGATGACGGTATCATGCCGCAGACCGTAGAATCCATCAACCATGCAAAGGCTGCTGGTGTTTCCCTGATTGTTGCCATCAACAAGATGGATAAAGAAGGAGCAAATCCAGACCGGATTAAGGAAGAACTCACCAAATATGATTTGGTTTGTGAAGACTGGGGCGGCGATGTTATGTGCGTTCCGGTTTCTGCAAAGACTGGCGAAGGCATTGACGAACTGCTCGAAGACGTGCTGCTGATTGCAGAAATGCAGGAACTCAAGGCAAACCCGAACCGCCGTGCAAAGGGTGCTGTCATCGAAGCTCGGTTGGATAAGGGCAGAGGTCCAGTTGCAACCCTGTTGGTTCAGAACGGGACACTGCACACCGGCGATGTTATTCTTGCCGGAACGAGTGTCGGAAAGGTTCGTGTCATGACCAACGACAAGGGTACAGTTGTTCACGAAGCTGGCCCGTCTGTTCCGGTTGAAATCACCGGTCTGGCAGAAGTTCCGGCTGCTGGCGATGTCTTTGACGTTGTAGAAGATGAACGTCTGGCAAAGACCCTCGTAGAACAGCGGAAACATGAGGCAAAACAGGCAAAGTTCAACGAATACCAGAAGGTAACGCTCGACAACCTCTTCAGCCAGATTGCAGAGGGCGAAATGAAAGAACTCGCCATCATCGTCAAGGCAGATGTACAGGGTTCTGTAGAAGCCGTGAAGCAGTCGCTCGAAAAAATCCAGAACGAAGAAGTTCGGGTTCGGGTCATCCACGGCGGCGTTGGTGCAATCAACGACAGCGATGTCATGCTGGCGGATGCATCCAATGCGATTATCATCGGCTTCAATGTGCGTCCTGACCCGTTGGCAGAAGAAACTGCTGCCCGTGACCATGTTGAAATCCGTACCTATCGGGTCATCTACGATGCCATCGAAGACGTGGAAACTGCTATGAAGGGCATGCTTGCTCCGAAGTTCCGGGAAGTTGTTATGGGTCGGATCGAAGTGCGTCAGGTCTATAAGATCTCCAGCGTTGGTGCGGTTGCCGGTGCGTATGTTCTCAGCGGTAAAGTTACCAGACAGTGCCAGATTCGTGTCGTTCGGGATGGCATTGTCATTGCAGAAGATAAAATGTCCAGCCTGAAGCGGTTCAAGGATGACGTAAAGGAAGTTACCGAAAGCTACGAATGCGGTATTACGCTCGAAAAGTTCCGGGACTTCAAGGAAGGCGACATCTTTGAAGCCTTCATCATGGAAGAATATCAGGACTAATTCAGAGAACATTCATTCCATCCGGCTTGGAAATGCAGCGGCATTCGCTGCATTTCTCCGCCCCTGATTTGAAAAAAGGAGGCATTTTCTTATGGCAAACTATAAAACCAGTCGGACAGAAGAAGACATCCTGCGAGAACTCACCGCCCTGCTGCGGGAACTCAAAGACCCCCGTATCGACCCCCTTTTGACCATCGTTCGGGTGGAATTGTCTAACGATCTGTCCAACTGTAAAGTCTATGTTTCCAGCTTATCTGGCATCGAAACGGCGAAAACCTCCTGCATCGGTCTGGTCAGTGCGACCGGATTCCTGCGGCGGGAACTGTTTCACCGCCTCAAGCTGCGGAAATCTCCGGCTCTGCACTTCATTGCAGACCATTCCATTGAACACAGTGCAGAAATCAATCAGAAATTGCATGACCTGCATTTAGAGGACATTGAGGAGTAAGATATGAACATTGCAGAAGCAGCTGCCTGGCTGCAAACCATCCAGCAAGCTATGATCCTCATCCATCAAAGTCCGGACGGCGATTGCATCGGCAGCGGTTACGCACTCGCTGCCCTGCTCCGTCAAATGGGCTGTCATGCGGTGGTGCGGTGCAGCGACCCGATTCCGGAACGCTATGCCTTTCTGGCAGTTGAAGAAACACCGGATACCGTTGACGAAAATGCTGCTGTCATTCTCTCGGTCGATGTGGCAGACCGCAAATTGCTCGGCGACTTGGACGAACCCTATGGCGGACGGGTTGCCCTTGCTATCGACCATCACATCATGCACCGCTCCTTTGCAAAGGAATGCTGTCTGTATCCAAAGGCAGCCGCTGCCTGTGAGATCGTCTATGCGATCGCAAAGGAACTGCCTGTGAAACTCACGCCCCAGATTGCCACCTGCTTATACACGGGCATGGCAACCGATACGGGCTGTTTCCAGTTCGACAATGTAACCCCGCACACGCTGCGAATCGTTGCCGACCTCATGGAACAGTTTCCAGAAATCCACTATGCGTGGATCAATCGGGCAATGTTTGCTGTGAAAAGTATGGGCAGACTGCGAGTAGAACAAAAACTCATCGACCAGCTGCACACCAGCTGCAACGGAAAATGCGTGATGATTTGCATCACACTGGCATTCATGAAACAGTATGGTTTAGACCCGCTTGACCTCGATGGTCTGGCAGGATTTCCGCTACAGGTCGAAGGGGCAGAAGTCGGCATTACCCTCAAGGAACGAGATCCCAATGTCTTTAAGATTTCCATGCGTTCCGCTCGTACTGTGGATGTCGCTGCCATCTGCAAGGAATTTGGCGGTGGCGGTCACATCAAGGCTGCCGGCTGCCTCATTGAAGGCACAGCAGAATCCGTCATGCAACGGCTGCAAACAGCAGTAGAGAGGAGCTTGGCGGAATCATGAACGGCATTCTCTGTATGAATAAACCGCAGGATTTTACCTCGTTCGATGTCATCGGAAAGCTGCGTGGCATTCTGCATATGAAACGGCTCGGACACACAGGAACACTCGACCCAATGGCAACGGGCGTACTGCCAATTTTGGTCGGAACTGCAACAAAAGCCTGCGACATCCTGCCGAATCAGGACAAGACCTATCAGGCAACCGTTGTTTTTGGCAAGGCAACCGATACGCTCGACATCTGGGGAAAGCCCCTGCAGGACTATCCGGAACAGCATGTCACAGAGGCTGCCCTTCGTGCCGTGCTGCCGGAATTTCTCGGCGATATTACCCAACTGCCGCCCATGTATTCTGCGGTTTCTGTCAACGGAAAACGGCTGTATGAACTCGCACGAAAGGGCGAAACGGTCGAACGTCCCACCCGTACTGTGCACATTGATGCCATTACGCTGGACGCTTTTGACGAAACACAACAGACTGCAACACTGACGGTTTCCTGCGGAAAAGGAACGTATATCCGGACACTGCTCTCTGATATTGGGCAGCGGCTCGGCGGCGATGCGGTCATGACTGCCCTGACTCGGACAGCTGCCTGCGGCTATCCGTTGCAGGACTGCCTGACCTTTGAGCAGGTTGCTGCTGCAATGGCAGATGGCACGATAACCGAACATCTGTTCCCGACCGACTCCCTGTTTGCATCTTATCCGAAACTGCGGCTCAATGCCGCACAGGAACGGATGTTTTGCAACGGTGTCAAATTGGATTTAAAGCGGCTGCGAGATCTCCAGCCCAATCAAGATACCTATACCGTCTATGGGGCGGCTGACACGTTCTTAGGAACGGCACTTGCCGACCGCACCCAACAGGAATTGCGCATCGGAAAACGGTTCTGATGTGCATTCCCCCATTTTTTGAAATTCCCAACGAAAAGAGGTTTTCCCATGCTCCAACCTGCTTCCGCCGTGGCACTGGGCTTATTTGACGGTGTTCACATCGGACATCGTGCCGTCTTAGCGGCAGCCGTTGCCTGTCAGGCAGACGGTTTCACTCCGGCTGCTTTTACGATGCAGACCACTTCTGTCCGCATCAAACGGGGTGAGCCGCTCCGCTATCTCTATCCGGACGACACCAAACAGCAGCTTTTAACAGCTGCCGGGATTCAGAACGTTGTCAGCCCACCATTTCCGGAGATCGCAGCGATGGACGGTGAAACCTTCTGCCGGGTCTATCTCCACGACCAGATGCACGCAAAAAAGCTCTTTTGCGGCAGGGATTTTCGATTTGGCAACCGGGCTGCATGGGGCGTTGCCGACTTGGCAGCGTTCGGCGAAACCTTTGGCTTTACGGTAGAACTGATTGACGCTGTGGAACAGGATGGAGCGGTCATTTCCTCCAGCCGGATTCGACAGCTGCTGTTAGATGGCAAAATCCAGCAGGCAAACCGCCTGCTCGGTGCACCCTATCAAATTTCCGGCATCATTCAGCATGGGGCTGCCCTCGGCAGAACCATTCAGTTCCCAACCATCAATCTTTCCTTTGCTCCGGAACAGCTTGTGCCACTCTATGGCGTTTATCGGGCAAAGGTCTATTTGAAAGACGGCAGCGTCTGGAACGGCGTGACCAACATCGGCACAAAACCAACGGTTTCCAATGCCTGCATTCCCGTTGCGGAAACCCATTTATTAGGCTTTCAAGGGGATTTATACGGGCAGTCCTGTCGGATCGAACTACTGGACTTTCTGCGGAAAGAACAGAAATTCTCCGGTCTGGACGAGCTGAAAGCAGCCATTGCGGACAACATCCGCACCGTACAAGCTGCCTGCAAGCAGTAAAGCCCACTGTTCCCCACAATTATCATCATACCTATATTTATCAAACGAAAGGAAGTTTTTTTCTCATGGAAAAACGTGTCAGAACACGGTTTGCACCAAGCCCGACCGGCTATATGCACATCGGCAACCTGAGAACCGCTCTGTATGCCTACCTGCTGGCAAAAAAATATGACGGCGACTTTATTCTCCGAATCGAAGATACCGACCAGGAACGGTATGTCGAAGGGGCTGTTGATATTATCTATAACACCCTCCGCATCGCTGGCTTAAAGTGGGACGAAGGCCCGGATATTGGCGGCCCAGTTGGCCCTTATGTGCAGTCCGAACGCATGGGCATGTTCAAGGGCTATGCAGAACAGCTGGTCAAGAGCGGTCACGCTTACTACTGCTTCTGCGGCAAGGAACGGCTCGAAGAAGTCCGGAAGATTCAGGAAGCTTCTCACATCGCCCCGATGTATGACCGGCACTGCCGGAATCTGACACCGGAAGAAATTCAGGAAAAGCTGGATGCTGGTGTTCCGTATGTCATCCGCCAGAAGATGCCGCTCGATGGTACAACCACATTCCACGATGAAGTTTATGGCGATATCACCGTAGAAAACAGCACACTGGATGACCAGATTCTGATTAAAACCGATGGCATGCCGACTTACAACTTCGCAAATGTTGTGGACGACCACCTGATGGGCATTACCCACGTCATCCGTGGGAACGAATATCTTTCTTCCGCTCCGAAGTATAACCTGCTCTATCAGGCATTCGGCTGGGATGTTCCGGTTTATATCCATTGTTCTCCGGTCATGAAGGACAAGACCCACAAGCTTTCCAAGCGGAACGGCGATGCCTCCTTCCAAGACCTGCTCGAAAAGGGCTATCTGCCGGAAGCCATCATCAACTTCATCGCTCTGCTGGGCTGGGCTCCGACTGGCGAACAGGAAATCTTCACCATGGATGAACTGATTCAGGCGTTTGAAATCTCCGGTATCAGCAAATCTCCGGCACTGTTTGACCCGGTTAAGCTGAAAGCCATCAACGGCGAATATATCCGCAAGATGACACCGGAAGCTTTTGCAGAAAAAGCCATTCCGTACATCCGTCAGGTCGTTCACAGCGAAACCGCAGACTTGCAGCTGCTCTGCCACGTTTTGCAGCCGAGAACCGAACTGTTCACCGACATTCCGGAACAGGTGGATTTCATTGATGCCCTGCCGGATTATGACGTAGAACTATACCGCCACAAGAAGATGAAAACCACACCGGAAACCGCCAAGGAAGCCCTCACAGAAATCCTGCCGGTTCTGGAAGGTATTTCTGATTGGACAGTGGACGGCATTCATACTGCTGTTTTCGCAAGAATCGGCGAACTCGGCGTGAAGAATGGCTGGATGCTCTGGCCGCTGCGGACTGCCCTCTCCGGCAAGCCGTTTACACCGGGCGGCGGCATTGAACTCTGTGCCATTTTGGGCAAAGACGAAACCCTCAAGCGGGTTCAGGACGGTATAAGCCGCCTTTCGTAAGATTATCACAGCATTTTCACAATATCCGACTATAATCATTCGGGAGTAGGTTGAAAAAGGGGCTGGGGATGCACCCTTGCCCCTTTTTTTACCGATTCTGAATGAAAAAACAGCTGCAATCCCTTGCAGCTGCATCAAAAATAGGGAGGTCTTCTTTTCGCATGATTACGGTAAATCATCTGACCAAGCGTTACGGCAGTCACCTTGCAGTCGATGACATCAGCTTCACCGTACAAGATGGTGAAATTGTGGGCTTTTTAGGGCCGAACGGTGCCGGAAAATCCACCACAATGAACATGTTGACCGGTTACATCAGCTCTTCTTCCGGAGAGGCTCTGATCAACGACATCAACATTCTGGACAATCCCATCCAGGCAAAACGGGAAATCGGCTACCTGCCGGAACTGCCACCACTCTATCAGGAAATGACCGTTATGGGCTACCTGCGGTTCGTCTATGACCTGAAAAAGTGCAAACTCCCCCGCAAAGCACACCTCACTGAAATCTGCAACCTCTGCAAAATCAGTGATGTGCAAGACCGCATCATCAAGAATCTGTCCAAAGGTTACCGGCAGCGTGTCGGTCTGGCACAGGCACTCGTTGGCAATCCGCCCATCCTGATCCTCGATGAACCGACCGTTGGTCTTGACCCAAAACAAATGATGGAAATCCGAAACCTGATTAAGCGGCTCGGAAAACGACACACTGTCATTCTCTCTTCGCACATCCTGTCGGAAATTCAGGCAGTTTGTGACCGTGTCATCATCATCAACAAGGGCAAACTGATGGCAGATGGTGCAATTGACACCCTCGCACAGTCCATGTCCCAGAACCACCGCCTCAAGGTGCGGCTGGATGGTGCAGAAGCAGACGTGTTACAGGCTCTGCGTGCAATTCCGGGCGTGGCAAAGGTACAGCAGTCCACACAGCTGGAAGCTGGCTTGTTCGATTACGAAATCGAACCGAAGAACAACGCTGACTTGCGGAAGGCAGTTAATGCCGTTGCACAAGAACACGGCTGGAACATCTACCGCATGGAAAGCGGTCTGCTGACACTGGAGGACATCTTCCTCAAGGTGACCATGGGCGAATGGACACCGGAACAAGCAACCACCAAGCCGGATGCTGCACCAAAAAAATCTGCTCCGGCAGCCAAACAACCCGACACCAAACAAGAGGAGGCAAAGTAACATGGGAGCGATTTATCGGAGAGAGTTGGGGTCTTTCTTCAACTCCGCCATCGGCCCGGTCTTTCTGACGGTATTCTATCTGGGATCGGGTGTTCTGTTCTGGCTGTTCTGTCTGAACTATGCCCGGACAGATATGAGTAACTATTTTGCATGGATGCGGTTGGTCATGGTTTTGATCCTGCCGCTGCTGACGATGCGGTTACTTTCAGAAGAACGTGCACAGAAAACCGACCAAGGACTATTGACGGCACCGGTTTCCCTCGGCGGCATTGTCCTCGGCAAGTATTTTGCCGCCCTGACCGTCTATGCAATGGGCATTGCCATTGTGTTTGTCTATGCCATCCTGCTGAGTTTCTTCGGAACGGTTGCATGGTCGATCGTCTTTTCCAACTTTATCGCCCTCTTCCTCATGGGAGCGGCGTTCATGGCAATCACCCTGTTTTTGTCTGCATTCACGGCAAATCAGTTCATCGCCTATGTTTTGGGCATCGTTTCTCTGGTCGTCCTCTATATGATCGACTACCTGAGCGGAACGGTTTCCAGCAGTGCAGATTCTCTTTCCAGCAAAAGCACCGTCCTCAGCACCCTTGTGGGCTGGCTCGGCAATGCGATGGAATCGGTTTCATTCTTCAGCCGAATTTATGACTTTACTTATGGACTGTTTAATCTATCCAGCGTTCTGCTCTATATCAGCACGGCGGTTCTGTTTAATTTCTTTACCGTCCGGGTATTTGAAACCAGACGTTGGCGGTAAGAAGGAGGCTGAAAACGATTATGGAACAACAGGATGCAAAGCTGATCAAACAAAGACAGCGGAAAAAGAAGATGAAATACGGCGGTATTGCGTTTGCCATTACTGTCATTGTCACAGCAATCGTGGTTTTAGTGAATGTCGTTGTCGGCTTATTGGTGGAACGGTATCCGAACGCCAAGATCGACCTGACATCATCCAACTTGTACGAAGTTTCGGATGAAACCATTGCCTATATCAAAGACCTCACCGACCCCGTTGAAATTGCCGTTTCCAGCGAGGAAAGCACCTTGGAAAAGGACTCCTACCTGAAAATGGTGACGGAACTGCTGAAAAAATATCAGGGCTATTCCAGTGAAATCGAAGTAACGTACTTCGATACCACCAAAGACCCGGATATCCTCTCAAAATATCAGAGCAAATACAGCGGTACGATCAGTTCTGATAATGTCATTGTTTGCAGTGGCGACCGAGTAAAGGTATTCCCACTGTCTGACTTCTTTGACATGGATCAGGATAAGTTGCAGTATTATTATTATGGACAGGTTTCCCTGTCAGAATGCATCACCGCATTCAAGGGCGAACAGTCCCTCACCAATGCCATCATGAATGTTACCGATGCAAACCCGCAGCGAGTTGGTTTTATCGGCACTTCTAACGGCAACACCATCTACAACCCGACACAGGGCAACCAGTATGCTGCCAAGGTTCTGAGCACACTGCTGGACGACAACGGCTATGATGTCACACAGCTGGACATGGTCACCGATACCATTTCTCCAGATGACTATGATTTGCTGGTACTGCCGGCTCCGGTCAACGACCTGACAGTCGATGCCATCGACAAGCTGGAAACCTTCCTGCACAATGACGGCAACCTCGGCAAACGGCTGCTCTACATCGCCGACTTTACACAGGGTAACACCCCGAATCTGGATGCCTTCCTGAAGGATTGGAACATTGTAGTAGATAACAGCTATGTCATTGACGACAATTCCAGCACCCAGCAGGCAGTTACCTTGCTTGTTGCCGGCAATCAGAGAATGTATGCTCCAATTGTCAACCAGACCAGCAGCGACTACAGCAGCGGACTTTCTAACACTTCCCTGCCGATTATCGCTCCGGTTTCCCGTCCGATTCTCACCAGAGATGCCAACAACGGCAGAGTGGTTACCGACCTGCTGGATACCGCAGATTCTGCTTACTGCGTTCCGCTGAATCTCGACACCAATGCAGAACGGGCAGAGGCTGCCTGGGATGCACAGAACGGCGTTACCACCACCGAAGCGACCGAGGAAACCACGGAAGAAACTACCACGACCACAACCTTTGATGCTGCCAATGCCGAACGCAGCAGCTATGCTGTCATGGCATTCTCTCAGAATCAGGTCGCACAGGATAACGGTCAAATTGAAAGTGATGTCATGGTCATCGGTTCAATGGGTTACTTCGATTACTACGTTGCACAGGATACCTCCTATAACAATGCGGATTACTTCATCAGTGCATTGAACACCATCTGCGGAAAGTCTGACAACATCGTCATCACTGCAAAGGATATGAACATCACTTCGATGAATACAACTGCTTCTCAGATGAAGTTGCTCACCACAGTGGTTCTGGTTGTCTTCCCGGCAATTACAATTGTGATTGGCATTGTCATCTGGGCACGCAGAAAGAGCCGCTAATTGCAGAAAGGATGGCGTGACCTATGCAAAAACGAATGATTGGTGTGATTTGCGGGGCTGCCGTTGTGGTACTGCTGGCTGGCAGTGTCGTCTTGCTGACTCGCCCGTCCGGCAAGGATAACAGCAGCAGCGATGCCACTGCTGCCACCACACAATCCGCAGAAGACCTCGCAGCATTGACACTCTCAGACGAATCCGCAGACAACGTGAAACAGATTTCTGTTACCAACGCAACCGGCAGCTATGAAGTGGTTCGGGTCAAGAAAGAAAAGACGACCACCGCAACGGATGCAACGGATTCCACCGATTCTACTTCTACGACAGAAACCGAATCGGCAACCTTCCGGATTTCTGGCTGGGAGGATATTCCCACCAACGAATCCCTGCTTGGAACACTTGCCAACAACACCGCCAGCCTACAGGCTGACCAGTGTGTGGAAGAACACGCAACCGACCTCGACAAATTCGGGCTGGGCAAGGATGCCACACAAGTCAGCATGCAGTTCGATGATGGAACGACCTTTGCGTTCCGCATCGGCGGCAGCGTTTCCGGTGCAAGCTGCAACTATTTTGCTCTGGCGGACAGTGATACGGTTTATGCCGTTAAGACTTCCCTGCTGGCAAACTTCAGCAAGGCAGACACCGACTTCTTAGCTACAACCGTTCTGGAAAAGCCGGATGACGACAATATGCCGACCATCAACACCGTTACCATCGAACGGAAAGACCTCGATACGCCGATTGTCCTCGAACATCGGGACACCAGCAACGACGGCGAGAGCGGCAACACGCAGTCTACCCACAAGATGACCTCCCCGATTTCCGCTTATTTGAGCGTAGAACGGTCTAAGGATGTCATTGAGGGATTGTTTGGCTTGTCTGCCAGCAAGATTCTGGCTGTTCGTCCGAGTGAACAGGATTTGGAGGACTACGGCATTTCTGACCCATTCGCAACCCTGACGCTGGAATGCGAAGACGGCACGACTTACACCCTGAAAATCGGCGATGTTGTCACCGAGGCTGACGACATTTCTACCGATGACAGTACCGCAACCACTTCCACTGCAACCACTTATTATCCGGTACAGCTGGATGATGGCAATGTGATTTATGCAATTGCTACGGATAAGTGCCCGTGGGCAACCATCACCCCGACGGGTCTGGCTTCCAAGCTGATTTTCACAACCTATGTTTGGGACATCAGCGAACTGGATGTTACAGTAGACGGCAAGAAAACCACATTCGAGAACAGCGGTACAGATAAGGACACTGCTTCCATCATCAGAGATGGCAAGTCGGAAATTGACACTGAACGCTATCGGTTATTCTATGCCTTCCTGCTGCAAACCGCTGCGGAAGAAGTTGTTTTGGGCGATGCTCCAACCGGAACACCGGATGCAGAAATCCACTACAAGACTTCTGATGGCAGCGAAGACCGCACCGTTGCATTCTATCAGATCGACGACTTCAATTGCTATATCACTGTAAACGGCGAACTGAGCTTCCAGTGTCGGGCTTCTTATCTGGATGCCCTGCGGCATAATCTCGAAATCTTCGATACAGATGAAGACTTCCAGACCTCGTGGCAGTAAGTTCTCCGCCCAAACAACAGACATAAACCAAGTTACACAAAGAAAGGATGGGTATCGTGGAGCAAAATTTTCTCTTTTACAAAGGCTATCCGTTGGTACGTTCCGGCGATTGCTTTTACTATGGCTATATGTGCGAGCCGCACGTCATTATGATTCGTGTCACCAAGAAAGATACCAGCGGTGTCATTCCGATTGCCAGCGAATTACAGGTCTATGATTTGTCCACCGATGAAAACAAAAGCCTCCGAACTGCCAAGCGACCGTCCTTGTATGCAGCATTGGACTTAGCAGCTACCTGGCTTTCCCGTGGATTGCCGGACGAGCAAAAGCAAAATGCCTAACGGCAGCCCCGATTCTACAACCGTAAAAAGCCGCACAGCGAAGAGAAAATCTCTTCTGCTGTGCGGCTTCTTTTTGTGTCATGTTTTATGGTTGGAGTTCTTAATTTTCGCTCTCGCTGGTGGTATCTTCCGCTTCTGTTTCTGTATCGGTTTCATCGGTTGCTGTGTCAGTTGTATCTGTTGTATTGGTTGCATCTTGAAACCGCACTGTGTCTATAATCGCACTGGCATTTTTCAAAACCGGACTCGTTCCAGTATAGTTTGCAAATGTCATGGCATATGGCATATCGTTCACATAGAACAAAACGGAAAGGTTGACTTTCTGAGCCGTGTCTTTATCCGTTTCCGGCGAATAAGTGATGGCATAGGCATCTGTTCCCTGCAATTCGTTCCAAACCTCAGAGAAAATGGTCTGTCCCTTTGCGAGATTCTGCCCGATGTTCTTCAGCAAATCTTTTTCATCCGTTCCAGTGATTTCCAGTTCATCTGCTGGAAAACACTGCACGGTCAACGAACCCGACCCATCATCCGGATACCAAACACCTAAATTTTCAACATTCAAATTACCCCAACCAGACGGAATTTGAAAGGTAATGTCTTCAAATGGAATCGGGGTTGCATCCAATTCTTCTTCCTGCGGCATGGATGCCTCTGTATCAGCCGTTGTAGTTGCTTCGGTGTTTTCTGTTTCCACAGTGGTGACAACGGAAGAATCTGCAGTGGAAGATGATGTATCCTTATCGCTGCATCCAGTAGCGGTCAATAGCATCAACAGGGCTGCGGTGGCAGCCAATCCTTTTTTCATCATGGTAGGTTATATCCTTTCCTGTTATTTATCGGTATTGATATAAGACCAGTAGCCCTTTAAGTATCCGCATCCAGAAATAATCGTCAGAGCGGTGGAAATCCAAAGCAATCCATTCAAGCCCCATGTTTTAACGGCTTCCGGAATCGCACAGTTGAAATCTCCTGTCAGCGAACAGTAAATTAAGATGGCAACAATCGTTACCATAGTAAACGCTGTTTTCAGCTTGCCCCAGATGCCAGCAGCAACTACAACGCCTTCGCTGGCGGTCAGCATCCGCAACCCGGAAACCATAAATTCCCTTGCTACGATAATCATCACTGGAATGGCTGAAATCTGCATTTCGTCCAGCTCGATAAATGCCAGCAGAGCAGTAATGACCAACACTTTATCTGCCAGCGGGTCGAGAAATTTCCCGAAATTCGTTACCAAGCCCCGTGCACGGGCAATCTTTCCATCCAAGGCATCTGTAATAGATGCTGCGGCAAAGACCACCAACGCCAACAAAAAATGATAGGGAATTGCTCCAATGTACAGGAAAATCAAAAATACTGGAATCAGCAATACTCGCAGGCACGTTAGCTTGTTCGGCAAATTCATGCTTCTTCTACCTCCTCTGCCAGCAGGTCGTAATCCATCGTATCAAAGACTTCTACCTGTACATAGTCACCGCACTGGTGTTCCTTCGTCCGGCGGATGAAGATTTTTCCGTCAATCTCCGGTGCATCTGCCCGTGTTCTGCCAAAATAGCAGCCTGCCCACGGGTCAAAGCCTTCAATGACCGCTTCCATCTGTGTGCCGATTTTTGCAGCATTCTTTTCTGCGTGCAATTCTGCCTGCTGCTGCATCAGGATTTCTGCCCGATGTTCCCGGGTTTCTTCATCAATCTGATCTTCGTATTCGGCAGCGTCTGTTCCCTCTTCTTCCGAGTAGGCAAAACAGCCCAGCCGGTCAAACTGCATATCCTGCACGAAATCGCCCAGAGCGTTGAACTGCTCTTTCGTTTCGCCCGGGAAGCCAGTAATCAATGTGGTTCGCAGGGTGACATCTGGCATTTTCTCCCGAATCTTTGCAATCAGATTCCGCAGCATCGTTTCATTGCCCGGACGATACATCCGGCGGAGAATTTCTCCATCACAATGCTGAATCGGAATATCCAGATATTTTACAATCTTTTCTTCTGCTGCCATCACATCGAGCAGTTCGTCTGTAATCCGTTCCGGATAACAGTACAGCACCCGCACCCAATGCACGGTTGGAATTTCACAGAGAGCTTTCAGCAGCTGCGGCAGGCGGGATTCTCCATACAGGTCTTTCCCGTACTGCGTGGTATCCTGTGCAATGACGATCAATTCCGTTACACCACGTTCTGCAAGCCGATTTGCCTCTTCCAGCACCTCTTCCATCGGTACGCTGCGGTATGGGCCTCGAATCTTTGGAATTGCACAGTAGCTGCAACGATTGCTGCACCCCTCTGCAACCTTTAAATAGGAGTAGAACGGCAGCGTTGTAATAATCCGATCGCCAATCAACTCTGCATCGCTTTTCGGAGCGAATTGTACCACTCTGTCTTTCTTCAGAACCGATTCCAAAATCGAAACAATGTCTTTCTGGTTGCCGATTCCAACAACGGCATCCACTTCTTCAAACTGATCTGCAACTTCTTCCTGATACCGTTCGGTCAGGCAGCCCGTCAGAATGATTTTCTGAATCGTGCCCTCTGCTTTCAGTTCTGCCAGTTCCAGAATCGTTTCAATTGCCTCTTCTTTTGCCGACTGAATAAAACCGCAGGTGTTGACAACCACAACATCTGCATCACCCGGTTCTTTGACCAGGGTATAACCATGTTTCCGGAGTTTAAACAGCATTCGTTCGCTGTCTACCAAGTTTTTTGAACATCCAAGGGATACCATCCCTACACGAATTGGCATATTCATAACCGCCTTTCTGCTTGCGTTTTTCTGAAAAAATGGCTGTGAAGGAGTTCACAGCATACTTATCATTTAGTATACCATGAAACCGACTATGTGTCAAGAATCAGAAATTGGGACATCCAATTTTTAGCAAGTCTGTTGAAAGGTTGAAAGAATTGTTGAAACTCGCTATTTTCACTGAAATTTTCCCCTATTTTTCGTCTTTTTTAACAAAAATCATTTTTTTTGAAAAAAAGCTTGACTTTTTGCCGTTTTTGTAGTATACTATAAAAGTCGCAGAAATGAAATGTGTTCTGCTTGGATCTGTTGATGACAGGTGGCGGCATAGCTCAGTTGGCTAGAGTACTCGGTTCATACCCGATTGGTCGCTGGTTCGAATCCTGCTGCCGCTACCATTTCTGGCCCGTTGGTCAAGAGGTTAAGACACCGCCCTTTCACGGCGGAATCATGGGTTCGATTCCCGTACGGGTCACCAATCAAAAGCCTTGGAATGAAAACTTCTAAGGCTTTTTGTGTTTTATGGGAAATTTGGAAAAAGAGGAGTTTTGACAACATGAAAAAAGCACTTTCTATCTGCCTGTTTCTGAGCCTGATGGCTGGTTGCCTGCTGACGGGATGCGGCAGCAACACAACAGATGATTCTTCCAGCGTAGCGGAAACAACTGCTGCAACGACAGCAACAGAAGCAGAAACAACCACAGAATCAGAAGCCGAAGAAACAGAAACAACAGCTGAAGCATCTGCTGATGCAGAAGATGCAGAAACAACAACAGCTGCCAAAGAAAAGGATACCAGCAAAGACGGAACCTTGTGGGCAGACTTCGACAACATGAGTTTTAAAATTAATGGAAAGACCTATACACTCGGAAAGACCACCTTACAGGAACTGATTGATGACGGCGTTCCGTTCGATGAAAATGACTTGGCAAACGCCGGCAATAACATCAACCCACGCTATGAATCTTCCTCTTTTGAAATTAAACTCGGCGAACGCTCGTTTGCACAGGTTCGGGTACTGAATGATTCTTCCGATAACAAGAAGGCTTCGGAATGCTTTATTGATAATGTATACATGCCGATTTACGATGAACCGCAAGATATTCTGGAATTTAACTTCCCACTGACCATGACACAGGAAGAACTGCTTGCCAACTCCGGAGAACCTGACCCAGACAACATTTATACTTACCAGTCGGATGACAGCGATTATCATTCGGAATCCTATACTTATGAAAAGGAAGCGGAAAAGTATTATGGTAACAGCTCCTATAAGTTTGAATTTGCCAATGATGTGCTGGCATATGTCACCATCAGCTATACACCGTAAGAAAATTCTAACTGCATTTTGATACAGAAAAACCAGCAGATTCTTGTCTGAAACAAGGGTCTGCTGGTTTTATTTTTTGTGAACTTGATTCTCACAGGCAATATCAATTTCTATTTCTGTTTCACGTGAAACAATTTTAACGCTCTTCTTCTGTTTTCCGGTCTGCTGCAATCTGCATCCGCAATGCGGCAATCGCAACTCGAATCGATGTATCAGGGTCAAGCTGGGCAGTTTCTGCCGAAACTTCCTCCCGTTCCTGATTCCAAATCATATGCAGTACTGTTGCACACCGAACATGCAAAACCGCTGCGGTTACAAACAACGCTGCGGATTCCATCTCCGATGCCAACACGCCGCCGGCTTTCCAGGCTGCCCAATTCGACAACAATTCCTGTTTCACTGGCATTCGTTCCGGATCGTGCTGCCCATAAAAAGAATCCTTACACTGCACCACGCCGGTTTGATAGGTGTACTGCAAAGCCTCCGCAGCGGCTGCCAGATGCTGTAACAACGAAAAATCCGGAACAGCTGGAAAGGCAATCGGCATATATTCTCTCGAAGTTCCCTCCATTCGGACTGCTCCGTTCGGGAGAATCAATGTTCCGGGAATCAATTCTGGCTGCATACCGCCGCAAGTGCCAACCCGAAGGAATGTATCTGCTCCGCACTGCACCAATTCTTCCATGGCAATGGCAGCAGATGCACCGCCGATTCCGGTTGAAGCAACGCTGACTGGAACACCGTCCAGCAAACCGCTGTAAATGGTAAACTCCCGATTCTGGGAAACAAGGGTTGCTTGTTCCAGATAGGCAGCGATTTTCGGAACTCTGCCGGGGTCGCCGGGCAGCAGAACATAACGGGCAATTTTTTTCGGGTCACATTGTAAATGAAAGGGAATGGTTGCTTGCATGGAGTACCTCCTTTTAAAGTTGTAGCATGAATACTGTTTCACGTGAAACAATTCATGAAGACAAGCTGTTTTTTAGAACATTGGCTGCAAATACTAAGCCGCAGGCAAAGAAAAGTTTTTTGATCCAACAATTTTTCAAAAATGTTGGCGAGGTGTGGGCGAGT
>ERZ1034976.1368-NODE-1368-length-19038-cov-4.498920_pt1 | contig 19038 bp, 19 predicted proteins | sample MGYA00520623_ERZ1034976 | MGnify/ENA primary metagenome ERZ1034976 (study PRJEB33766, sample SAMN09781774) | gut metagenome | biome: gut microbiome | host: Homo sapiens | place: Madagascar | study: EMG produced TPA metagenomics assembly of the PRJNA485056 data... | reverse complement strand
CAATCAACATTATTTTTTGTCAATCTGTAAAAAAAGAGCCGACTTCATCCGAAAACGAAGTCAGCTCTTCTCGAAGAATCTCTAAAAATAAAACGTTGTAATTTATCACATATAATGGAGACATCAACAGCCATTCGATTTTATAGGATCTTGTTTTCAAATTTGCTGCACTGCATCCCAGCACCCATTTTTAGATTTGTTTTCAGACAGACACATTTTGCTGTCGTTTCAAACTTCCAGATTCCATTTTTCGGATTTTGCGGTTGAATATACTGATTGGTTGGGTCATACCAATACTTGCAAAACGCACAGCGTTTATTTTTGTTTCCGTTTAAATAATAAGCACACATCATTTTGATTCGCTCCAGTCTGTCTAAAAAGGATTTCTTACGATTTTAGTATATATCACTTTTTATTTTTACTGTCAAGAATCTTGAAAAATCATTCTGCAACAGTTCTCTCATAATTATTCGATGTATGCAATTGGTTTGCCCGGTTCCGACAATTGTACAGGAGAACGTCCTGACATTTCCATTAATCGGAGGCGTTCCCTGTTATTTATCTCAGAAAAGGTTATTAACATTTGCATCAAAGAAAGAACCATCTCGTTATCGCCATTTTTTAATGCTACTTCTGAATTTTTTTGTATGATATCTAAAGTTTTCATTGTTTGATTATGAAAATCCTCAATTTCTGCCATTTTTCGATCATGATCTTCTTCAATGAGCTTTAAAAATTTTTCTTTATTCGCCTGAATCGCTTCAATCTGCACTTTCATCTGTGCTTTAATTGCATTTCGTTTTGTTTGTTCTTGCTGCTTACACATATTATACTCTTTGATCGAAGATGTCAATGTGTTGATCGAACCAAAAAAGCCGCCCACAAGATCCTTGGAAATTATAGAGATCGGATCGGTACGGATCGTCACATCCTTTTCCTTTGGTTCTTCCTGCTCTTTTTTTACATCGACAAAGTCGACATCAATATAATCCTTCTCATTCATAATGATCCCCCAAATCTTATTTTATAGTACCGACAGAAAAATTCCGGATCATCCTGACGCATGGTTTTGATCAAAGTCAAGGCATACTGTACCAACTCTGGATTCCTTCCATCAATTCCCATGTCAATGATTTTCATCGCCTGTTCAAAGATAATTCCTTGTTCTTCCTGATGACTCTTTAAAAATTGATGGGCAAGCTCTCGGTTCAGCTGCATTTGTTCCAAATAGACTTCTATTGCAGCTTTGTACTGTTCCTGTACCACACGGCTTGCTGCCTCTGCCTGCATGGCAAGTGTGGCACCCATCATTTTCTGTTGTGCCTTTTCAAACATTTAACTTATCCCTCAATCAACCACGAAACATGATCCAGACTGTCGTTCAGTTCTGACATGCGATTATGAATCTGCTGATACTGATTGGTGACCTGATAATTGTTATCAATAAATTCTGTTGCAAGAGAATCCGCTAAAAGCTGCGAAATTTGTTTCAAAGCTTCTATTTGTTCTGTATCTTGCTCAGTCTTTACAAGAGCAGCAGCCTTCTTGAATTTTCTCATGAGTGCCTCGATCTTGCCTTTTTCATCACTCATGAAACCAGGCAGCTCATTCACTGCATATTTTGCATCCCGCAACTGCTCTTTTTTCATTCTCATCATATCCCGGTAGTGCTTTGCATTGTTCATATTCATTTTTGCCTCAAAAACATCGCTGGAATCTACATCCCGTACAAAGTCCATCAAAGACGGAACTGTCCAAGTATCCAGGAACTTGTCTACCAATGTCAATTTTTCCCAGGATTCTACCGACACCCGGCTTGCCTCATAGTCAAAAGTGGGCATATTTGTGCTAACCTTCACATTTCCTTTTGTTCCAATATTCTCAAGTGTACGGTTGATCTCTCTTGCAACTTCGCCCTTATAGGAATAAAATGCTCTGATTTTATCCTGCACTTTCGAACAAGCATAGATTAAATCATCATATGCCTTTTCATATGCTTCCTTTCCGCTCTGAATATACTCTTTTGCCCGATAGTTGTAATCATTGATTTTCTGACGATTTTCAAAATTGTCCTTTGCTTTGCTAAAAAAGCCCATCTTTCCATTCCTCCATCATATTGTCATCACTTTAATCACTGAAATCCGAACAGACATAGCTGCTTGGACATGATACGCTTCTTCCATGTAAGGTGCATTTCCCACCAGAAAAAACACCGCTTTTAAAATAGTCGCAATCATAGCAACATCCATCAGAATCAGACTTAAAATAACCACATGCTGGTGTTTCATACGTAACATCTCTATTTGTCTTTTGACAATGTTCCGCATTCTCCCATCTCCAATTACACCCACAGTATACGCAATCTCCACATGTTTTTGACATAATCAGTCATCCTTTCAAATTAAAATGCATTTTGCTATTCGCAAAAAGGTTTGATAAATTATTTTTAAAAGTCCTCATTTTTTATAATCATCTTCACTTATCCGTGATTTCTAAAAAATAAAGGATTTTAAAAGCAACAGCTTTTGTCTTCTTTATTATACCCCTATAGTTTTTGTTTGTCAACCCCATTAAGCATATTTTTTGTTACATTCGCACAAAAATTTTCAAGATTTTAATTTTTATTGAATCTTATGAAGGTCTTCCTCTGAAAGTTCTGGATTCCATCCAAATATCGTGTAAAGCTGAACGAGAAGATAGGCATTGTTTTTTTCAATCTGCTGTAATTGATCTGCTTTTTCGGTTTCCCCAATTTTTCGAAGCCAGATTTCCAATTCTCCGCTGTAGTAATTGTAAACCAGTTCTTCCAAACTCAAACAACGCTTTAAATCTTCGATTGTCTTTACATACTCGCCATTCATGAACATTTACTCTCACCTCCTAAAGATAGAATAACACAAATGTTCCCATCCGTAAACGTCAAACAGTTCCGAAAATTTTTTGATTTTTCGGAACTGTTTTCTCTTGACAAGTTATGTCACAAAAAAGCAGACAGTGTTTCCTTATTTGGAACGCACTGCCTGCCTTTTCTCTGATTCTTTTTCTTAATTCACTTATGCCAACGGTTTTCCACTGAATACAGGGAAGATATTATATGCACCATAATCCCGCAGTTCTTCCATCTGCAATAACATCTGGAAATCGGTATCTGTCATCACAAAATCTACATCTGCATTGTTTTTCATATGCTCTGGATTCGCTGTTTTTGGCAGAGCAATCGTTCCCAGCTGCAAAACGTAACGAATGCACAGCTGTGCAGCAGAAACGCCGTATTTCGCTGCCATTTCTATGATAACCGGATTTTTCAGGGCTTCCCCATGTGCAATCGGGGAATAAGCTTCTACCTGAATTTGTTCATGCTTGCAGAAATCCAACAGTGCAGAATCGGTTTTTCCAATATGCAATAAAATCTGGTTTACCATCGGCTTTACCCGACAATCCTGCATCAGACTTTCCAAATCGTCTATCAAAAAGTTGGAAACGCCAATCACCCACACTTTGCCTGCTGCCTGTGCATCTTCCAAGGCACGCCAAACTTCCTTGTTCTCTGCAAAATACCGCTTTTCTCCACGAAATTCCTTCCACGGTTGCGGAGAATGAATAATCATTTGATCCAGATAATCCAGACCCATTTTCTTCAAGGTTTCATCAATTGATTTCGCTGCTGCTTCATAGGTTTTCAGTTCTGCTGCCACCTTGCTGGCAACAAACAGGGATTCTCTCGTTACGCCACAAGTACGAACTCCCTCGCCTACACCACGTTCATTTCCGTATGCCTGTGCGGTATCAATCAACCGATAACCCATTGTAACCGCAGAACGAACCGCTCCCACTGCCTTTTCATCTTCAATGAACCATGTTCCAAGTCCTATCTTTGGAATGGTCACTCCATTTGCAAGGGTATTATGTTCCTGTAAAATCATTTTTTTGTTCCTCCTTTTTACTTTACAGCATACCGCAGCCAAACTGCACCGCTTAAAAACTGCTGTACATCGGTCAACTTTAACGGTGTCACAGGGCGTTCCATCGGCAAACCATCAAATACCGCTGCCATACCGCCTCTTCCGTCAATGCCTGCTCCAATTAAAATGCTGACTTCATCTAGCAGGTCTGCTTCCAAGAAACCAGCGTTGATATGTCCACCGCCAACGACTGCCATTCGTTCTACGCCAAACTGTTCCGCTAAAATTGCACAAACTCGCTGTAAATCAATGCGTTCTTTGCCACAGGCAATCCAAGAAATATGCTTACTGTCCAGATATTGCAGATACTCCCGAGTAACCGCTTCACTGGTTACAATCAGCAGCGGACGTTCTGCATCGGTATCATCTGCCCAGAGCAGCGTTCCTTTGGTATCCATAACAATTTCATACCCCTCGGCATCGACTGCTTTGGAAAATGATTCTGTTCCCAGCGGTTCTTGCTTGATTGGCTGAAATGTGCCTGCCAACGCCATTTCCAGTTGTGCAGTTACACGTCCGCTAACTCGGCTCGGTGTTTGCAGCGAATCCAAAGTGTCATAATATTCCTGCACCCCCGGCAGATGTTCTGTCATGGCACAGTCAATTCTGCCATCGACAGAGGTCATCATGTGACAAATGATATACGGCTTTTTCATGTGTGTTCCTCCTCGCTTTTTGAAAATCGCTTGACAAGAAATGCAAGCTGTTGTATGATGTTCTTAAAGCTTGTATCTATTATACAACTTAAAGTGCACTTTCAGTCAAGAGGTTTTTCAAAAAAATTTGGAGGAATTTCAAATGGTGTATACAGTCGGCGAAATGGCAAAATTATTGGGTGTTGCACCCTCTACGCTGCGATACTACGACAAGGAAGGACTGCTGCCCTTTGTGGAGCGGTCATCTGGCGGTATTCGGATGTTTCAGGAATCCGACTTTGAATGGCTGCGAATCATTGGCTGCATGAAAAAAGCAGGTATGTCCATCAAAGAGATTCGGCAGTATATCGAACTGGCATTGCAAGGGAATGATACCATCGAATTGCGGCTGCAAATGTTCCAGCATCAAAAAGCAGTGCTGCAAGAACAGCTGAAAGAATTGCAGCACACCATTGAAATGGTGAATTATAAATGCTGGTACTATGAAACTGCCAAGGCAGCCGGTACGACAGATGTTCCGCAAAATATGCCGGAAACAGACGTTCCAGCAGCCTTTCAGAAAATCCGGCAAGAATTAAAACAAATCCCACAGGCAGAAACCCCATTACAAAATGAAAATCAGGAGTGATACATCATGGAATGCAACGAAATGCGGTATGATATGCGGAACATTTCCGCAGAAGAACACGAAAATGGAAAACGGCTCACAGAACGATTGTTTCAGCTGAACCATACCATGCCAATGAGTGCGGAATATACAGCTGTTCTCAAGGAGATTTTCGGGGAACAAATTGGAACGGATTCGTATATTGCTCCTCCTTTGAGCGGTGCAGCCATCAACCAAATGAAAATCGGCAGTCACGTCTTTATCAACAGCAATCTCCTTGCCATGGCGAGAGGTGGTATCACAATTGAAGATGATGTTCAAATTGCTGGAAATGTGTCCCTGCTCTCCAACAATCACGACCCGTATGACCGTATGGTGCTGACTTGCAAACCGATTCGGATTCAAAAAGGTGCCTGGATTGGTGCAAATGCTGTGATTCTTGCCGGTGTTTCTGTTGGAAAGCATGCGATTGTTGGAGCAGGTGCAGTTGTCACAAAAGATGTCCCAGATTATGCGGTTGTCGTTGGGAATCCTGCAAAAGTCATAAAGATGCTGGATGCAGAAAAATTTCCGGATACAGAAACACAACCTTCATAAGTGATCATCTCATCAAAGCGTTCCATTTTTTGTATACTATCCATAAGTATTTCCAAAAAAATTGTCAGGTTTATAGAAATCAAAAAAGAATTTCTTATTTCTCTTGACTTTCTGTCCAATTTCTAGTAAAATGGACATAATGATAATTCCCCCATTTTTTGTAGAAAGAAGGATATTATGTTTTGTAAAAACTGCGGATTTCAAATGAAAGACACTGCAAAATTCTGTCCCAAGTGTGGAACAGCAAACACGCCACCGCCACCAACTCCCCCTCAACAAAGCAATTTTACCCCACAACCCAACACTCCACAACAAAGCCCATCATTTTCATCGACTGTACAGAGCACAGCTGTAAAAACGAAAAAGAATCTGCTCCCACTGATCATCGTCGGTGTTGGAATCGTGATTTTGATTGTCGTTATAATCGCATTCTGCAATCGAAGCAAAAACGGTATGAAATCCAGCAGCGAAGCTGCCGGAGCTTATTTGGTTGCTGCTTATCATGAAGATGTCGATGACATTTTAGATTTAGTTCCGGATGAAGTTTTAAAACAAATTCTGAAAGACTATAAAATTTCAAAAAAGCAGCTAAAAGAATCTATGAAGAAAGAATTGCGATATGAATCGGATGATCTTCCACATTGCAATTCTGTAAGTGGCTATGGCAGTACAAAACAAACGCATCAATACTCGGAATATATTGACAGACGTGTAGAAGACATCTTAAAAAAAGATGATATTTCTAAAATGGAATTATGCGTTGTAAATGTAGAAGACTTGCACTACTATTCTAACGTACCTGCCTATCAATATAAACGAGATAAGCATACTTGGTACAGCATGGATGCCACGAACTTTGTTGCCTATGCAGCATGGGAAATAGAATAAACAGCGTCCTGTTAATCAAAAACCGCTGAACAGAAATCAATCTGTTCAGCGGTTTTCTTTTTTATTTTGTTTTTTGCGGTCAGGCAGTTACCTCTTCATCCTGTACCACTAATTTTCCATCTTTTGCAGTAATTGTCAATGCACGCAGCGTGTTAGCATTGTGAATGATGCATTCTGCAATCTGGTCTTCGATTTCCTGCCGAATTACACGGCGGATTTCTCTTGCTCCGTAAGTCTTGCCATATGCTTTTTCTGCAATCAGCTTGCAAGCATCTTCTGTTACATTCAAGGTAATCTGCTTCTCCAGCAGCGGTTCTTTCATTTCATTCAGCATCAAGCCGGCAATCTTTGCATAATCATCCTTCGTCAGCTTGTTGAATACAATGATTTCATCAATTCGTCCAATGAATTCCGGCCGCAGGAATTCCCGCAGGGCTTTCATTGCCCGTTCCTTGGTAACTTCCTCTTCTGTCCGGTTAAATCCAACCCCAATGCTCTTATCTGTAGAACCAGCGTTGGAAGTCATGCAGATAATTGTATTTGCAAAGCTGACGGTTCTTCCCTGTGCATCGTCAATCTTTCCTTCATCCAAAATCTGCATCAGGATATTCATGACATCCGGATGTGCCTTTTCGATTTCATCGAACAAAATGACAGAATACGGCTTTCTCCGTACCTTTTCAGTCAGCTGTCCAGCTTCATCATAACCAACATATCCCGGAGGCGAACCAATCATTCTTGCAACCGCATGCTTTTCCATAAATTCTGTCATATCTAACCGAATCAATGGGTCATTGTCATCGAACAATTCCTCTGACAGGACTTTTACCAGTTCGGTTTTTCCGACACCAGTTGGCCCTACAAAAATAAATGATGCCGGACGGCGTTTATTCGTCAACTGTACTCGTGTCCGCTTGATTGCCTTTGCCAGAGCAGAAACCGCTTCATCCTGTCCAATAACACGGGCTTTCAAGTGGTCTTCCAGTGCAATCAGCTTGGTGTATTCGGTTTCCTGAATCTTGCTGGCTGGGATTCCTGTCCAGAGAGCAATCACCTTTGCAAGGTCTGCCTCTGTTACCTGTACTTGGTCAACTTTCTTTTGCAGCTCTGCAAGACGGTCTTTTGCACGAATCATATCGCCCTTGAGCTTTGCAAGTGCTTCATAATCCACTTCTTCCGTCTGTTCTTCCATCTGCTTTTCTTTGGCTTCCAGCTGTTCCAGATTTGCCTTTTCGGCATCGTATTCCGAAATTTCCGGCGACCGCAGACAAGTGCACGCACAGCTTTCATCCATCAGGTCAATTGCTTTATCCGGCAAGAAGCGGTCTGTGATATACCGTTCTGCCAGTCTTGCACACAACCGTACCATTGCATCTGAAATGTGCACACGGTGGTGCTGTTCGTAATACTTCTTAATGCCGTTCAGAACTTCAATGGTATCTTCTACTGTCGGTTCTTTAACCGTAACTGGCTGGAAACGCCGTTCCAATGCAGCATCTTTTTCAATATACTTCCGGTATTCTTCAAATGTGGTTGCACCGATTACCTGCACTTCGCCACGGGACAATGCTGGCTTCAGGATATTTGCAGCATTCATAGAGCCTTCAGAATTGCCTGCTCCAACCAAATTGTGCAATTCGTCAATAAAGAGAATGATGTTGCCTTCCTGCTTAACTTCGTTCACTAAGCCCTTAATACGGCTTTCAAACTGTCCACGGAACTGTGTTCCAGCCACCAGAGAAGTCAAATCGAGCAGATAAACTTGCTTGCCTTTCAGATAAAACGGAACTTGTCCGGCGGCAATCCGCTGAGCAATGCCCTCTGCAATGGCAGTTTTTCCGACACCCGGTTCACCAATCAAACAAGGATTGTTCTTGGTACGGCGGCACAGAATCTGCACAACTCGTTCAATTTCCTTATCCCGTCCAATGATGGCATCCATCTTGCCTTCTTCTGCCTTCTGGCTGAGATTCGTGCAGTAGTTGTTCAGGAATTTCAAGTCTTTCTTTCTCTTCCGCTTTTCCTTTTTGCTTGGCTTCGGCGGCTCTGCGGTAAGGTCTTCGCTTGGGAGAGTTTCTTCTCCCTCGTTCTGATTATCCCCCGAAAACAGCGGCATATTCGGCATATTCTTCATCATGTTCTGGAGAAACGGCGGCAGCGTTCCAGAACCACCCATTTCAAAACTGTCGCCATCCATCATATCCATCATCTGATCCGACAGCTGTTCCAGTTCTTCATCTGTAATGCCCATATGCTTCATATATTCAGAGATTTGCGGAATATTTAATTCCTTTGCACAGACCATGCAAAGTCCTTCATTCTTCTTTTGATTGCCCTGCTGCGAGGTAATAAATACCACTGCCGGACGCTTTTTGCATCTGCTGCATAAAATCATAACTCCATCACCTTTCTGCAAGTTTCTGTCGGTGGATGAAATGCCGACTAGTTATTTTTTCAATTCGTAAAGCAACTGGAATAGATACGTTTTTTGAATCGTTGCCTCTGTGAAAAAGGGCGTTGTCCCCTCTGTTGCAGAAACCACAACTTTTGTCAATACGACCATCATCCAGAGCAAAATCCCCGCTTTTGCCAATCCTGCCAATGCCCCAACGACCAAATCTACGGAAAGTCCCATCTGCTGCACGGGTATCAGGAATAAAACTGCCTGAAACAGCAACATCAGAACCCCAAAGCATAAGCCAAACAAAATTGCTCGCAAGACGGAACAGAGAATGGGTTTCCCATAAGTTGACACCAATTGCTGTGCAGCTGTATGGGTATCGCCTGAAATCACAGATTTTGCAGTTTCTTTCTGTACCGCACCATCTCCGGCAATCTCTTTCATCAGCCAGCTGGGCAAAACGCCATTCGTCAATTCTTCTACGGAATCCGCAGCAGCATCTATCTGCTGATTCACCCATCCGGAATCTAGTCCATACTGGGCAGCCGTTCCCTCTGGGTCTGCCAACATATTTTGTACTTGTTCTTTTGAAACCGGAATGCCATTGTCAGAAAGTGCCGTTTGTACCAGTCCAGCAACGTCTACTGTATTCAGCTGTCCTTCCACGGCAGAAACCACCGGCTTTTCCAAAAATTCCGTATAACAAAGTTCTGCCAGCGGTTGACTCACCCACAAAGCCACAACTGCACTCAAAATGGTTGCAGCCGTCTGAAGCAGCGAACGGCTAACCCCTTTTCGCATGCCATTCCAGACACAAAGGGCGAGAATCGCCAGAACCACCAAATCATAATACCATGCCATACGCCATTCCCTTATTCTTTAAAGTCCACCCGGTCAATTTTATCATACCGCAGCAAGAACAGATAATTGTCTTTCTTCAGGAAAGAATCATAGGTGCTGTCTAACCGCACCGTTGCCACAGCTTTCCCAGAGAAGTTATAGGCGATAACGGTTTCAGCATTCATCATATAGACCCGGTCGCCATAAACCTGTACCGCCTTGGCATCGCCATTCACAACGATTTCAATTGGTTCGGATGCAGAGCCGGGGAAAATGACCAGTTTGGTTTCTCGCTTTTCTTCATCCCGAATCAAAACCGCTGCATTTCCGGCATCCACTGCATAATTTTCCAGCGTTCCGCCGTAATCATACTGCGATTCCAAATTTCCCTTGTCATCATAATATGCACAGGTCGTATCACCGATGACGCAGGCATGATTGTTTTCTGTCAAAGACAGTGCCAAACTCAAAGTTGTCAGCGGTTCAGATTCCCATGTATAGTCCGTTGTATCAAACTGAATGCATTTCAGCGTTGCCGTCACATCCCCATCTACGGCACTCAGCTCCGTAAAGACGCAGCCGGTACTGTCTGCATTAAAGGCAATATCACTCAAGCGTTCGATACAATTACGAGTATACAGCTTTTTTCCGTTTTTGTCAAATATCTGCAAAACACAGCTATACAAATCGGATTCTGTTACCAATGCCACGACCCCTGTCGAGCTGATTGCTCCGGTAATAATTGCCTGATCCATGGTTTTGGTATAGACATTTCCGCTCTGCCGATCCACACGGAATCGTGTTCCGCCATTTTCATACAGCAATGCAAAATAATCATTGCTCTTTAAAATCGGCTTGCTATATGCCAGCTGTCGGGTTTCCTTCAAGTCCCCATGTAAAGAATACAGATACAGATAGGAAGCATTCAGAATAAACAAATCGTTTTCAACAACCGCTGCCCGATAATCGGCATTTTTGGTAATGGAAAGCGGAAAGTTTCCGTCTGCCAGTGTTCCGTCATTCTGTGTAATTACCGATTCGTAGCGTGTGCCGATGCCCTCCAGTTTTGGAATCCAAGCATCCCGCTGCAAATATAGATACCCACAAAAGGCAGCAATCAGCAAAAACAACAGCAATTTCTTCAAATTGTTCTTTGTCCGCTGTTTTTTTCGTTTCTGAACCGCATCAAAATTTGCTTTACTTCCCATTTCGTTCACCTCCGCTGACAGCACTGCCAAAAAACGCATCCCCCTGCGGCAGCCGATATGCTGCATCATCATAAAAGATTTCATGCAGATACAAGCCATATGGCTGCACCGTTCTTCCGGCATAAATGCGGTTGCGTGCTGCTAAAATTTCTGGAATTTCTGATACAGAAAGCTCCCCTTCGCTGACGCTGAGCAGCGTTCCAACCAGAATCCTAATCATATTATACAAAAAACCATTCCCTTTTACAAGGATGAAACAGTCTGTTCCCTGCATTTTTATATCAAATTGATAGATTGTTCGTACAGTATCTTTATTTTCTGTGCATCCTGAACAAAAGCTGGCAAAGTCATGCGTTCCTTTCAGCAAGTCTGCTGCCGCTTGCATCTGGTCGATCCGCAAAGCACGCCGATAATGCAATGATCGGTCAGCAGCAAACGGATTTTTCGACTCACTGTTGTGAATCCAGTAACGATATGTTTTTGCCTGACAGCAAAACCGTGCATGAAACGTATCCTTTACTTCTTCACAAGATAAAATCGAAATATCCTCCGGCAAATAGCCATTCAATCCCCGCACAAAATTCCGACAGGGAATGGGATTTTCTGTGGTGAGCGAGAAACAGAACTGTTCCGCATGCACGCCAGTGTCTGTTCGAGAACATCCGGCAATCACAGTCGGTGTATTCAGCAGCTTGGAAACCGCCGCTTCTACCACCGCCTGCACGGTGTTTGCATTGTTCTGTCGCTGATAGCCATGATAGCGTGTCCCACAATATGCCATCATTACTTTTAAGGTTCGCATGTTTTTCTCCTTCTGCCCACAGAATTGCTTCTGCAAGCACGTTTTTGCTTTTGTTCGATGACAAAACAGAATGTCAACAATAAAATGGCACTACCGCAGCAAATCGTCCCGACAACCGTTCCTTTTGGGCAATACCGCAGTGCAATTGTATGCGTTCCGCTGGAAACCGGAACACCAAGCATTGCTCCACCAATCGAAATGGTTTCTGTTTGTTTGCCGTCTATGGTGACATGCCAGCCATCTTCCGCCGGAATTGAGAGATAACAGATTCCATCGTGGTCAGCGTTTAGCGTTCCTGTCAAGCGAGTATCGCTCCAGTCTGTCACCTGTAACCCACCAGCAGCAAGCTGCTGATAGCCCTGTTCTAAAACATCCTGATTCAAAGCGTAGACAAATAATGTAATCGCTCCGTTCTGGATGCTCTTGCGGTCAACATTCCATTTTAAAGTTGCCTTTTCTCCGGCTTTATAGCTTCCCAACGGGAAAATATACGGCTGTTTTGCAAGTTTCTGGGAAAATGTGTAGCGTTCATTCTGATAAATGTCTACTTCCTCCACCTTGTCTACAGACAAGTACGCATATAGCAAGGTATCCTGCTCCGGCATGAAATTATATTTCAAATAGGGTTCAGCTTCTGTGCTCATCGGAAAATACGTATAATAGCCATAATCATTTCGATTGACTTCAACACCGCTGTGCCCAACATCTTTGACATCGACTGCTGTATACAATGGTTCTGTGATGCCCGTCATCTTTGCAAATAAGTCATTTTGTACTTCAAATGCGTTTTCATTGGTGTCTACAGAAAAATCTGCTGTTTCTTCGTTCACCATAAATCCAACCGGCAACGCATAGCGATTGCGGTAGCTTGTAACGGTATCACTGACAGCAACTTTCTCAACCGTTTCTGTTTCCGGCATAAATCCGGTTTTCTGAATTAGATAGCGAACCCCTAACAGCATATCCAGATAAGGGGTGCTATGAGCGTAATAATACCGATTTCCTGCTTCGGACGCTGGCATTCCCAGCTTTTTCAAAAAGGTGCTTACATTGCAATTTGCCAGAGAGGAAAACTGCGATACACCCCGATATTGATACAGTGCCGGGTCATTTAAAGTATACCAGCTGGTCAACTCGATGCGATAAAATGCATTCTCTGGTTCTTGCTCTTCAATCTGCGAGAGTAATGCTTCTACGGATTCGTATTTCTCCGGATAGGATGTATAATCGGAAGTGGAAACCGCCTCTGTTGCAATCCGAACATGACAGCCCATTTCTACCAACATCACAACCAGCATGCCAGCAGCAAAAACTCGCCGATGCAGTAGCCCTAACTTGTGCAGCAACATCCACAACAGATATGCCAGCATTGTCATTCCTGTATACAGAACAACCTGTTTCCGGTCAGTCGTATAGACAAGGAACAGAAATACTCCGCTGCAAAGCACCATTGCAATCAAATCCAGCCACTTCATTCTCCGTTCCAACAGCAGCAAATAAGCACGATATGCCAGTGTCAACAGGGCAAACGAAAACAAGAATGAAAACCGATAGGGCAGCATATTCGGAAAATGGCAGCCGTGCCAAAGATAATTTAAGATGTTCCAGTTGCAGCTTACCAGCAGAAAACTTAAAACCAGAATTGCCCCGACTTTCTCCCGAATCCGAATTGACCTTGCCCGAAGAAACATCCCCACCAATACGACACAGAGCACCCCGCAATATAAGTTCGGCTTGCCCTCTTTGACCGTTGGAATCTGATAGGCAAGCAGCTGTGAAAGCAGATTTCTCCACGTTTCATAGAATGTGGAATGCTGCGGAAATGTGTTGTGGACGCTGTACGTGTTCTGTAAGGCATAATACGTTGGCAGCAGCAAAATACTACTGATTGCCAAGCCGAGAACGGTTGCTACCAGCATTTTTCCGCTGCGAGTCAAAAACCGCTTGAACCCCATTCCGGTAAAGATACAAATACAAAAATAGGCAATTACCGTAAAAATACAGATAAAAAAGCCAATATAAAAATTCGCCAGCATCGCCAACGCCAGTGAAACCGTATACAGACGGTAAGAGCCTGTCCGCACCAGTCGCACAACGCCCAGCATCACCAGCGGCAGCAGTGCCACGGTATCCAGCCAAATGATGTTCCAAGAATACCCCATCATAAAATCACAGAGGGCATACATCGTGCCAAACAGACAGAGTGAACTGTCATTTCTGCCATATGTTCCCTTTAAGAACGCTGCAAAAAAGCCGCCTGCTGCCCCGATTTTTAGCAGTACCAGCCCCGTTACGGTATCTCGCAGCATCGATGCTGGCACAAGCAGCGTCAGCAGATTCAGCGGACTGGCAGTATAATATGCCATCATCGCTGCAAAATTCGACCCCATTCCCGACTGCCAGGTATACAGCAGGGATTCCCCATGTTTCAGTTTCTCCTGTAAGATGCAGAGAAACGGATAATACTGATGCCAGAAATCCGTCACTAAAATTTGCCGTGTCCCAAATGGATGCACCTCTAACACAATCCATCCGATTGCCACCAACAACACTGGTAGCAGCATGGACAGCAGCAAATAGCGTTTCGGATTGTTCCGGTTGGAAGTCAACAAACCAGACCGCATAAATCAGGAACTCCTTTTTTTATTCCAAAACGATTTTCATTGCAATTGAACCGGCAAAGAATACCAGTGTAATGCTCATTGCCAGCCAATCTTTGCCGGACAAATGCAGCTGTTTCATCTTTGTTCTGCCAATATCGCCCCGATAACAACGGCATTCCATTGCAGTTGCCAATTCTTCCGCACGGCGAAATGCCGAAACAAACAGCGGAACTAAAATCGGAATCAATGCCTTTGCTCGCTGAATCAGGTTGCCGCTCTCCATATCTGCCCCTCTTGCTTTCTGAGCAGCCATGATTTTATCGGTTTCTTCAATCAAAGTTGGAATAAACCGCAGAGCAATCGTCATCATCATGGAAAATGCATGCACTGGAAATTTCAGCTTTTTCAGCGGTGAAAGCAACCGCTCAATTGCATCCGTCAAGGCAATTGGCGAGGTGGTATAGGTCAGCATAGACGTTCCCACAATCAAAAAACTGATCCGGATGATCATTTGAATGCCAGTTTTCACACCTTCCTGTGTGATTTGCAGGAATCCCAGCGACCAATAGACTGTTCCATCTCGAATGAATAGCAAGTCCAAAACCGCTGTAATCAGCAAAATCGGCAGAATGGGTTTCATGCTCTTGAGCAGCACCTTTGCAGCAATGCCCGAACAGAAGAACGTCAAGAAGAAAAAGACGATTCCAAACACCATCGAATAGAGATGACTGCCCATGAACAACATTGTGATGTACAGCAAGGTGATGATAATTTTAAATCGAGGGTCTAGCCGATGAACAAAACTGTTCCCCGGATAATACTGTCCAATGGTAATATCTTTTAGCATTCTGTCCCCTCCTTCTGCTGCCGGTAAAGCTGTAAAATCTGCTGATAGGCAGCTTCTACCGTGTAAATATCATCACTCAATGGAATGCCCTGCTCTCGCAGCTGCATACAAACTCGGGTAATCTGCGGCACTGCCAGCCCGATTTCCTGCAAGGCTTTTGCCTGCCGGAACACGTTCTCAACCGTATCATAACAGAACACCTTTCCGGCATTCATCACCAGAATTTTTTCTGCACAGTTTGCCATATCTTCCATACTGTGGGAAACCAGCAGAACCGTTCTTCCGGTTTCTTTGTGATAACGGCGAATCTCTCGAAGAATATCTTCTCTGCCTTTCGGGTCTAGTCCAGCCGTTGGCTCGTCCAAAATCAAAACTTTTGGTCGCAACGCCATAACACCAGCAATCGCAACTCGTCGCTTCTGTCCGCCGGACAAGTCAAACGGTGATTGGTTCAGCTGTGCTTGCGTCAGACCAACCAGAGCCGCCGTTTCTTCCACCCGTTCCTTGATCTCCGCTTCAGAAAGCCCCATGTTGCGAGGACCAAATGCAATATCTTTATAAACGGTATCTTCAAAAATCTGATATTCCGGATATTGGAACACCAAACCCACTTGAAAGCGAACCTGCCGGATATTTGTCTTGTCTGCCCAGATGTCTGTTCCATCCAGATAAATTTTTCCGGAGGTCGGACGAATCAGCCCGTTAAAATGTTGAATCAAGGTCGACTTTCCCGAGCCAGTATGCCCGATAATGCCGACAAATGCTCCCTCTTCGATCTCCAGATTGACATGATCCACAGCTGTTTTTTCAAACGGTGTGCCAATGCTGTATTGATAGGTCAAATCTTCTGTTTTTAAGATTGCCATGCTGCACCTCCCGTTTTTCCGCTCAGCAGTTTTGTCAATGCTGCAACGCATTCTTCCTCTGAAATCATGTGCACATCCACCGGACAGCCTGCTTGCTGCAAGCGGTATGCAAGTTCTGTCACCTGCGGAACATCTAAGCCTATCTTTTTCAGCGTTTCCACATGAGAAAAGACTTCTTTCGGCGTGTTGTCCAGCACAACCTTTCCATCATCCATGACAACAACCCGATTCGCCTGTGCTGCCTCTTCCATATAGTGGGTAATCAGCACAATGGTAATTCCGTATTCCCGATTCAGCATGTGAATCGTATTCATGACTTCCCGTCTGCCGCTGGGGTCAAGCATGGCAGTGGGTTCATCCAAGACAATACAATCCGGTCGCATGGCGATAATGCCAGCAATGGCAACTCGCTGCTTCTGTCCACCGGAAAGCTGACTGGGAGCGTGTTCCCGATATTCGTACATCTCCACGGCTTTCAGGGCATCGTCAACCCGTTCCCGAATCTCCTGTGGCGGAATGCCCAGATTTTCAGGGCCAAATGCCACATCTTCTTCGACAATAGTCGCTACAATCTGATTATCTGGATTTTGGAACACCATTCCTACATGACTCCGCAGGGTGAAACGCTGCGACTCGTCTTTTGTATCGATGCCATCCACGGTCATCGTACCTGCTGACGGCAGCAGGATGGCGTTCATATGTTTTGCAAATGTGGACTTGCCAGAGCCATTATGCCCTAGCAAGGCAACAAAATCACCTTTTTCAATCGAAAGAGAAATGTCTTTTAAAATGTCTGGAGAGGTACGCTCTCCGTTTTCATCGGTATAGTGAAACCAAAGTTGTTTCGCCTGTGCTTGTGTTTCCATTCCCGTTCCTTTCTTTTCCGAATTTCTTATTTGCGACTAAAATTATTCAGCCTGCCAAATGGCGGTTGACCCACACGGCAACGCCAGCCCACTTTGTGCGACTGGTAAGCCGATTTCATCGAAAGTCACCGTTCCGCCGAACCGCTTGCGTACAACGCTGCCCAAAATATAGCCCATTACAGACGGCGACAAACCTGTTGTATAGCTGTTAATCAGGAAGAACAGCGGCTGTTCCGTCAAAACGCCGGCACAAAGCTGTACCAAATCATAAATACAGTCTTCCAGCTTCCAGATTTCACCGCCTGGCCCTCTGCCGTAGCTGGGCGGATCCATGATAATGGCATCATACCGCCGATTTCGGCGAATTTCTCGGGCAACAAACTTTTCGCAGTCATCAACAATCCAGCGAATCGGGCGGTCAGACAGTCCCGAAAGAGCTGCATTTTCTCTTGCCCACTGCGTCATTCCCTTGGATGCATCTACATGGCAAACGCTCGCTCCGGCTCTCGCACAAGCCAGCGTTGCACCGCCTGTATAGGCAAACAGATTCAAAACAGAAATCGGTCTGCCCGCATTCTGAATCAAATCAGAAACAAAATCCCAGTTGACAGCCTGCTCCGGAAATAATCCGGTATGTTTAAAGCTGGTCGGCTGAATCCGAAATTTCAAATCCAGCGGTGTGTATTGAATATTCCATGATTCTGGCAGCTTCCGGAAAAAATCCCAGCTGCCACCGCCAGCATTCGAGCGGTGATAATGCCCGTCTGCATGATTCCACATTCCATGTTCTTTCGGGGTTTTCCAGATAATCTGGGGGTCTGGACGAATCAACGTCACATTGCCCCACTGCTCCAACTTTTCTTGTCCGGAAGTATCTAAAATCCGGTAATCGTTCCATTGATTTGCAATTCTCACAGTTGTACGGCTCCTTTATCGTTTGGTATAGCGTTCCAGTTCTTCTGCAATCGCAGAAACAGCTTCCTGCATCAAATCGGCATCCTTTGCCTCTACCATGACCCGAATCAGCGGTTCTGTTCCGCTTTCCCGTACCAGAATTCTGCCATCTTCGCCCAGCCGTTCTTCATACTGTTTCATCACACTGCAAACAGCCGCATCTTCTTTCCAGCGGTTTCTCTGGTCAGCTGTAATCCGTACATTCTGCATCTGCTGCGGAAATGTTTCCATTTCTCCTGCCAGTTCGCTCAGTTTCTTTCCTGACTGCTTGACAATTTCCACCAGCTTTGCACCGGAAAGTTCGCCGTCCCCTGTAGTTGCGTGTTCCAAAAAGATAATATGACCGCTCTGTTCGCCGCCGATACAATAGCCGCCCTTTTTCATCTCTTCCAGCACATACCGGTCGCCAACTTTTGTTGCAATGGTATGGATGCCTTCCCGCTTGGTAAAGTGGAAAAAGCCCAAATTCGTCATAACGGTTACAACGGCAGTATCTTTTTCCAGCTTGCCGCTTGCTTTCAGTGCCTTGGCACAAATTGCAATCATCTGGTCACCGTCTACAACCTTTCCGGTTTCATCCACTGCCAAACAACGGTCTGCATCTCCATCAAATGCCAGACCTAATTGACAGCCATGTGCTGGCACGTATGCCATCAGCTGTTCCATGTGGGTAGAACCACAGTGGTCATTGATATTTGTGCCGTCTGGCTCTGCACTCAGCATGCAAACTTCTGCACCCAATGCAGTGAAGAGCGTTTCTGCGGTTGCAGAGGCACTGCCGTTTGCACAGTCCAGTGCAATCTTCATCCCGTCAAATCGAGTTGGGACACTCTCTAAAATATGCTGAATGTAATCTTCCTTGGCATGTTCATAGCGTTCCATTCTGCCCACATTGGTGTGCGATTGCAGCGTTACTTTTTCCGGTGTGTCCAGAATCAACG
>ERZ1034976.1365-NODE-1365-length-19051-cov-8.036113_pt1 | contig 19051 bp, 18 predicted proteins | sample MGYA00520623_ERZ1034976 | MGnify/ENA primary metagenome ERZ1034976 (study PRJEB33766, sample SAMN09781774) | gut metagenome | biome: gut microbiome | host: Homo sapiens | place: Madagascar | study: EMG produced TPA metagenomics assembly of the PRJNA485056 data... | reverse complement strand
GCTGCTTGAACAATTTTTACTTCAAAATATTGTCTAACTTTTGGGGGTCACTTCACTTTGGAGAATGGCGCAGGGCTGCTTTTTTGATAGATTTAAAATGGCACTCCAAAGTTCCGCTTGGTCACAGGACCAAACGGAACTCTGGTTGGAGAAATCCTTGTATAGATGGAGTAAGTTACTTTTTGATGGTCTCCTTGGTCATGTTGAATAGCACGGCTGCTCCAATACCCCAGCCAGCCAGAATAATCAGGTAATCAATAATTCCCATAGTATTCACCTCTATAAAGCGTTCAGTCTGCTTTTTCTGTCTCTTGCTTGGGAACATAGCATGCGCTGTTTGCAACGAACATTGTGATTGCCGCACAAATCAGGCCAAACAGGAAATGGCTGATTCCCAGGGGCGAACCCAACGCCCAGTAGCCCAGCGTCGATACGATGGCAACAACGATTGTGATCAGTGTTCCCTTCTCATTCATCTTTTTACGCCAGTAGAAAATACCACAGAAAATCGGAACCAATGCCGCACCAGCCGGTGCACCAACATCTTCCATGATCGACACGATCGAAGATCCGAAATAGCCAACGATCAGGCCCGCGATTGCGACAAGGATCATAAAGATGCGCTGCAGGGTAAGCGTTTGTTTGTCATCCATCTTTTTGAAGCGGCCGACCACATCGCGGGACAGCATGATGGAGCAAACCATAGTAACCGATGCTGCGGTCCCCATAACAGCTGCCAACAATGCTGCCAGCAGGATGGCACCCAGGAATGTACCCGTGTAATTATTGATCATAGCGGGCAGGATGGAGTCCGAGGTGCCCAGTTCCGTGATCAGCGCAGCGCCAACCAAACCAATCAAGCTGGCAAACAGCAGATACGGTACATAGATCAGCAGAGTTGCGGTAAGGGAGGCGTTCCGCGCCTCACTGCCGCTCTTGGCACCGCATATACGCAGGAAGTTCTCGTTGTTGATCATGTTGCTGGTGCCAAAGTAGAGCGCAGAGGAAATCATCGTGTCCCAACCAACCGTAGCGCCGACTTTGAGCATTTTAGCCAAAAAATCAAATAAATTCGCGTTCTTTTTCTTATACAAAATCGTTTACCGGACCCATCCGGTCGGCTGTATAATATTCGCTGCGCTTGATTTCGCCGGGCAGGTCGATGCCAGTAGCCTCCCGCAAGCCAAAGGCGGCAAAATAATCGCAGAATCGTTCTTTCCCAAGCCGTGCGCCGATCTGGATAAAGCAGGGGTTGCAGCTGACGGCCAGCCCTTGTGCGAAAGTCTCGGCTCCGTGGACGTGGCCGTTGGCGCAGCGGAACCGTGTGCCTGCCACGCTGATCTTGCCCGCGCATACAAAGTAATCGGTGGGCTTGCAGGCACCGCTGTCCAGCGCGGCGGCCGCTGTGATGAGCTTGAATACACTGCCGGGCTCGTACAGGTCGCTGATGGCCTTGTTGCGCCACTGGGCCTGCTGGGCCTTTTGCAGGGCGGCGCTGCGCTCCTCACCGGTCAGGGCATCCACCGCCGCGCGGGCATCGTCATCGATGAGCCGCCGGGGCGTGTTGGGGTCGTAGTCCGGCTGGCAGCTCATCGCCAGCACAGCCCCCGTCTGCACATCCATCACAATGCCCACGCCCCGCTCGGCCACATGGTGCTCCTGCACGGCGGCGGAGAGGGCGCTTTCCAGCCAGTGCTGAATTTCTGCGTCGATGGTCAGCGTCAAGCTGTTGCCGGGCACGGCCTCCTGCAGGGTCTGGTAGTGGGTGGGCATGTCGTAGCCCCAGGCGTTTTTGGCCGTTAAGATCTGCCCGTTCTGGCCGGTCAACTCCTTATTATAGTAAAGTTCCAGCCCCCACAGGCCCGCGTTGTCTACATCGGTAAAGCCCAGCAGGCCGCCCATAAAATCTCCCTGCGGGTAGACGCGGCGGGTATCCTGCCGGATCTGGATGCCCTGGGCATTGTGCTCCTGACACCAGGCACGCACGGCGTCGGCCATCTCCCGGCCGGCGCGGCGGCGCAGCAGGCAGTCGTTGGAGGTGCGGACCGAGAATTTTTCCAGCGTTTCCGCATAGTCTAGTTCCAGGATCCCGCTCAATGCTTTGGCGGCAGGCTCCACCAGCTCGTCGGCCAGCTCCCGCGGGGCGGCACGGATGGTCCAGCAGGTCTCGCTGGCAGCCAGCAGCGTGCCATCAGCCGAGGTAATCTCCCCGCGGGCGGCGGGCAGTGTGGCCCCGCGCAGCTGCTGGTCGGAGGCGCGGGCGGCATAACCGTCGGCGTCCACCAATTGCAGCACGGCCAGCCGCCCTACCAGCCCGCCCAGGCACCCCACAGCCAGCACACCTGCCAGCAGCCGGATGCGCAGCCGCATCCCCTTGGTTTGCAAAGGTGAAAGGTGACGCATGAGAAAAGCCCCCTTTTCAGCGTAGTTCAGTTCTTTTCAAGCTATGAAACGCAATCTGGCAAAATGCCGAAATTTGGGTCGCAAATTCGTTCAAACGTCAATTGACCTTTAAACGGAATCAGCGTAAAATGTTAAGTAATGAATTTGACAATAATTTGTCAAGCTATAAAGGAGGCAATTTTATGGCAAGATTTACTCTCCCCCGTGACCTGTATCACGGCCCCAAAGCCCTGGAGGCATTGAAGACCCTGCCCGGCAAGCGCGCAATGATCTGCGTCGGCGGCGGCTCCATGAAGCGGTTCGGCTTCCTGGATCGTGCCGAGGCTTACTTAAAAGAAGCCGGCATGGAAGTGGAGCTGTTCGAGGGTATCGAGCCTGACCCGTCCGTTGAGACCGTCATGAAGGGCGCGGCTGCAATGGAGAGATTCCAGCCGGACTGGATCGTTGCCATCGGCGGCGGTTCCCCCATCGATGCCGCCAAGGCCATGTGGATCAAGTACGAGTATCCTGACATCACCTTTGAGGATATGTGCAAGGTCTTTGGCATCCCGCCGCTGCGCCGCAAGGCACACTTCTGCGCCATCTCCTCCACCTCCGGCACTGCTACTGAGGTGACTGCCTTCTCCATCATTACCGATTATGAGAAGGGCATCAAGTATCCTATCGCTGACTTTGAGATCACCCCCGATGTCGCCATCGTCGACCCCGAGCTGGCCCACACCATGCCCAAAAAGCTGGTAGCCCACACCGGTATGGACGCCATGACCCACGCCATCGAGGCTTACGTTTCCACTGCCAACTGCGACTTTACCGACCCGTTGGCCCTGCATGCTATCGAGATGATCCAGGCCAACCTCATTGGCAGCTACAACGGCGATATGGATAAGCGCGACGCCATGCACAACGCACAGTGCCTGGCCGGTATGGCGTTCTCCAACGCGCTGCTGGGCATCGTGCACAGCATGGCCCACAAGACCGGCGCGGCCTTTGCGGATTACGGTGCCCACATCATCCACGGTGCCGCCAACGCCATGTACCTGCCCAAGGTCATCGCCTTCAACGCCAAAGACCCCACCGCCAAAGCCCGCTACGGTGTGATCGCCGACAAGATGAACCTGGGCGGCGCCAACGACGACGAGAAGGTCGCCCTGCTTATCAAGTACCTGCGCGGCATGAACGACGACCTGAACATCCCGCACTGCATCGGCCACTACGGCCCCGACTCTTACCCCTGCGAGCAGGGCTTTGTTCCGGAGAATGTGTTCCTGGAGAGACTGCCTGAGATTGCCAAGAACGCCATCGCCGACGCCTGCACGGGCTCCAACCCGCGCCAGCCCAGCCAGGAAGAAATGGAAAAGCTGCTGAAGTGCTGCTACTACGACACCGAGGTCGACTTCTAAACTTTATACCAAAGAACCGGGTCCCCGCTGCGGGGCCCGGTTTTTTGCTGCCCCAAACCGGGTAATATCCATCCGATTGCAAATTTTGTGCCATCGGCAGCCGGACAGCAAATTTGCGCAATTTTTGCCTGTTTGTCTTGCTTTTTATCAATTGCATCACCGCGGATGTTGGGCTATAATGATACATAATTCGTGCAGATATTGTGCCCTTTGGGTTTAGGAATTGGTTTAGGAAAATGAAGGAGGAACTCCCGGTATGGGTACCGCAACGCAAGCAAAGGCGCCGCTTTTTACGCGGTCTGCGCTGGTGGCGCTGATCTGGCCGCTGTTTTTGGAGCAGACCCTAAGCGTGACGATGGGCATGGCTGACACCCTGATGGTGGCCGGTGTGGGCGAGGCGGCTGTGTCCAGCGTGTCGCTGGTGGACAGCCTGAACATTCTGATTATCCAAATCCTGGCGGCACTGGCCACCGGCGGCGCAGTGGTCGCCAGCCAGTACATGGGCCGCCGCGACCAGGAGAGCGCCCAGCGCAGCGCGGCCCAGCTGTACAGCGTGCTGGCCATCTCCACGGTTGCGGTGGGCGTACTGTGCCTGGCGCTGTCCCGCCCCATTCTGCGCGGGGTGTTTGGCAGCATTGACGACGAGGTCATGCACTACGCGCAGCAATATTTCATCATCAGCGCCATCTCCTACCCGTTCATTGGGCTGTACAACGGCGGCGCAGCGCTGTTCCGTGCCCAGGGCAACAGCCGCATCAGCATGCTGGCCAGTTTGGTGATGAATGTCATCAACATCGGCGGCAACGCGCTGTTGATTTATGGCTTTGGCATGGGCGTTGTGGGCGCGGCGCTGGCTACGCTGATCGGCCGCGTGTTTGCGGCAGTGTGGATCTTGTGGCAGAACCAGAACATCCACAACCCGCTGCGGGTGGCCGGTTTTGCCGACCTGCGCCCCCGCAAGGAGCCGATCATGAAGGTGCTGGCCATCGGTGTGCCGTCGGGTTTGGAGAACGGCATGTTCCAAATCGGCAAGCTGTGCGTCAGCAGCCTGACCTCGACCCTGGGCACCGCCGCCATTGCGGCCAATGCCGTGGCCAACAGCGTTTGCACGGCGGCCAATGTGCCCGGCGCTACGATGAACCTGGCCATGATCCCAGTGGTAGGCCGCTGTCTGGGTGCCGGAGACAAGGAACAGGCGAAAAAGTACTCCCTGCAGCTGACCGGTATTGCCATCGTGGGCCTGGGGCTGACCAATTTGGCCATGTTTTTGCTGCTGCCGGAGATTATCACCTGGTTCCACCTGTCGGCCGAGGCGGCCAGCATGTGCACGGTGGTGGTGCACTGGTTCAGCGTGTTCTGCGTGGTGTTCTGGGCCCCCAGCTTTACCCTGCCCAACGCCCTGCGCAGCGGCGGCGATGCCAAGTTTACGATGCTCGTCAGTATCGCCAGCATGTGGGTGTTCCGCGTGATTTTAAGCTATTTCTTTGTGCTGCAGATGCACATGGGGTTGACCGGCGTATGGTTTGGCATGTTTGTGGATTGGATCTGCCGGAGTATTTTGTTTGGGGTACGGTTTTATAGCGGCAAATGGATGGAGCATAAGGTAATTTAATTTCTGCTTTCCCCCACCTAAGCAGGGGAAAGCATTTTTTATTGACAATTTTGGTCTACTGTGATAGACTACAAATAGAAGGAGTCTATCCATGTAGACCAAAGGAGAAAACCATGAACCATTTAGCCGAAGCTGAATACCGGTTTGCCTGCCTGGTGTGGGACAACGAGCCCCTGCCCAGCGGCCAGCTGGTCAAACTTTCTGCCGCCGAGCTGGGTTGGAAAAAAAGCACCACCTATACCGTGCTGAAAAAGCTGTGCGAGCGCGGCATTCTGCAAAACGAGGGCGGCACTGTGACCAGTCTGGTAAAAAAGGAGGAAGTGCAGTGCGCCGAGAGCGCCGCCGTGGTGGACAAGACCTTTGACGGCAGCCTGCCGCGCTTCGTGGCCGCATTTTTGAACTCGAAGCCCATCAGTGCCGCCGAAGCGGCCGAGATCCGCGCCCTGTTGGACGCGGCCCAATCGAAAAAGGGGTGACTATTATGCGCAGCACCGTGCTTTCGTTTTTGCTGCTCAGCCTGTGGGGCGGCGCGGCGGCGCTGGCGGCCTGGGTCGTCTGCCGCCTGTTGCGCCGTGCCCATGCGCCCAGCCGGTTTTTGTGCTGGCTGTGGCTGGCCGTGGGACTGCGGTTTGTGCTGCCCTTTGGCATCCCGCTTGCCCTGCCCCGCCCGCAAAACACCCAACTGGCCGAGGCCGCCGACACTGTGCAGGCCCTGACCCAGCCGGAGCTTACCGCCCCGGACCTGCCTGCCATGGTTCCCGCCGCCCCCGCCGCGCCTGCGCCCTGGTACACCACACTGACCGTGTGGCATCTGCTGGCGGCGGTATGGGCTGTGGGCGTGGCACTGCTGGCCGTGCGTGCCGTGTGGGGCTACCTGCGCCTGTCCCGCCAGGTGGCGCTGGCCTGCAAAACGCCGGATGGCTGCTTCAGCGGCCCCTGTGTGCCCGCGCCCTTTACCCTGGGGCTGCTGCGCCCACGCATCTATCTTCCCTCCGGGCTGGACGGTTCCGCCCGGGACGCCGTCATCTTGCACGAGCGCACCCACATCCGCCGGGGCGACCCGCTGACCAAGCCGCTGTTTTACGCCGTGGCCTGCCTGCACTGGTTCAACCCGCTGGCGTGGCTGGCCTTCCGCGAGTTTGAGCGCGACATGGAGGCCGCCTGCGACGAAGCTGCCGTGCGAGACCAATCCCCCGCCGCCCGCAGCGCCTACTGCGAGAGCATTCTGCGGTTTGCCATGCAGGGGCGCGGCGTGCCCGGCAGCCTGGCCTTTGGTCAGGGCAGCGCTAAGACTCGCATCGTGCATCTGCTGCATTACCGCCGCCTGGGGGCCGGGGCCATGGTGGTCTGCGCCGTGGTCATCGCTGCCAGCATGACGGCCTGCATGATGCAGCCCACTTTGCAGGATACCCCCGCCACCGGGGAGACCGCCGCAACACCTGAAACAGCCCAGCCGGAGGAAACCCCTGCCCCGACAGCTGCCCCGGAGGTTGTCTCTGCCGCCGTCAGCCAGCTGCCGCTGCTGGAGGACCCCGACAACAGCCCGCTGTTTATCGATCCTGTACCGGATTACAAGTACATTTCCCGCTTTAAGAACAACAGCCACCGCGGTGACGACCTGCACGCCGCCCCCGGCACCGATGTGCTGGCCGCAGCCGATGGCGTTGTCGTCCAGGCCGCCGAGCATTACAGCTGGGGCAACTTTGTGGTCATCGACCACGGCACGAACGGCGAGGGTTACAGCTGGCGCACCCTGTACGCCCACCTGCAGAGCTATACTGTGGAAGTCGGACAGCATGTTATCCAGGGGCAGATCATCGGCTACGTAGGCAGCACCGGCCGAACCACCGGCAACCAGTGTCATTTTGAAGTGTATGTGGACAACACCCTGACCTCTCCGCGCTGGTTTACTGCCTACCATGGCGAGGGCGACCACGCCGAGCCGACCGACGAGGAGCGGCAGGAGCTGATCGACCACTGCGTTGCCGCCAAGGCGGATAATGCCTTTAGTGCACTGGATACCGCCCTGGACGGCCAGGGGGCGCAGGCCGTTGTCTTTTCGCTGCCGCTCGTCCTTTCTGACGATGTGCGGATGAGCAGCACTTTCGCCCAAAACCACACCGGCGTAGACCTGGCGGCCCCGGAGGGCACCACCGTACTGGCCGCCGCCGACGGCACCGTGACCGAGTACGACTATAATGAGGACGACGGCTACTATCTGGTGCTGTACCACGGCATGGACGACGGTACCTCGTGGCAGACGCGATACAGCCACCTGGGCAGCGTGAAGGTGCAGGTCGGGCAGCAGGTCGTGCAAGGCCAGGAGATTGCCGCCTGCGGCAGCACCGGGGCCAGCACCGGCCCCCACCTGCATTGGGAAGTGCTGAAAAACAGCGAACCCGTAGACCCGCAGACGGTTTGTGAACTCCTGTCTACCCTATAATAAGGTAACATTCCTATGAAATATTCTTCCCTCGGCCCCGCCCTGTTGGCGGCGGGGCTGCTTTTTTGCACCCTTTTTGCGCCGTTTGGCGCGTATGCTGACAGCAAAAAGGACGAATTATCGGCAAAACAGAATCAAGCCCAGCAGGCCTACAACGAAGCCCAGCAAGAACTGGAAGAACTGCAAAACCAGCAAAGCGAGACCCAGAGCCAGATCGACCAATTGCAGGGACAGAGCGCCGAAGTCGCCGCCCAGTTGAGCGGCATATATACAGCCTTGCAGGAGGCCCAGCGCGCCTTGGACGAGCGCACCGCGGCCGCCGAGCAGGCCGCCCAGGCGCTGGCGGACAAGCAGGCCGAGTACGACGCCAGCCTGGCCCGCTGCAAAGGCCAGATGGGCGCGATGCAGCTTTTGGACGGCGGCGGCAGCATTACCCTTTTGATGCAGGCCCGCAGCCTGTACGAGATGCTGACCTTTGCCGAGACCCTTCGGGAGCTGGCCGACCACAACAGCGCCGCTCTGGCGCAGTTGAACGCCGAGGCCGAAGCCCTGGACACCGCCCGCGCCGAGGCCCAAGCCGCTGCTGACGAAGCCGAGGCCGCCCGCGCGGCGCTGGATGCCCAGCAGACCGCCCTGGAAGCTACACAAAACGAGCTGGGCAGCGCCTTACAAGCCGCCAACACCGCCCTGACCGAGCAGCAGGCCGCCGAACAGGCACAAGCTGTGGTGACCGAGGCCGCCCGCAAAGCCTATCTGCAGGCCACGGCGGATCTGGACGCCTACGCCCGCGCCCAAAGCAGCAAGTACACCACCGCCGACCTGCACCTGACCAGCCTTGCCTTCCGCTGCCCGCTGGACAGCTACGGGCGCATCACCACCCAGTTTGGCGAGGCCGACCCCTGGGGCATCCCCCACCGGGGCACCGACTTTGCCGCACCGGGCGGCACACCGGTCTACGCCATTGCTGATGGCATCGTGAGCGCGGCCGCCGCCGTGTACAGCTACGGCAACTGTGTGCAGATCAGCCACGGCACGGCCGACGACGGCAACACCTACGACAGCCTGTATGCCCACTTAAGCAGCATTGCCGTCAGCCAGGGCAGCGCTGTGACCAAGGGGCAGGTCATCGGCTACGTGGGCAACACCGGCAACGTGTATAGCACCGGGGGCGGCGGCTATCACCTGCACCTGGAACTGCGGGTCAACCGCGCCCGCGTGAACCCACTGGCTTACGTACCGCAATGAGTAACGACTTTTTGTATTGGTTTGGCTTTTATGTAGAGTATCGGCTGCTCTGCCTTGCACGCGGGCTGGCCGCCTTTACCCGCTGGTTTGTCCGGGTGCTTGGTACGCTGCTGACAGCGGTGCTGCGCCCCGTCGCGCTGGGGTGCATCCAGCTGCGGCAGGCCTTGCGCCGCCCCAAAGCATGGCTGGGGCTGGTGGTCCCGGTGGCGGGAGCGCTGGCCTTTGCGTGGCTGGTGCGCACCTGGCTTGGCCAGCCCTTTGCCCTGCGGGTGGAAGTAAATGGCACCGTGGTGGGCTATGTGGCCAGCGAGCAGGACTTTGACACCGCCCGTGCCGATGTGCAGGCCCGCGTGAACACCGCCCGCGCCCTTCTGGAAGCGGCAGGGGCCGACGTGCCCAACTGGGACCTGGACCCGGCCTTTACGCTGGCCGTCAGCGCCGACACGATGACCCCCGGCGAGGTGGCCAACGCCATTTTACAGGCCAGCGGCAGTGAAATCACTGCGGGCACCGCCGTCTACGTGGACGGCGCCCTGCGCTTTGTGACCACCGAGGGCGACCACCTGCGCACCCTGCTGGCCGCGGTGCGCCGTCCGTACATGGACCCCGCCGACGCCGACAGCCGCGTAGTGTTTGCCCACGAGTTGACGCTGGCAGACGGCATTTACCTGACCGGGTCGGTCAGCCCTTATACCGAGGTTGTATCCGCCCTGCAGGCCAATGACGGCGAGCTGCTGCGGGTACAGATCCGCCGCCGGGAGCGGTACGAGCAGGAGCTTGCCTACGATACCCAAATCATGGAAGATGACACGCTGGATTTTGGCAAAAGCGAGACCGTGCAGACCGGCGTACCGGGCCGCGAGACCGTGACCTACGAGGTAGTGTACGAAAACGGCGCCGAGGTGGACAGCCGCGTGTTGGATGTAGCCCGCACTGCCGAGCCGGTGCCGGAGGTCATCCGCCGGGGCACCCGGCTGCAAAGCGGGATGATCGGCAAACTGGGCACCGGCAGTTTCATCTGGCCTGTGCCCGCCTACCGGCACATTTCCCGCTGGGCGAACTTTACTCCCGGAATCAACTATCACCGTGGCGCGGACATTGCCGCACCCTACGGCACCGAAATTTACGCCGCCGACGCCGGAACCGTGGTGGAATGTACCCGCCATTGGAGCTGGGGCAACTATGTGAAGATCGACCACGGCAACGGGTACCAAACGCTGTACGCCCACATGTCGGCCCAGGCGGTGCACGTAGGCGACGTGGTGGAGCAGGGGCAGGTCATAGGCTATGTGGGCAATACCGGCAACTCCTTCGGGAACCACTGCCATTTTGAGATGTATTATAACGAGCGGTTGTTCAGTGCAAGGGATGTGTTCCCGGATATGCCGGAGTGGAACCGCTAAAAGCCTCCCTCTGGGAGGGAGGTGGCGCACCCTCTCACCCATTTTATTTTTTTCAGCCGGCACTTTACTTTTTCGGTTTTGTGTGCTAGAATACTTTACATAGTAAAGCGACCCCTGCTTGCGGTGCAATGACGCGCCGTTGGTGGGGGTCGTGTCTGTTTTTTAGAGGGTATTTTTAGGGGGAAGCTATGGACCGTATCGATCGAAAAATCTTGGACATCCTGCAAAAGGACGCCCGCGCACCGCTGAAAGAAATTGCTGACCGTGTATTTTTATCCAGCCCTGCGGTGTCAGCCCGCATGGCCCGGCTGGAAAGCTCCGGTGCGATCATGAGCTATCAGGCCCAGGTGGCCGCGCCGATGCTGGGGTACATGGTCAAGGCGTTCATCAACCTGGACATGGACCCCCAGCGCAAGCCGGAATTTTACCCCTACATTGAAAGCTGCCCCCATGTGGTGGAGTGCAACTGCGTGACCGGCGATTACAGCATGCTGATCGAGGTGCTGTTTGCCACCACGCAGGAGCTGGACCAGTTCATCAACCATTTGCAGCAGTTTGGCCGCACCCGCACGCAAATCGTGTTCTCCACGCCCGTGGAGCACCGCGGCGTGCCCGTCAGTGTGGAGGAAGATGCCGCCGATCCTCAGAAATAACCGCCGTCCTGGTGGGTGTTCTGGCTTTCCAGCCCCATGGATACGCCCAGGGCTTCATCCACGCGGCGCATGTCATCCTCGGGGATGCGGCCCGCGCGCTCCCGCAGGCGGCGCTTATCCAGGGTACGGATCTGCTCGGTCAAAATAATGCTGTCCTTGGCCAGGCCGCAACGGTCGGCCCGCACGCTGATATGCGTAGGCAGGCGGTTTTTATCCTGCCGGCTGGTGATGGCCGCCGCGATCACCGTGGGGCTGTGCCGGTTGCCGATCTCATTCTGGATGATAAGTACCGGCCGTATCCCGCCCTGCTCGCTGCCCACGACGGGGCTTAGGTCGGCGTAAAAAACCTCGCCTCTGTGCACTTCCATAGAAAAAGCCTCCTCTCGTTTGCTTACCTAGAGTATAAGCGAGAGGAGGTTTTTTTAATCACTCTGTTTTTCGATTTCTGCGGCCAGCGCGTCGCCTTTGACGCAAAAAGCCGTAAACGCACGGCTGCGCTGCAAGGGCTGCATGATAAACCTGGTACGCAGCGTGTCGATGGCTGCGCAGCCCGCGAAAGTCAGCACGATGACCAGCAGCGTGTACGCCGCCGAGCCGTGGTGCGCCTGGGCGCGGAAGATGCCGTTCCACAAAAAGTCCCGCAGCACGGGGACCTGGTGCAGGATGTAAACGCCCAGCGTCGTGCCCGCCAGCCCGTTGATGAACCGGTTGCTGCCGAGGTCCAGATTTTTGAAGAAGTGGAACAGCGCCAGCGCCGCCAGCAGGCCGGGCAGTGCGCCCAGCGCCGTGCGGTAGTAGGCAATGTACTGGAACGCCTTGCTGTCGGTCGCGCCCCGGTATTCCAGCACCGCGCGGATGGCGGTGTTGGCCAGCGGCAGGCCCAGGCCGAGGACAAGCGCCGCGGCGGGGCGGTTCAGCAGGCAGGACAGGCGGTTATCCGGCCAGCGGCGCAGGTAAGCAGCCAGCAGGTAATCGTAGAGGAACATCCACGCAGTATCGCCCAAAATTCCATCCTGGCCAAACACCGTGGGGTAAACGATCAGCGGCACAGCCAGCACCAGCAGCACGCCTTTGTGGGCGCGGCGGGGTAGCCCGTGCAGCAGCCGGTTGAGCAGCGGCACGCAGAGCAGCAGCACCAGATAGTCCGAGATGAACCACAGCTGGCGCGTACCGGCGGGAAACACCGCCCAGCGCAGTGCGCCGAGGGAGACATCCAGCCCGGCCAGCCTGCACAGCAGCGTGACCGGCACGGTGTACAGCCACAGCGACAGCCAAAGCGACAACGGGCGGCGGGTTTTGAACGGCTGTTCGCACATAAACCAGCTGCCCACCAGCACAAACACGGTGCAGGCAATGCGGGAGCCGCAGCCGATAAGGCAGAACACGAAGGAAGACGGCAGCGTGGAATAATCCGCAATGCCGCCCTGGCCGGTGAGGTGGTCGCCGATGATGAGCAGCATGCAAAGGATGCGCAGCAGTTCCAGATTGCTGGCGCGGGGGGCTTTTGTCGGCACGGCGGACCTCCTTTCCGATTGTTACAAAATAAGGCGGCCCATGGCCGCCCGTAAAAGGCAGTTATTTGTTTTGTTCCAGAATTACAAATGCGCAGGCCAGGCCGTTTTCGTGGGTCAGGCTCAGGTGCGGGGTCAGGGCGTTGGCGGCGGTCCATTCGGCGGCGGGGCCGGTCAGGACAAAATAAGGCGCGCCACTTTCTTTACGCAATACCGTTAACTCTGTCAATGCAAAGCCGCCCAGGCCGGTGCCTGCGGCCTTTAAAAAAGCCTCCTTAGCGGCAAAGTTGGCAGCGGCGGTCTCGGCACGGTGGGTGCCGCCCCGCTCGTTCAACAGGGCCTGCTCCGCCGGGGAAAAAACACGCTGCACAAAGGCGGGCTTTTGCAGCTTTGCCGCCATGCGGTCTGCCGCGCAAAGGTCGGTGCCGATGCCGAAGATCATACTTTCACCCTTTTCGTTTCAACTCAACGCAAACTCCAACAGTGCGGCTCTTTCGTTCAGTACGCGGCCCTCCATAACGGCGGTTAGCAGTCGCTGCAGGGTAGCACCCACGGCGGGGCCGGCGGGCAGGCCGGCTTCCATCAGGTCGCCGCCGTTTACGGCCAGCTGGCGCATGGTGTAGCAGGCGGTCTTGGAAAGCTCGGTCATCCGGGCCTCAAAGGCGGCCACCTCGTTCCGCCGGGCTTTGACCTCCGGCGTGTCGGCGTGGGCGTCCAGGTCGGCATATTTCAGCGCGCAGAGCCGGTGCAAAAACACCGCGCCGTAGCGGTTGAGACTTTTTAAAATAGCGGTGTCCCCCGCCGGGACCGGGGCATCATGGATGGCGATCAGCCCGGCAGTCCCCTCGATCAGATAGCCGGGGGCTTTCAGGCGGCGCAAAATCGTGCGGGCCATCACCGCGCCCCGCTGGTTGTGGCCCTTAAAGTGGGCCGCACCGTCCGCGCCCACGCTGCGGCACTGGGGTTTGGCAATATCGTGCAGAAACGCTGCCCAGCACAGCACCCGCGCGCCGCGGGTATCCTGGCCGCGCAGGTCCAGCTTTTCCACCGCCACGGCCGAGTGCTGCCACACATCGTAGCAATGCCAGCGGCCGGGCTGGGTGCAGCCGATGCAGGCCTGCACTTCGGGCACCGCACCGGCCAGGATCTCGCCGTACTTGGCCAGCGTCGGCCCCGCGTTGGGGGCGCCGAGCAGACCGTCGATCTCGGTATAAATGCGCTCGGCGCTCACGCTTTGCAGCGTATCCCGCGCCTGCAGGGCCGCGGCGGCGGTGGCTTCGTCCAAAGCAAAGCCCAGCCGGGCCGAGAAGCGCAGCGCCCGCAGGATGCGCAGGGCATCCTCGGCAAAGCGCTGGGCCGGGTCGCCCACACAGCGGATCATGCCCGCCGCCAGGTCATCCCGCCCGCCGTACAGATCAATAATGCCCTTGCCCGGGGCGTAGGCCATGGCGTTGATGGTAAAATCCCGCCGGGCCAGGTCCCTGGGCAGGTCGTCCACGAACTGCACCGCGTCGGGATGGCGGTGGTCGTGGTAGTTGCCGTCCAGGCGGTAGGTGGTCATCTCGTAGGGTTTGCCGTGGAGCACCACCGCCACCGTGCCGTGCTTTTCGCCGGTCAAAATCAGCTGATGGTCGGCAAACAGGCGGCGCATCTCCTCCGGCCGGGCCGAGGTACAGATGTCCCAGTCCCCGGGGGTGCGGCCCAGCAGGCTGTCACGCACGCAGCCGCCCACCACATAGGCAGTGTGCCCGGCGCTTTGCAGCGTTTGCAACAGGCCGATGACATCCCGCGGCAGATAGATGCTGTCCCGGTTCATGGTGCTGTCCCCCTTTCCCTGGTTTGGTGGTGTATTAGGCGCGGTGCCACTCCTGCGAAAGATCGACGATGCAGGCCAGGCTGCCTTCCTCATCTTTCAGCGAAGCGACCTTCTCGGCGGCCTTGTCGGCGTCGATCATCCAGGTCAGGATGAAGAAGTTCTCGGCCGGGACCTCGTAGTAGACCCAGGCGCCGTCGGCGCGCAACAGGTCGGGCAGGTGGTCCAGTTCGCCCTCCAGCAGGCCCTGGCCTTCCTCACCATAGATCATCTCGGGGCCGACCTGCAGAGAGTCGATCACGTTGATGCTGCTATTGATATACGTATCGCGGTCGACCGTTTTATCTCCGGCCTCCCACGCACTGGCGAACGCCTTGACCAGCAGTTCGCGGACTTCCAATTTACTGTCACCCATCTGATACATAACAGGAACCCTTCCTTAAACCATAATATAAAACAAGTATAGCACAAAATGGGACGGTTGGGTATGCCTATTTTGTTTTTTGTACTGCGCGGCGGGAATAAATTTTCTGCTTTTGTTGACAAAGGCGGAAAGCAGGCTATAATGGTTGCATGTACAACGATGTAGGTGCAACCAGTTTGCCCGGATACGGAGGCGGCTATGGATATTACCGAACGCAAAATTACCAAAATTGCCCGCGAGGCAGAGAAGCTGGTACTGCTTACCCTGCGGGAAAAGGGCGTTGGCACGGCGGAGATCGACCTGATCCACGCGCTGCGCCACCACCCCGGCTGCACCCAGGCGGCGCTGGCCGAGCTGCTGCATGCCGACAAGGCGGCCATCGCCCGGCGCACCAAAAACCTGGAAGCGAAAGGCTATTTGGTGCGCAAGGCCAGCCCCAATGACCGCCGCAGCCAGCTTTTGTACCCCACCGAGAAAGCCGAAAGCCTGAAATCTTCCAAGGCGGAGATCGAGGCAGAATTTTACGAGTACCTGACCAGTGCCCTGCCCGCCGACGAGGCCGCCGCCTTTGCGGCTACGCTGCACAAGCTGTACACGGCCTCCAAGACCGAGAGCCGCGCGGGGTTTCCGCACTTTAAACAAGCCACAGAGGGTGAAGCGGAACATGCAGAATGACAAGAACTTCCGCCCGGACCGTATCGGCGCCTACTTCCGCATCGAATGGCTGCCGCTGGCGCTGGTCACCGTTTCGGGCCTGATCTACAACATCGGTCTGCTGGCCACGCCCTGGTTTGAGGGGCGGCTGGCCCAATGCCTGGCCGATATTCTGGACGGCAGCGCCACCGCCGCGGCCATGGCCATACTGGTGCTGACCTATGTGCTGGTTACGCTGGTGGTGCAGGCGGCGCGGTTCATCAAGCGCTTTTACGTGCGCCGCTTTGCCAATAACATCAACCGCCGGATGAAGGGCATCCTGTACGCCAACCTGGTGCGTCAGAGCCGCGTCGCGCTGGAAAAAGAGGGGGCGGGCGAGCTGATGACCAAGGCCATCTCCGACGTGGACGACTGCGTGGAGGGCATGCGGAAATTCACCACCGAAATTTTTGATACCGGCGTAGCGCTGGTAGGTTACATCGTGATGCTGCTGGTGTATGATTGGCGGCTGGCGCTGTTGAGTTTGCTGTTTACACCGGTCTCTTACATATGCGCGGCGTGGATGAAAAAGCCGGTGCAGCGCGAAGGCGCCGCCTACAAAAAGGCCGCCGGTGCGTTAAGCGCCGCCACGCTGGACCGTGCCCAGAACGCCGCCACCTACCGCATTTACGGCTGCGAGACCGCCCGCGAGGCCCGGTACGAGGACGTGCTGACCACCTACGAAAAGACCGCCGTGCGCAGCAACGTGTGGCAATCAGCCCTGCCGCCGCTGTATCTGGCGGTGTCCGAAGCGGGCGTGCTGTTCATTTTGTGGTTCGGTGCCAAAAACGTGCTGGGCACCGGTTGGCAGGCCTGGGACATTGCGGCGTTTACTACGTTCCTCTCCTGCTTTACCAAGCTGACGGTAAAATCGTCGAAAGCAGCGAAGCTGTTCAACGCAGTGCAGAAAGCCGAAGTCTCCTGGAAGCGCATCAAACCGCTGATGAAACTGCCGGAGGAGCCGGACGAGCTGGCTGTGCCCGCCCCCGCCAATGTAATGCTAGAGGATCTGTCCTTTGGGTATACCGAGGAGCCGATTTTTGCGGGGCTGGATCTGACAGCCCACCCGGGGGAGATCATCGGCATTACGGGGCCGGTGGCCTGCGGAAAATCCACTTTGGGGCGTGTATTTTTGTGTGAAGCTTCCTATGGCGGCTCGGCCCGGTTCGGCGGCAAAGAATTCTCTGCGCTGACGCCGCGGGAAATTGCATCCACCGTCGGCTACCTGGGGCATGACCCGGAGCTGAGCGCCGACACCGTGCAGAACAACGTGCTGTGCGGCAGCAAGCAGGACCCGATGCCCTGGTTGGCTGCTGTGGCGCTGAAAGACGAAGTGCAGGCCATGGAGAACGGTGTGGACACCGTGATCGGTCCCAGCGGCACGCGGCTTTCCGGCGGGCAGGCCCAGCGGCTGGCGCTGGCCCGCACGCTGGCGCATCCCCGGCCGGTGCTGGTGCTGGACGACCCGTTCTCGGCGCTGGACCGCAGCACCGAGGATACCGTGTTTGCTAACCTGCAGGAGTACGCCAAGGATAAGGTCGTCTTCCTCATCTCCCACCGGCTGTACCATTTTCCCCAGATGCAGCGTGTAATTTTTATGGAGGATGGCAAGACCACCGTGGGCACCCACGAGGAATTGCTGGCGGCGGTACCGGCCTACCGCCAGCTGTACGAAAGCCAGACAGGAGGGCAGCAGCATGAAAACGAACAATAAAAGCGGCGTGTTTGCAGCCCTCCGCATGGCGGCCCGGGCACACTACCCGCTGACTATTGGCACACTTTTATGCGTGGCGGCGTCAGTTATCGTCTCGCTGCTGCCGCCGCTGCTGCTGGCACGCATCATTGATGGGCTGGCGGCGGGCCTGCCGCTGACGATCTGGGCGGTGCTTGTCTACTTTGCCAGCCTGGCGCTGGAGGGGGTGCTGTCCTCAGCGCAGGAAAGTCTGCTGGTGCTGTTTGGGCAAAAGATGACCCACGCGCTGCGGTCCGAGATGTCCCACAAATTGACGCAGCTGCCTGCACGCACGCTGGTGGACCAGAACCCCGGCGAGGTGGCCGCGCGGTTCTCCGGCGATGTGGACACGGTGGAGGCGCTGTTCACCTCCGGCATCATCAGCATGGTGGCGGACGCCTGCCGCATCCTTTCCATTATGGCGGTCATCGCCGCGAAGAATCCCGGTCTGGCGCTGATTTTACTGCTGGTACTGCCGCTGTTCGCGGTGTTTACCCGTCGTGTACAGCGCCGCATGCTGGCCGCTCAGCTGGACAACCGCCGGGCTGTGGCCGCCGTCTCCGGCCAGGTGCCCGAGACGCTGCACAACATCCGCACCATTCGCGCGCTGGGCATGGAGCAGTACATGGAACGCCGCTACGACCGGTGCATCGGCGCGGGCTACGCCGCCATGGAGCGCACCAACTTTTACGATGCCGTCTACTCCCCCGCTGTGCTGCTGCTGAACGCCGTGGTGGTGGGCATCGTTATGCTGCTGTCGGCCTCCGGCAGCGCGGTGGTGCTGGAGCTGTTCGGCATGTCCGTCGGCACCTCGGTAGCTGTTATCAACTACATATCGCGCATTTTCTCCCCCATTGAAAGCCTGGGCATGGAGGTTCAGACCATTCAATCTGCCATGGCGGGCGTGAAGCGCATTGATGCGTTTTTGGCCCAGCCGGAACGGGAAATTTCCGCACAGCGTACCAGGGCGGCCCGGGGCGCTGTGGAACTTTCCCACGTCACCTTTGGCTACGGCGAGAAACATGTGCTGAATGACTTCTCGATGACCGTGAAACAGGGCGAGCAGCTCACGCTGATCGGCCGCACCGGCGCGGGCAAGAGTACCGTGTTCAAGCTGCTGCTGGGGCTGTACCCGGCCGAAAGCGGCACCGTCACCATCGGCGGCGTACCGGTGGCGGACATCACCGACCGGGAGCGCCGCACCTGCATCAGCTGTGTGGAGCAGCATTTTGCCCGCGTGCCCGGCACCGTGCTGGACCAGATCACGCTGGGCGATCCGCAGATCACCGCCGAGATGGCCAAACATGCGGCCCAGCTGGCGGGCATTGACGGGGCCATCGAAGCGATGCCCGACGGCTACGACACCCCGTGCAGTGAAGGGATGTTCTCTCAGGGCGAGTGGCAGCTGTTGTCCATCGCCCGAGCCGCTGCGGCGGACCCCGCCGTGCTGCTGCTGGACGAGATCACCGCCAACCTGGACGCCGAAACCGAAGCCCGCGTGCTGGAGGCCCTGCGGCGGGCATCGGCAGGACGCACAGTGCTGTCAGTGTCCCACAGAATTTATGAGAACCTGGGCGGGCGAACTGTAGAAATCAAAATACTATAAGTTGTCGCTTATTTTCAGGAAAAGCCTTGACCTTCCAGTGGGTGCAGGGTGTACGATAACCGGGAAAGGAGCGTGATGTTATGAACATCAAGCAGACAGCGGATGCGTCGGGC
>ERZ1034976.1362-NODE-1362-length-19067-cov-9.612876_pt1 | contig 19067 bp, 17 predicted proteins | sample MGYA00520623_ERZ1034976 | MGnify/ENA primary metagenome ERZ1034976 (study PRJEB33766, sample SAMN09781774) | gut metagenome | biome: gut microbiome | host: Homo sapiens | place: Madagascar | study: EMG produced TPA metagenomics assembly of the PRJNA485056 data... | reverse complement strand
TATCAATATTTTGCATAAATTGTTGTCCATGTGCTATAATTCGAAATAAGAGAAATGAGATAATATCATGATCAAACATTATCTTTTATAGATATAGGGAGTGCAGTCAGTGAGTGTGAGAAAAGATTGTGAAATGCTATCCATCGAAACAATGGAAGCATATGCAAAAAAATATAGTATTTCTGGTGATGAAGCAGCTAGGTTGTTTCATGAAAAGCAAGTTTTTGAAAAGATATTAATTCAGTATGAATACCTTCATCAGGTTAGCCAGCAGGAGGCTTTGGAATTTGTAGAAAAAGTAATCAAGGATGAATCCAGAGATTTAATAGTGTACCATGGTAGTTGCTATGATTTTGAGAAAATAGATCTTAATATGTCTCATAATCGTCGCGATTTTGGAAAAGGGTTTTATACAACTCTACTTCAATCCCAGTCAAAAGAATGGGCATATCGACTGTCTTTGAGAGAAAAAAAGAATGATTATTATGTTTATGAATATATCTTCGAAGAATCTCCTGAATTAAAGGTAAAACGTTTTGATACATTGAATGAAGAATGGCTGGAATTTATAAAAACGAACAGAAGTAAAGGCGGGATACAACATGATTATGATGTAGTGATCGGACCGGTAGCAGATGATAATACGATGGAGACTGTCCAGCTATATATTGCTAATATCCTAACGGTTCAGGAGGCTGTAGAGCGACTTAGATATAATAATGTAAATAACCAGGTATCGTTTCATACTCTTAAAGCGTTACAATATCTGACATTGGTAAGGAGGAATTCTTATGCCAGAAATGATATATAGTTTTAATGGGAAAGACATTACGATGAACGTATGTATACAGATCAGAGATGTATTAAAATTGTTACAGGATCATTTCCAGATTGATTTTGAAGAAGCCGTGCTTCGTTTTTATAAGTCTGAAACATACAAGACCTTACAGCAGACCGAAAATGGATTATGGGCAGAATCAGCAGAATATATTGCAGATCAGTACTATGAAGAGGTGGGGTGTGAATAAAACATTGCAGAATATGAACTATATTATGGATTCGGAGCAGGAATTTGAGAGTGCAGTTGAGCAGATATAGAAAAATATGGAATTATAGGTGTAAGGTATAATACAATTGTGTTATATCTTACACCTATTTTTATGATACAATGCAGATACAGTTAATGCTATTAAAAGATGTAATGTAAATGAATTATATGGCGGTGCTTGTTTTGTATACACAACTTTGGTAAAATGAAGACAGGACTTTCGGGAAGGGGTAAGTGCATGAATAATAAATTATATAAATTAATGAACTGGCCGAGAATTGAAGGAATTGTGTATTCGGAGGAAGCAAACCCGCAGGAGATTCTGGGGGTACATACCACAGGTAAGAATGTCCTGTTTCAGATGTTCTGGCCTGGGGCAGTGAAGGTAAATGTACATTTTATGGAAGAGAAGCGTTCTGAGGCTGCAGAGGTAGTATCCACTGCAAAATTGGTACTTCCGATGGAAATGGCAGATGAGAACGGTTTCTTTGCATGTCTTTATCAGGGAAAGAAGCCGCAGCACTATGAATATGAAATTATTGATGCCGAAGGGAACAGCAGAATGATTAAGGATGCCTATGCATTCGCACCGGTATCCTTATCTGAAAAGGATGCTGTACGTTTTACTTCAGGCATTCATTATACCATTTATGAACATTTGGGAGCACATCCTTGTACGAGAAACGGTGTTGCCGGAACACAGTTTGCGGTGTGGGCGCCGAATGCGGTCCGTGTCAGTGTTGTTGGAGATTTTAACAATTGGGACGGGCGCATTTATCCTATGATAAAGGATGACACAACCGGTATTTTTGAACTGTTTATACCGGATGTCCAGGCAGGCGACTGGTATAAATATGAAATCAGGAAAAAGGGAGGTCTGACCGTTTTAAAGGCAGATCCTTATGCATTCCGCCAGCAGCTTCGTCCGGATACGGCTTCCATCGTGGAAGATTCTCATTACAGCTATCAGGATGCAGAATGGATGAAGAATCGGAAGGAATATGCCGAAAAGAATGCGCCCATCAGTGTTTACGAATTATATCTGGGCTCCTTCCGTCATGGAGAGGATGGAAAAGAAAGCTTATCCTACCGTGAACTGGCGCCTCTTGTTGCAGAATATGCAAAGGAAATGGGCTATACACATGTGGAGCTGATGCCGGTGATGGAGCATCCCCTGGATGCATCCTGGGGTTATCAGGTGATTGGTTATTATGCACCGACCGCGCGCTACGGAACACCGGATGACTTCCGGTACTTCGTGGATACGCTTCATCAGGCGGGCGTCGGTGTGATTCTGGACTGGGTTCCGGCACATTTTCCGAGAGATACCTATGGACTTGCCGAGTTTGACGGAACCTGTCTCTATGAGCATGCGGATCCCCGGAAGGGAAGTCATCCGCACTGGGGAACATTGATTTATAATTACGGACGCCCGGAAGTATCCAACTATCTGATTGCAAATGCGTTATACTGGGCAGAGCAGTTCCATGCCGATGGAATCCGCATGGATGCGGTTGCTTCCATGCTGTATCTGGATTATGGGCGTAAGGATGGCGAGTGGGTTGCCAATATTTATGGCGGCAATGAGAATCTGGAAGCGATTGAAATGATCAAGCATCTGAATTCCATTATGAAAAAGCGGAATCCGGATGTGCTGATGATTGCCGAAGAATCGACCGCATGGCCGAAGGTGACGGGAGCTTTGGATGACGAAGGACTTGGCTTTGATCTTAAGTGGAATATGGGCTTTATGAATGATTACCTGGCCTATATCAGCTATGATCCGTATTTCCGTGCACATCATCATAATGAATTGACTTTCAGCATGATTTACGCCTACAGTGAGAACTTTATGCTGCCGTTTTCCCATGACGAGGTTGTACATGGCAAGTCTTCCATGATTGGCAAGATGCCGGGCACCATTGAAGATAAATTTGCAAACTTACGATTGACCTATGGCTACGTGATGACCCATCCGGGCAAAAAGCTTCTGTTTATGGGGCAGGACATTGCAGAGTTCCAGGAGTTTGACGAAACCAGACAGACAAAATGGGAGCTGTTAAAGGAACCTGCACATAAGGGAATTCATGATCTGGTACGTGATCTGAATCACTTATATCAGGAGCTACCGGCACTTTATGAGAAGGATACGGAAGCAGACGGTTTCCAGTGGATTAACTGCATTTCTCCCGAGAAGTGCATGCTTTCTTATATGAGAAAGGCCTTAAAGCCGGAGCAGACACTGGTTGTTGTCGCAAATTTTGCCAATATCGAGCAGGAATTCTGTATCGGGGTTCCGATGGCAGGCAAATATAAAGAAATTCTGAATACAGATGATAAGGCCTACGGCGGAAAGGGACTGGTAAACGCCCGTGCGATACCTGTAAATGATGAGGAATACGATGGACAGCCCTGTTCCTTTACCATGAAGGCTGCACCGCTTTCTTTGAGTATCTTTAAGTTTGTTGCCTATACAGCCAAAGAGAAGCAGCAGATCGAAAACCGTAAAGCAGAAACGAAAGCGATCCGTCTGGCACAGGAAGCCGGGCAGCGTGCAAAAGAGGCTGAAGCAGAAGCCGAAGAGCTGACCTTGCGTGCAAAAGAATTAAAGAAGCAGGCAGAAGAAATCATGCAGCAAGCCCAGAAGGCCTTACAACGTGCTAAGGAAGAAGAGAAGCTTGCTTCAATTGAATGGAAAAGGGCAGAAGAGGCTGCAAAGAAAGCAAAATAAATAGGATAATAAGATTCTGGAAGGGTATGAGATATGGATACCAATATTGCTGAGATATCAGACATTACTGACATTGATCTTTCACCGGGAGTGATTGAAAAGTTTTTAGACGAATTACCGGATAAATTATTCCGGTTCGGCTTTAAGCTGGTGATTGCCATTATCGTTCTGGCCATTGGACTGCAATTGATTAAGCTGATCCGCAAGATCCTGCGCAAGTCCCTTGAAAAAGCCAATGTGGATGAGGGCATTATCCATTTTACGAACTCTTTGCTAAAGGTTATTCTGATGTTTGCCCTCTTTGTGGTAGTCATTGCAACCTGTGGTGTGGAAATCAGCAGCTTTCTTGCTGTATTGGGATCAGTCAGCGTGGCAATCGGTTTTGCATGGCAGGGAAGTCTGAGTAACCTTGCGGGAGGCCTTCTGATTCTGGTATTAAAACCGTTTCATATTGGAGAACGGATTGTGGATGAAAAGGGAAATGACGGAGTTGTTGAGGAGGTGGACATTTTCTATACGAAGATTGTAACGGCGGATCAACGTGTCATTGTTCTGCCGAACGGACCGCTCGCGAATGGCTCTATCACAAACTATACGAGATGTCCGGATCATCGGATTGATATTCCGGTTGGAATCAGCTACGATGCCGATATCCGGAAAGCACGGGAGGTGCTTCTTGATCTGCTTGAACATACAGATAAGATTCTCCAGGGAAAGGATAAACAGGTTATTGTAGATTCACTGGGAGACAGCAGTGTGAACCTCATCGTCCGTTGCTTCGTAAAGACGGAAGACTTTTATGAACGGAAGGCATATCTGACTGAGAACATCAAGCTTACATTGGATGAGGCAGGAATTTCCATTCCCTTTCCACAGATGGATGTCCATCTTTCAGAAAAAGTATAAAAACACTTGCAAAATATTTATTCCATGTATATAATAATTTTTGTTCGTGTATTGCTACCGTGGCTCAGCCGGTAGAGCAGCTGATTCGTAATCAGCAGGTCAGGGGTTCGAATCCCCTCGGTAGCTTTCAACTCAAAAATGATCCACTGGATCATTTTCTCATATGCATGGAAACTAATGACAGGCTGTCACAGAATTGTGGCAGCCTGTTTTTACTGCAATTCTTAACTGATTGCATTCTTTTTCTTATTCCGGTGTTCGAGATGCTGCAGGAGCTGATAGAGAAGTAATGCCAGGAAGCACAGAATCAGAATGGAGGTAATCACCATATTCAGCTGGAAGACCTGGGAGCCATAGATAATGAGGTAACCGAGTCCTCTTCTTGCAGCAAGAAATTCTCCGATGATAACGCCGACTAAAGCAAGCCCGACATTGACCTTCATATTGCTGATGATTCCGGGAACCGAGGAAGGAAGAATAACCTTTTTATAGACATCAAATCTTGTTCCACCGAGCGTATAAATCAGCCTGCAACGTTCCTCATCCACCTGCTTAAAGCAGGTATAAAGATTAATCACCGAACCGAACAGGGCTACGGAAATTCCGGCAATAATAATGGTGTTCATTCCGGTTCCAAGCCAGACAATAAGGAGTGGGGCGAGTGCGGATTTGGGCAGACTGTTTAAGACAACGAAATAAGGTTCGGTCACCTCGGCAACCGGATGATAATACCAGAGAAGCGTTGCAGAGAAGATTCCCAGAATACAGATCAGTGCAAAGCTTACAAGAGTTTCAAATAAGGTAATTCCGGTGTGGACAAAAAAGCTGCCGTCCTTGAGCATTTTTAAGAAATAGACAGCCACCATGGAAGGACTGCTGAAAAAGAAGGAATCAATCCAGTGGAGCCGTGAGGCTGTTTCCCACAGAATTAAAAAGGCAATCAGCAGGAAAATCCGTAAGAAAGTAATCGTGTTGTGATGGCGCCGGTGTTTTATATAATATTGCTGCTGGGCATAGGATTCAGTGTTCATCCGAGATCTCCTTCCATAAGATATTAAAATAATGATGAAATTCCGGAGCGTTTCGGGCAGCCAGAAGTGAATCATCCGGAAGCGTCAGGGAGATAGGAAGATTCCGTACTACTTTTCCGGGGCGTTTACTTAAAACAATTACGCGGTCAGCAAGGGAAATTGCCTCCGATAAATCATGCGTAATTAAAATGGCAGTAATTCCGGAATGACGGATAATCCTTCCGATATCGGCAGATACCATGAGGCGCGTCTGATAATCCAGTGCACTGAACGGTTCATCCAGAAGAAGCAGCTCCGGCTCCATGACCATGGTACGGATGAGGGCAGCGCGCTGACGCATACCACCGGATAACTCATTTGGGTGCTTATCCTTGAAGGGAAGAAGTCCATAATCGGTTAAAAGGTGCATGGCCTTTTCTTTTTTGTCAGGAGTCAGGTTCTTCTGGATTTCGGGGCCTAAAAGAATGTTGCTCCAAATGGTACGCCAGGGGAGCAGATGATCCTGCTGGAGCATATAGCCAATCCGGGGCGAATCATGTGCAAAGGTAATCGTTCCGGACTCCGGCATGATCAATCCGGCAATCATGGAAAGGAGCGTCGATTTGCCGCAGCCGCTAGGACCGACGATTGCAAGAAATTCCCCTTCCGTAACCGTAAAAGAGACATCATTCAAGGCCTTGGTTTCTCCGTGAAGGGTATGATAGGAAAAGTCTATATGCTGAAGACGTAAAAGAGTCGGATTCATAGATTGCCTCATTTCTACATATTCTGAAGATATAGATCATTCGTAACTGTGAGGGTACTGAGCAGTTACGATAATTCTAATATAACTTATGAATAAAAATACCAATATGTGAGTATCTTTTGTTGAAATGCTTCTAAAAGTATGATAGTATCAAATTCAGATTTAATAATTGGAGGATGGATATTTATGGCGCAATTGTGGGGCGGCCGTTTCACCAAGGAAACGGACAGGCTGGTATATGATTTCAATGCATCCATTAACTTTGATAAACGGTTGTTTGAGCAGGACATTGAGGGTAGTATTGCACACGTTGTCATGTTAGAGAAACAGGGGATTCTTACCTGTGAAGAAAAGGATCAGATCGTAAAGGGACTGACCATGATCCGGGAAGATGTCCGCGATGGAAAACTTGTGATCACTTCCGAATATGAAGATATTCACAGCTTCGTGGAAGCCAATCTGATTGACCGGATCGGAGATGCCGGTAAGAAGCTGCACACCGGAAGAAGCCGGAACGATCAGGTGGCATTGGACATGCGGTTATATGTCCGTCATGAGGTTATTGAGGTTTCTGAGTGTTTAAAGGAGCTTCTGACGACGCTCCTTACGATTATGGAGACGAATCTTCAAACCTATATGCCAGGCTTTACCCATTTACAGAAGGCACAGCCGACTACACTTGCACATCATATGGGAGCCTACTTCGAAATGTTTAAAAGGGATCTCCTTCGGATGGAGGATATCTATAAGAGAATGAATTATTGTCCGCTTGGAGCAGGTGCTTTTGCCGGAACGACCTATCCGTTGGATCGCGCTTATACCGCATCCTTAATGGGCTTTGAAGGACCAACCTTAAATAGTATGGATTCCGTTGCGGATCGTGACTATGTGATTGAATTTTTAGCAGCACTATCTACAATTATGATGCATTTAAGCCGTTTTTCCGAGGAGGTCATCATCTGGAATTCGAATGAATACCGTTTTGTAGAGATTGATGACGCCTATTCTACCGGAAGCAGTATTATGCCGCAGAAGAAGAACCCGGATATTGCAGAACTTGTAAGAGGAAAGACAGGACGCGTGTATGGAGCACTTGTTTCCATATTGACAACCATGAAAGGAATTCCGCTTGCATACAATAAAGATATGCAGGAAGATAAGGAAGTGACCTTTGATGCCATTGATACCGTGAAGGATTGTCTTGTTTTATTTGATGGCATGTTAAAGACCATGAAATTCCGTAATGAAATTATGGAAAAGAGTGCAATGAACGGCTTTACCAATGCAACCGATGCTGCCGATTATCTGGTTGGCAAAGGAGTTCCGTTCCGTGATGCACATGGCATTATCGGACGTCTCGTTCTTTATTGTATCGAGAAGGAAACAAGCATTGATGCGTTATCCTTAGAGGAGCTGAAGAAAATCAGTCCGGTATTTGAAGCAGACCTTTACGATGCGATCAGCTTGAAGACCTGCGTGGAACGCCGTCTTACAATCGGTGCCCCGGGTGAGGATGCCATGAAGGAAGTGATTCAGATTAATAGAGAATTCCTGAACCACATCTGGTATGAAGAGCAGTAATTTCGTTTATAGGACCAGAAGAGTCTTTTAAATATTTTTACATGAGGAGAGGAAAAATGAGCGACAAATTAAGAGTAGGGATTTTAGGTGGAACAGGTATGGTTGGACAGAGATTTATCTCTCTGCTTGAGAATCATCCCTGGTTCGAGGTAACAACAATTGCAGCAAGCCCGCGTTCCGCAGGCAAGACCTATGAAGAAGCAGTAGGGGATCGTTGGAAAATGGACACCCCGATGCCGGAAAAGGTAAAGAAGATTGTAGTAATGAATGTCAATGAGGTAGAGAAGGTTGCTTCTGAAGTGGATTTCGTATTCAGTGCCGTTGACATGACCAAAGAAGAAATCAAGAAGATTGAAGAAGATTACGCTAAGACCGAAACACCGGTTGTTTCCAACAATTCTGCACACAGATGGACACCGGATGTACCGATGGTTGTACCGGAAATCAATCCGGAGCATATGAAGGTCATTGAATTTCAGAAGAAGAGACTCGGCACAACCAGAGGCTTTGTAGCAGTAAAGCCGAACTGCTCCATTCAGAGCTATGCACCGGTATTAACTGCATGGAAGGAATTTGAGCCGTATGAAGTTGTTGCTACAACCTACCAGGCGATCTCCGGAGCAGGAAAGACCTTTAAGGATTGGCCGGAAATGGTAGGAAACATCATTCCTTACATTGGTGGGGAAGAAGAAAAGAGTGAAAAAGAGCCTCTTCGTATCTGGGGTGAAATCAGGGACGGTGTGATTGTACCTGCTACAAGTCCCGTCATTACCTGCCAGTGCATCCGTGTGCCTGTATTAAACGGACATACCGCTGCCGTATTTGTAAAGTTCCGCAAGAAACCGACCAAGGAGCAGTTAATCGAAAAGCTGGTTACATTCAAGGGCGTTCCACAGGAGTTAGAGCTTCCAAGCGCACCGAAGCAGTTTATCCAGTATCTGGAGGAGGACAACCGTCCACAGATCCAGCTCGATGTAAATTACGAAAACGGAATGGGAATCAGCGTCGGACGTATCCGTGAAGATTCTGTATATGACTGGAAGTTTGTGGGACTTTCCCATAATACCGTCCGCGGTGCTGCAGGCGGTGCAGTTCTTTGTGCAGAGCTGTTAAAGGCACAGGGGTATATCGCAAAGAAGTAAATCAGTAACTGCAAATTTGCAGAGCAGTTATGTCAGACTTACAAGTTGGGAAGAGAAGGATTAGATCGGTATGGATGAGTTACGTTATCAGGTAGACCTGTTAAGCGCAATGAATCAGAAACTGGAGAACGAAGAACGGATGTACCGCCTGCTGTGTGCCACATCCACCAGTGCATTTCTTTACGTGAATTTATTAGATGGCTATATCAGGACAATGGGAAGCTGGGAGCAGTTCTTCCCGGAAATACAGATCCGCGATGTCAACGATTTTACGAAGCTATATTCCAGAGTGGAAGACAAGTATGTTCTTCCATTCAGGAAGCTTCTTTATCTGGAGGATTCAAAAGAAAATTCAGGGAGCGACATCCTGAAACTTACGGATGGCAGTACATGGGTAGAGTGCGAGGTAAACGTGATCTATGATTACGCACACATGCCAACAGATAAGATCATCCGTTTCAAAAACATATCAAAGCTGAAGAACCAAAATGATGAATTGACTTATATGGCGTATTATGATGTCATGACCGGACTTTACAACCGGAATTATTTCGTGCGCCTTCTTGCTGATTTCGTAAGACGCGCAGAAGAGGAAAATACGGTAGTCTCTGTCATGTTTATTGATGTGGATGATTTCAGTAAAATCAATGATGGATTCGGACTTGCGGTCGGTGATGAGGTTGTCCAGCAGTTTGGACAGTTCCTGCAGGAGTTTTCTTCGGAGCATGTGCTGGTATCCCATTTTAATGCAGACCTGTATTGCATCGGCATTTTCGAACCCATGGGGAAATACAGTGTTGAGAACATCTATCAGGCAGTGCGTGAACGGACGAAGCTGCCATTCCGGTTAAGTAACGGTCAGGATGTGGATATTTCTGTCAGTGTTGGCGTCGCAGAGTTTCCGGAGGCAGCGCAGAACACCCTGGAACTCATCAATTGTGCTGAAATTGTCATGTTCAAGGCAAAAAAGCGTGGAAAGGATTCCATGCAGTATTTTGATGCATCTATATTAAAGGATTTCCTTCATAATGTTGCGATTGAAACAAAATTAAAGGAAGCTGTATTTGCCCAGAACTTTACTATGAATTTCCAGCCGCAGTATTTTACGGAGAATGGGAAGCTTCGAGGTATGGAGGCACTGATCCGCTGGCGCGATAACGATGGACGCATGATCAGTCCTGCCGTGTTTATTCCCATTGCGGAGAAGAATGGAACGATTGTTCCAATCGGGGCATGGGTGGTTGATGAAAGCATCCGGATTTTTTCCCAATGGAAAAAGGATTATCGCATACCAATGATCTTATCTTTGAATATTTCAGCTATTCAGTATAACCGGGATGATTTTGTGGACATGATTCTGAATTGTCTGAAAAAGTATGACCTGGATCCGAACTTCCTGGAACTGGAAATTACAGAAAGTGTATTTATTGAGAATTTCCATGATGTAACAGAGAAGCTTCGTCTGCTGCGGGAATATGGAATCAAAGTGTCTCTGGATGATTTTGGAACGGGATATTCGTCCCTTTCTTATCTGAAAAAGCTTCCAATTGATACCCTGAAAATCGATAAAAGTTTTATTGATACCATAACAATGGATGAAAACACACGGGTCATTGCGGATTCCGTCGTGAATATGGCAAAAAGACTTGGCTATGAAACTATTGCAGAAGGTGTGGAAGATCAGGATCAGTTTAATTATCTGAAAAAGATCGGCTGCGACTGCATCCAGGGATTTTTTCTTGGAAGACCATCTACTTCTGAAGAAATTGAACGTTTACTGCTCCGGATTGAGGAGAGTGAGAGGTAATACAGAATGTTTTTAGGCCGTACATCAGAATTGAACTATCTGAACGCATTTTATGACAGTGAAGGAAGTCAGCTTCTTGTCGTGTATGGACAAAAGAATATCGGGAAAACCAGTCTTTTAAAAGAATTTGTAAAAGGGAAACCTTATCATTATTATTGTGCAAGATCTGCATCGGAGCGTGAGCAGACGTATGAGTGGGGAAAGGAACTCACAGATCACACCGGAGATCTGCCGGAATATCCTTCGTATGCTGAAATTTTTCGGAAGATTTCAGGGGATGAATCCGGCAAGACCGTTATGATTGTGGATGAATTCCAGCATGCGGTGAAGTCAGGAAACGCTTTTATGAAGGATCTTGTTTCTTTTGTGCAGGGAAGTGAAAAGCACGGGGAGATTCTGGTTGTACTGTCAAGTTCATCAACCGGCTGGGTGGAAAACAGCATGGTGATGAAAATCGGAGAATCAGCATATGCCCTGTCAGGATTTCTGAAGATCAAGGAGCTTCCGTTTGAAGAGATGCGGCACTTCTTCCCGAAGTTTTCAGCAGAACAGTGTGTGGAAGCGTATGCCGTTCTGGGAGGCTTTCCGGGACTTTGGACGCAGTTTGATGATTCCTTAAACATGAAGGAGAACATCTGCCGGTTTGTTTTAAATCCACATACCTATCTGCAGGAAGAGGGACTGCGTACCGTTGCGGAAGAACTGCGGGAGACAGCTGTTTATCATACAATTCTTTCATCCATTGCAGCCGGGAGACATAAGCTGAATGACCTCTACTGGCACACCGGATTTTCCAGAGCGAAAATCAGTGTTTATCTAAAAAATCTGATGGAGCTTGAACTGGTGGAAAAGGTTTTTTCCTTTGATACCGAGGGGAAAGCAAATAGCCAGAAGGGGATATATCGGATCAGCAATCATTTCGTTCATTTTTACTTCCGGTTCCTGTACCCGAACCGAAGTGCGCTGGCATTGATGAGTGCAGATGAATTTTATGAAAAGAATATTCAGTTTTCCTTTAAGAATTTTGCAGCCCTGTATTTTAATGAGATCTGTAAACAACGGATTGAGAAATGGAATCAGGAAGAAAAGCTTCCTATTGTGATTGACCGCATTGGGGAATGGGTTGGAAAATCAGGAAATATTGATGTGGTTGCACAGGATGAAAACGGAAAAACACTTGCGGCATACTGCAACTGGGAAAAATCCGTGATGCAGTATGGAGATTATGAGAAGCTGCTTTCCAGTATGGGAAAGGCAAAGCTGAAGGCAGATACGATCTACCTGTTTTCCATTCAGCGTTTTGATGAAAAGCTGAGTCTGGAAGCAAAGATGAAAAAGAATTTGAAATTGATTAGTCTGGAAGACATGTAATGGGAAAAAATTTATTTATTGCAGAAAAACCGAGTGTTGCCCGTGAATTTGCGAAGGCTCTGCAGATTACCGGCAGCAACCGGGACGGATATATTGAGTCAAATGATGCCATTGTAACCTGGTGCGTTGGACATCTTGTGACCATGAGTTATCCGGAAGTTTATGATGAAAAATATAAGCGATGGTCTTTAAATACCATTCCATTTATACCGACGGAATTTAAATATGAGGTGATCGACAGTGTAAAGAAGCAGTTTCAGATTGTAAGCGGACTGTTGAACCGCGAGGATGTGGAAACGATCTATGTCTGTACCGACTCCGGACGGGAAGGAGAATATATTTACCGTCTGGTGGAACGTCAGGCAAACGTTCATGACAAGACACGAAGAAGAGTCTGGATTGATTCCCAGACAGAGGAAGAAATTCTGCGTGGGATCCGTGAGGCCAGGGATCTTTCCGAATACGATAATCTGTGTGCAGCGGCTTACCTGCGTGCCAAAGAGGATTATCTGATGGGAATTAATTTTTCAAGAGTCCTCACACTGAAATATGGCAATGCAGTCAAGGATTATCTGAAGCTTGACCGGGCAGTTGTAAGTGTCGGACGTGTGATGACCTGTGTACTTGGCATGGTTGTGAACAGGGAACGTGAAATCCGTAACTTCGAAAAAACACCGTTTTTCCGTGTGGTGGCATCCGTTCTTTTAGGAGAGCGTGGGATTGATTGTGAGTGGCGTGCCGTAGAAGGAACCCCATATTTTGCTTCACCGCTTTTGTATAAGGAAAACGGCTTTAAGGAGCGTGAGCCAGCGGAAAATCTGATCCAATATCTGTTGGAGGAGCCGCGGAAAGCCATCGTTCATTCTATAGAAAAGAAAAAGGAAAATAAGAATGCACCGCTTTTATATAATCTGGCGGAACTGCAGAACGACTGTTCCAAATATTTCAAGATCAGTCCGGATGAAACCCTGCGGATAGCACAGGAGCTTTATGAAAAGAAAATGACGACCTACCCAAGAACGGATGCGAGAGTGTTATCGACTGCCGTTTCGAAGGAGATCTATAAGAATATTAAAGGTCTGACAAACTTTCAGCCGGTAAGCTCCCTGGCTTCCCGGGTATTGCAGGAAGGAACCTATAAGGGAATCGCAAAGACAAGATATGTTAACGACAAGCAGATTACTGATCACTACGCCATCATTCCGACCGGACAGGGGCTTAATAATTATAACCAGCTAAGCTCCACCGCACAGAAGGTTTATGAAATTGTGGTCCGCAGGTTCCTGAGCATTTTTTATCCGCCTGCGGTTTACCGTAAGGTGGCACTGTGTGTAGCCATCCGGGAGGAGAAGCTGTTTGCCAATTTCAAAGTGTTGGAATCCCCCGGATACCTTACCGTTACAGAGTTTTCTTTCCGTAAGAAAAAGGAAAACGGCAGGGATACGGCTGGAGATTCAGACAATGAGGAGAACGCTAACGCAGACAATGGAGAAGAACAGAGCCTTGATGTGGGACTGATGGAGGTTTTGAACCATCTGAAAAAGGGGATGGAGCTTCCGGTAAGGGATGCACAGATCAGGGAAGGGGAAACCTCACCCCCGAAGCGTTACAATTCCGGAACCATTATTCTGGCAATGGAAAATGCGGGACAGTTAATTGAAGATGAAGAGCTTCGTGCACAGATCAAGGGAAGTGGAATCGGAACCTCTGCCACGCGGGCTGAAATCCTGAAAAAACTGGTCAATATTAAATATCTTGCATTAAACAGGAAAACACAGATCATTACCCCGACATTGATGGGAGAGATGATTTATGAAGTAGTAAACCAGTCCATCCGTCCGCTGCTCGACCCTAAGCTTACCGCAAGCTGGGAGAAGGGGCTTACACTGGTTGCCGATGGTAATATTACAGAACAGGAATATATGGATAAGCTGGACGACTTTGTAAGAAGACGGACGAATATCGTGAAACAAATGAACAATCAGGCTGCCTTAAACCGACAGTTTCGGGAAGCCGCCAAAAATTATCGAACCGGAGGAAAATAACATGGAACAATTTACAATCAGGGAACTCTATACCTTAGAGGAAACAATCGCTGCTGATCTGTTTGAGGGTGCAGTTTATCCGTGGGAATTACTGCCAAAGATCAGCGCCTTTATCGTGGAGCTTGGAGAAAAACTTCCCAAAGACCGTTATACGGAAGTAAAAGAGCATGTCTGGGTAGCCAATAATGCCACGGTTGCACCGAGTGCCTTTATCAATGGACCGGCCATTATTGATGAGGAGGCAGAGGTTCGTCACTGTGCATTCATCCGTGGAAATGCCATCGTTGGAAAGGGTGCTGTTGTCGGAAATTCGACCGAGCTTAAAAATGTTATTCTCTTTAATAAGGTACAGGTGCCTCATTATAATTATGTCGGTGACAGTATCCTGGGATTCAAGGCACATATGGGTGCCGGCTCTATTACCTCCAATGTAAAGAGTGACAAAACGCTTGTTGTCGTGAAAAACGGTGAGAAAAAAATGGAAACCGGATTAAAGAAGTTTGGTGCCATGCTTGGTGATCATGTAGAGGTTGGCTGTAATTCCGTGCTGAATCCCGGAACCGTTATCGGACCGGATACAAATATTTATCCGACCAGCTGTGTGCGCGGCTGTATTCCCGCCGGAAGCATCTACAAAAAGCAGGGAGAAATTGCGAAAAAGTACTAGATTTTTTTGGTATTATATGCGAAAATATATAGCGGATTATTAAATATCTTTACATATTGAAAGGAGTTTTCACATGATTTATTCAAAAGAAGTTGAAGAAATGTGTACTGTTGCTCAGGGTGTTAACCATGGGTGTGCGCCTATCCCTGAAGAAGCAAAATGGGTTAAAGCCAAAGAAGTTAAAGACATATCCGGTCTTACACATGGTGTAGGCTGGTGTGCTCCTCAGCAGGGTGCCTGCAAGCTTACCTTAAATGTTAAGGAAGGTGTCATCCAGGAAGCTCTCGTTGAGACCATTGGATGCTCCGGTATGACTCATTCTGCAGCTATGGCTGCTGAAATTCTTCCCGGCAGAACCATTCTTGAAGCATTAAATACAGACCTTGTATGTGATGCAATCAACACTGCTATGAGAGAATTATTCTTACAGATCGCTTACGGCAGAACCCAGAGTGCATTCTCTGAAGATGGTCTTCCGATCGGAGCCGGTCTTGAAGATTTAGGTAAAGGTTTAAGAAGCCAGGTTGGTACAATGTACGGAACCTTAAAGAAAGGTCCCCGTTATCTGGAAATGGCAGAAGGATATGTAACCGGTATCGCACTGGATGCAGATAACCAGATCATTGGTTACAAGTTCGTAAGCCTTGGCAAGATGACCGACTTCATCAAGAAGGGTGATGACCCGACAACAGCTTATGAAAAGGCAAGCGGACAGTACGGACGTGTTGCAGATGCTGTTAAGATTATTGACCCCAGAACAGATGAAGAAGTGAAATAAGTAAAGAGGAGGATATTAGAATGGCTTTATTTGAATCATATGAAAGACGAATTGACAAAATCAATTCCGTATTAAATAGCTATGGAATCGCTTCTCTTGAAGAAGCAGAAAAGATTACAAAAGACGCAGGTCTTGATGTATACGCAATGGTTAAAGGCATTCAGCCGATTTGTTTTGAAAATGCATGCTGGGCTTACATTACCGGTGCAGCAATCGCAATCAAGAAGGGATGCAAGAAGGCTTCCGAAGCTGCTGCAGCAATCGGTGAAGGTCTTCAGGCATTCTGTATTCCGGGATCTGTTGCAGATACCCGTAAGGTAGGTTTAGGACATGGTAACTTAGGTAAGATGCTCCTTGAGGAAGATACTGAATGTTTCGCATTCCTTGCAGGACATGAATCCTTCGCAGCAGCCGAAGGAGCAATCGGTATTGCAGAGAAGGCTAACAAGGTTCGTCAGAAACCGTTACGTGTTATCTTAAATGGTCTTGGAAAAGACGCAGCACAGATCATTGCAAGAATTAACGGATTTACTTTTGTTGAAACTGAATATGATCCTTACACCAATACCGTTAAGGAAGTATTCCGTAAGTCTTATTCTGAAGGACTTCGTGCAAAGGTTAACTGCTATGGCGCAAACGATGTCTGTGAAGGTGTAGCAATCATGCACAAGGAAGGTGTTGACGTTTCCATTACCGGTAACTCCACCAACCCGACCAGATTCCAGCATCCTGTAGCTGGTACCTACAAGAAGGAATGTATTGAACAGGGTAAGAAATACTTCTCCGTAGCATCCGGTGGTGGTACAGGCCGTACCCTTCATCCGGACAACATGGCTGCAGGTCCTGCTTCCTACGGTATGACCGATACCATGGGACGTATGCATTCCGATGCACAGTTCGCAGGTTCTTCTTCCGTTCCGGCTCACGTAGAAATGATGGGTCTGATTGGTGCAGGTAACAACCCGATGGTTGGTATGACCGTAGCAGTAGCTGTTTCCATCGAAGAAGCTGCCAAGGCTGGTAAGTTTTAATTCATTTACCGAAACAAATACAGAATAACAACAGGAGCAGTTTGCAGAATTATTTTCTACAGACTGCTTCTTTTTATTTTCATGATATTTTTATAGGACGTTTGTACATTGTAATTTCTGAAATTACCAGTTATAATAAAAGTGTTATTCGAGAGAGGAGATATGGAATGAACGAAAAAATTTATTGTACTTCCTGTGGCGCAGAGAATGAAGCTGGCGCGCATTTCTGTGTAAGCTGCGGAACGAAACTTGGAATGCCTGTTCAGGATCAGAATCCAAATACAGAATCCTTAACCGGTGATGTGGTTTCCAATAATACACAAAGTACCTATACCTATACAACCCAGCCTGCACAGTCCGCACAGACTTATTATTCGGTTCCTGAGGAACCTAAGAAAGAAGGCGGCTATATTGGTGTAGCCATTGCGTCACTGGTCTGTGGTATTCTTTCTTTGCTTTGCTGCCCGTTTGCTTGTTGTGGAAGCTGTTGTGGGGGTCCCAACGTATTGCTTGCGATAGCATCAATCGTTCTTGGTATTATTGCACTGGTGAAAGCCTTTGATGGAAAGGGTATGGCGATTACCGGACTTGTCTGCGGAGGCATTGCATTGGTTGGAATGATTTTTGCATTTGCATTACCGGCATCCTTTACGAGAGGTTTGATGACAGGAATTCTTGGGGAAGAATATAATATCGGTAATATGGATGAACTTGATGATCTTATGGATGATTTTGGAGTGTACTACAACTTTTCATGAAGAAGATAACAATAAGAAGAGCCGATGATTTATTTTTTTATCTCGCCATGGTGGTTACTCTGCCGGGAATTCTGTTTGGAATCTGGTTTTCGCGATGGGGATACCATTATACGGAAGAACTTACGAGGTGTACTTTCCGGTTAAATACGGGACTTCCGTGTCCGGGCTGCGGTGGAACAAGGGCTTTCATCCTGTTTTTCCGGGGCGAGTTATTTTTAAGCTTCTGTTATCATCCGGCGGTACTTACACTTGCCGTATGTTATCTGCATTTTATAATATTGTATCTTTACCGGCGATTCAGACATAACAAAGTAACTTACCGTAAAGAAATACCGGTACAGATCTATGCCTATGTATTTATTGGCATAGTACTGCTCCAATGGTTTGTAAAGCTGTTTCTGATTTACTTAAAATTGAAAGGTCACTGAGTGTTTAACAAAATAAGACAAGAACACAGGAAGAGCAGATTAAGAAATTTGCAAAATTTATTTTTGATACTCATATCGTAACTATTCAGCACCCCATTCGTAAAACCGTTGCTAACGCAACTTGAGTTTTACTCATGTGGTTACCTCATATCATAATATTATATAAGGAGAACAAGGATGAAAGTATGTAAAAATTGTGGAACGCAGAATAAGGATACTTCTTTATTCTGTGAAGGATGTGGAACCAGATTGGAAGAAGCACCTGCAGTAGTGACGCCCGTAATGGAAGAACCGACTGCAACGGTTGTACCTCCTGTAGCAGAGCCGCCGGTAACAGAAGTGCCGGCGCATGAGCCGCAGGTACAGCCTGCCTTTGAAGAACGCCCGGCAGACATCGGGAGACCGGAGGGCGCATTCTCCGGACAGACGGAGCAGACCGGGGCTCAGCAAAATGCGTATCAGCAGCCGCTTCAGCAGAATATGTACCAGCAGCCTGCACAGCAGAACATCTATCAACAGCCGGCTTATAATGCTGTACCGCAGGAGCCGCAAAAGAAGAATGGTAACTGGATGACCATTACTTCCCTGATTTTGTCCATTTTATCGATTGTTTGCTGCTGCCTGGATGTATTCGCACTGATTCTGGCAATTGCATCAATTGTACTTGCCATCATTGCACTGGTTCAGCATAAGGGCAATAAGGGAATGGCAATTGCATCCCTGATTGTTGGCATTATCGGATTTTTAATTGCTGTATATCTTCTGGTTTATGCTTATGCAATTCTTCCAAACAATCCGGCGCTGCAAAGCCAGATCATGGATTTGTATGATGAGCTCGGGGTAACAGGATTTATCTGGTAAGACCTGAATATCGAACAGTAAAAGGAACATGGATAAAGTTCCATGAAGCATCAGAGAGGAACAGAACGTAAAATAAAAAGTTCGGATACAGAGCGGGAAGCTTTGTATTCGAACTTTTCTGTTTTTTAGAATTTTTT
>ERZ1034976.1359-NODE-1359-length-19101-cov-9.506248_pt1 | contig 19101 bp, 16 predicted proteins | sample MGYA00520623_ERZ1034976 | MGnify/ENA primary metagenome ERZ1034976 (study PRJEB33766, sample SAMN09781774) | gut metagenome | biome: gut microbiome | host: Homo sapiens | place: Madagascar | study: EMG produced TPA metagenomics assembly of the PRJNA485056 data... | reverse complement strand
TTGCATTACAATATTTCATAGCATAATTATAACCTGCTGCCATTCCTTTGGCATTAATAACTGGCAGAATCTCTAGCTTCATATCATCTGGTATTATTAATTTTTTCAGATATAACTGACATTCATTATCATATAGCCTGTCATTAGTGCAGTATATTATTGCTATTTTTGAAGCATCTATTTTTGCTTCTTTTACCTCCTCACAAATACTATTTTTGCAATCTAAAAGCTTTACCAATGCATTATTGCTGAAATCATTAGAATATCTACACTTCTTAGTATCGCCTTCGCCTATTGATATGAGCCACTTTCTGTATTGTTTTATCTTGCTAGAATGTAAAAACAAACCACCTTCTTCAAGTATCCCTGCAATTACTTCAAATGCATCGCACCAACATTCTTTATCAATAAAATACTTCGCAATTATAGCTGTCATGTCAGGTGATATATCATATCGGTGTATTACATTAACCAGCTGTTTCTGATGTTCATATGACATTCCAAACCATATTCTTCTAAAAACAAACTTCATTTGTAAATAAGCATTTTTAAACAGCCTATAATCACAACCGTATATATTAAATATTCGCTTTTCATTATCCATGCTGCTATTTATTTCGCAGCTATTAATTTCAAGCATCATAAATAACAGCATATTTTCTTCTGTAATTGCTGTTTGAGCTGCAACTTTATTATAATCTCCCAGCATTAAGCCAAGAAATTCATATGTATTCTTGTATTCACCAAGCTTTATTCTATCAACAATAATATTCGTAAGTGCCTTCCCCCATCTGTATGAATCAGCCCCTGAATCCAAGCACAACCTCTTGAATTCTTTTTTAATAACTTCTTCATCAGCTGTTCCTTTTGAAAGAAACAGAGTTAATTTATATGCATCCTCAATCTTTCCCTCTTGTTCAAAACATAATGCCAGCACAAATATAAGTTTGTAATTTTTTATCAATCTCCAGAGTTGTATGTATTTCCTCTTCTGCTTTTATAAAATTTCCGTCATTCATCTTTTCAGTCGCAGAAATAATATGTTCATTAATATAAGCACTAATATCTTGCATTATGTTCTCCTCATTTTCATTTAAACACTTCAGAAAATATTTTTTCCCAGGCAATTGAATAGTCAAATTCATGTATCACTTTTTTCTTGCCTGCTTCTGCTATACAACACCTTTCGTCCTCATGAACAAGATAATATCTTATTTTATCCAACAAATCCTGACGGTCATAATACATTACCATTTCTTTGCCTTCTTCAAAATATTGTGCAAGTTCAGTCTGATAATTTGATATAAGAAATCCCCCAGCCCCCATTACATCCAGACTCCGAAGACTTATTCCAGATAATATACTCCTAAGCGTTATATTCAAATTAATTTTACTTGTATTAAATATAACTGGCATTTCCTCGTAATAATCTGCATAACCATGACTTATTACATTACAATATTCCGGAACTTCTGATGAAGTATATACATCTAAATTAAAATTTTTACCAACTAAAGCTATTAATTCCTGTCTCTCTACTATAGTTGCTTCTTTCCGTATCATATTTAATATTATATCTTTTGGCGTAAACATAAGTTCATCATCAATTTGTATTTCTGTAATATCCAATATCTTCTTTATCACATCATCATTTATACTTTCACCAATAATATCATTTCCTATTATTCTAAGCTGCGCATCAATAACAGCCTGTATATACCCCTTTAAATAATCATCAAGGCCTTTAACTTTAAAGATAGATGTTGCTGAATCCGTATATAATTTCCCCAAAAATGTTACATCTTTAGGATGTATATTAACAGCTTCTTGAATTGTAGATTTTACACGAGATGTATTTACTGCAAGCGGCATATGATATATGTTTTTTACCCCCATATTTTTCAATTTCATCACTTCAATATTATCAAAATGAAAAATATAATTATATGGGTTATATATCATCTGCGAATATACCGTAAGGCAAGGACTGTCAGATATCCACGCAATATAAGGAATCTTCTTTCGCAGTGCGATTTTTGAAATTAATGGAATGAAATTGAATGTAAATATACAATCATATCTATTATTCTCTATATTCTCTTCCATCTTTATTACAAATTCGGCATCATTGAGATAATCTTTCAATTCATATTTAAAAACAACTATTTCATTTCCGATTTGCCTTAAAGTATCTATAACATCCTTTGACATTACCTCATTCCATGTATAATATAGTATTTTCATGTATATTTCCTTCTAACATGCTTTAATTTAGTTTAGAATTCTGCTGTGCAAATACAATTTCTAATATTTGTGATAAGCGTAAAGGATAATTATGATATTTTTTTACTTTATCATGACCATTTTGAGCTATCTGCTTTCTCTCTTCGTCATGCGATAAATAATAGTCACATTTTGTCAGACAATCCTCTATGCTTTCATAATATACATAATCCTCTCCTGGTACAAAATGCTTTAAAAAATCTTCCTGATAATTCGTCAGCAAAAATCCTCCCGCCCCCATTATATCCATTGCTCTGAGTGGAATTCCACTTCTTATACTTCTAAGTGTAATATTAAGATTTATTTTACTGAACCTGAATGCATATGGCATGTTTGTGTAATAATCTATACTTCCCATATTATTTATATCAGGCAAATCTGGTGTCTTGTTATGGGTGTATAAATTAGTCTTATATTTTGATGAAATCTTAAGTAAAATTTCATATCTTTCTATTTCCGCAAGTTTTCTTGCCAGAAAATAATTAGAATAAATATATTGAGGTGTCTCTATTCCATCTTTATTCGGCGTATATGGCATAATATTTTCTAACTCGTCTAATACCCTTCCTTTAAGCAGCTTTTCCATAAAATAATCGCCATATACATTAATTTGTGCTTGCATAAGGCCCTCCAAATATCCAGATGTATAATCCGACATTCCTTTTAACCTATCATAAAATGTATATTTTTCATTATACATTGAGCCTAAGAAAGAAACATCACATTCAAATATCTTCTTAATTGTCTGAGTATTCTCCATATTATCCAGTCTATCAGTATTAACAGCTAACGGCATGTAGTAAACAGTATTTATCCCACCTTGCTTTAACTCATTGTATAGCGCACTGTCAAATATGAAAATATAATTGCATTTATTAGTAATTGTATATGAATATAAAGAAACTAATGGGCTATCATATATTACACATGCATATTTAATGTTATTTCTATTGCAACAATTAGAAACAACAACACTATAATTTATTGTAAACACTAATTGATATTCTTTCTTAGTAATAAGCTCTTCAAACATGCAATCAAACCTTTTACTAAAACGCTCCATAACCAATTCTGTTTCAACAGATGTAACATTATGTCCAATTTTTTCAAATGCATATATTATATCTTTCTTTCCAAATATTTTCCAATCAAACATTAATATATTCATATACTTTTCCAATCATCATTATAATTCATTATACATTTTCTCAAACAAATCTTTTATAACATCAGCACCTTCAATATATGCTTTTACTACATTTTTCCCCCTTTTTATTGTATCCTGCCATATGTCATCACACTCAATATTATAAATTCCCGCAGTTTCTCTATTCTCTACTAATTTAGCATGATACCGGACAAACTCCATTTCTTTATAACTTTCCATCTCATTATCTAATGCCTCTATCTGCTTTGACAAAGATAATTTCTTACTTGAGTCCTCTTGTTTAACTATCTGGTTATATATTTCATCACATTTAATAGCACAATTCCTTATTTTGTCCAAATTTTCTATACTCTTATTTATCTTCCGGTAGGAGAATCTCACTGTCATTAATATATTTCTTTATATCCACATATTCTTTACAATATTGATTAATTGCATCTTCAAGGCGCATATTTACTGCACCATGTATCATGGCTCCTCCTTCTGTAGCATTAATCATATTTAAATCTTTATCATGTTCAAGATAATTCTCATACCAATCTCTATACACTTTAAAGTTCATATATGTAAGCATTTCTGTTCCATCTATACCTTCTATTGTTGTGTATTTGATGCTCTCTTTTTCATTAATTCCTCCATCATCATATACAACAGAAGCATGCTTTTTATCATCGGTAAACGCCAAATCCTGTCCAATAACAATAATATCCTTAAAGCCAAGATATCTCGCTATTGAAAATGCAGAATTAGCAACTGAGCCGCCCGTGTCAAGAATACCTGTTTTAACTCCAATGTCCATCAACATATTATGCATGTAACTCATGCTATTATATAAAATCTTCTTTTTTCTGTTTTTCTTAATAACATCATATGTACCATGTACACCATAGCATAAATACATATCATTAACTCTATCATCATCAAATAATATTCTTTCTTTATCTGGATCCAGTGTTACAAGCATATCTGGTATTATATCATTCTTCAACAACATTCTTATAGCCGAATCAACACATAATATGCAGGATTTTCCTTTCGCTGCGGAAAGATATTGAATATTTTTATCAAGTGAAGGTCCCGCCGCCACTACTATTGCTGGTATCTTATCACAAATCCCATCTTTCTTCATTTTTTCTTTTAGTCTTAACACATCTGTGCTTTCTTTATAAAACTGCATATTCATAATTATATTATAATTACATTTTTTGTTCAGCGCTATTATAGAATTGTTGTTAACCTGTAAAAATTTTATTTCTCTTATACATTTTTTTTCAAATGCCTTTATCTCATCGAAATACAATACATCGTATCCTGGCAGGGAATATATTCTACTATCAGGAAATGTTTTAAAATCAAATAAATGCATAATGCAATTATTAAGCAGATTATCATTAATTCCATTCACTAACAATATGAAATTATCTTTTAGCAATACATCTCTTATATCAGTATATATCATATTAGCTACAAAGATTTTCTGATTAGGCTCATATGCTATTACTACCGTATCCTTATCAATATAATCAAACAATCCGCGTATATATGAAAAGTTGGAAATACCACATATAAATACTATGTCTTTATAAGAGAACTGGCCCAGAGATTCACACCAGCATTTAACTGCATAACTGTCATCATATGTGCTGTTGATATAAACCAGGCCATCCGTGGTATTTACTGCTATATTTCCTTTCATATCAATCATTATACTCTCATCGTTATCTATCATCGTCGTGTCAAAATCACAAAATCCACTATATATTTCCATTAATTTTTCATTAAGTACAGACTTGTTTTTTTCATAATTTGAACTTGATATAATATTTTTATCTTTAAAATTATCTTCTTTGTGTTCAATCATTAAAATCTCGGATAATATAGGTTCTATTTTGTATTTTAAGATATCAGCCATTCCTATAACTGATTGCGCATTGTAACATAAAATTAATCCATTAGCTTGTTTTAATAACTCTTGTTTATATTTATCTTTTTCATTTGCAATTGCTGTTAAGTCCTTTATATACTCTACCGCATTCGAAAATACCTTCGCATCGTTTCTATACAATCCATCATATAACTCTTTTGTTCTATTATATATATTTTTTTTCAAATGTTCTCACCTCATACATTAATATCCAGCTATTTTCTTTTTAAATTTTCCAAAATATATTTTAAAAAAAGCTGGCATTTTTAATGCCAGCCTCACATCAATTATTTTATTGTAATAATGAAAGAACTCCCTGTGTCTGCTGATTGGCCTGAGTAAGCATTGACTGTCCTGCCTGTGCAAGAATATTATTCTTGCTATACTCAACCATCTCTTCAGCCATATCTGTATCACGGATACGTGACTCAGCTGATGAAGTATTTTCACTTGTTGTATCAAGGTTGTTGATTGTATGCTCAAGTCTGTTCTGAAGAGCACCAAGTGTTGAACGCTGTGTTGATACCTGATTGATAGCTGACTGAATCTTTGTCATTGCTGAACCAGCTGCTGTAAATGTACTTACACTAATTGTTGCAATTCCTAAACAAGCTGTATTCATCTGTCCTATACTGATACCAATCTTCTGACCAGATAATGAACCAACCTGAAGATTCTTACCTGTGAATGAACCATCTAATAAATTCATTGAATTAAACTGTGTTGTAGACTGAATTCTGTTGATTTCAGACTGTAACTGTTCAACCTCTGCCTTAATAGCTGTTCTATCAGTAGATGTGTTAGTATCATTAGCTGCTTGTGTTGCAAGTTCATTCATTCTCTGAAGGATTGAATGTGTCTCATTAAGAGCACCCTCTGCTACCTGAATAAGAGAAATACCATCCTGTGCATTATCAGATGCCTTGTTAAGACCTCTAATCTGGCTTCTCATCTTCTCTGAAATTGAAAGCCCTGCTGCATCATCCGCTGCTCTGTTAATCTTATATCCTGATGATAATTTCTCTGTTGCCTTTGATAAGGAATCAGATACTATTCCCATCTGTCTGTTTGTATTCATTGCTGATAAATTATGCTGTACTACCATAACTAATCCTCCTTGATTTTAATCATTCCATTATTATTTTTAATCCAGTGATAATTTAATATCATTTACTCATTATCACTCACTTGATTTATATATCGGTCTTTTTTTTTTTATCTTAACCCCTTTTATAATTTTTAAATCATATCCCAAGTTAATATAGTATCTTCATTTAAATTCATATTGACTTTTCTTCCAATTACTATATCAGCATACTGAGGTGATATTCCTGTTCCCGGTCTTTTAGCCATGAAATCTTCTTGTTTTATAATCTCTCCTTTTTTCATATCTCTTGTCAGAACCAATGAACGCCTTGCTTCCCTTCTTGATATACATTCACACTCTAACACAGTTTTTTGTGTTTCTCCCTCTGTTTTTATAATCCATTCAAAATTATTAATCGCTTTTTTAAAATCCTGTGGTGTTCCTGCATGATAATGATCATTTCCCGGCAAAGTCTTATCTAGAGTAAAATGTTTTTCAATAACTTCTGCTCCATACATAAATGCTGCTGCCAGTGTCATCATATTGTCATCAGGAGCCACATGATCACTATATCCAATTCTCACATCCGGAAAATCTTTTTTCAATGTATTTATAAGCTTTAAATTGGCATTCTCTGGAATAGTAGGGTATGATAATACGCAATGCATAAGTACAATATCTTTACACCCTGCGTCTTTCAAAATTCTAACCGCAACATCAACCTCTGACAAATATGATGCACCTGTAGATATATATACTGGTTTTCCTTTCTTACCTATATACTCAACAAATGGTAAATTAGATATGTCCGATGATGATATCTTATAAAAATCCACCATATCATATAAAAAATCAGCTGATTCATAATCAAACGGCGTTGATGTAAAATCCATCCCTTTGGAATGAGTATATTCACATAATTCCCTGTATTCTTTTTCTCCAAACATATCATATTTTTTAAAAAGCTCATATTGAGTTTTTGTTGATTCCTTAGATATATCCCAATATGCAGGCGAATTCTTTGATACTATTGTTTCAGCCTTATATGACTGAAATTTTGCACAGTCTATACCAACATCACTAGCTTTATCTATATATATCTTTGCTGCTTCCAATGGAGATATATTAAGTTCCTTTGCTGTATCAAAAAAATTAACTCCCATTTCAGCTATTACATATGGTTTCTTCATAAAATCTTCCTCTTATTCTAAATATTTTCTTAAACATAATACAATCTTTTCCATCTGCCTGAAATATCTATTCATTAATAAAAAAGAATTCTCAAGTCTTATGTAATCATCATCTTTATAATTATACAAACAGTCCTGTATTTGGAAACACATCTTATCATTTAGCTTATATGAAGCATCTCCTCCCCCAAAAATACGCATTGTATCTGAATATGCTGTTATCGCCGGCAAGCCTAATGCATCATTTACACCAGCTCCACGTCCATCCTCTTCAATTAAGATTGAATACCTTCTTTTACTTAAATTATAAATATGTGCGTGTACCCTAAATCCAATATGTATATCACAGCTGTCATATATTGATAAGCCAACATCAGAACCCGCAATTGATATAACTTTAATTTCATATTTTTCAGATGCTTCTTTTATATTCTCCAACTCAAGCCAATTATTTCTATGCATAACATAATATATTCGGGTGTCTCTTTTAAACTCTTTTCTTAAAAATTCAAACAAAGCTATGTCTAATGCTTTATTTTCTGGTTTTGCAGAATCAGAAATACATATTGTCTTAACATTATCTATCCCACTAAAATCAATATTAAAGTTATTAATTTTTGGAAGATAATACCATGCCGGACATCCTGTCATAACACTATCTGTAATTCCTATATTTCTTAATATATTCATTGAATAATAATCTCTACATCCTATAATACCAGTATCTTCTACACACCTTAATAAAATTCTTTTAAATTCGTCATCAAGGACATAGTTATATATATCATTTGTTTGCCTGCTAGCTCCAAACCACCCTACTCCTAATAACATTATTGGCTTCTTAATCAAATCAAAATATTCAAAAGGCATTATATTGCTATAACCATTACTCAGAAGCGGTCCTCCTGCCATAACTACAACATCGCACTCATTTATTTTACTGATATCTTCTAAAACAAGAGAATTTCTTAAATATTCTTCTATAACAACATCTTTATAATAATAAGCCAGTAAATCTTTCATTCGATTCTTAATAAGGAAATCTCCCGCATTTACATATGCCCCATGTAAAAGTGCTATCTTTTTCATCCGTTTTCTCCTATCTATTAATTATGTTCATCACATTTTTTCTTCCATCTCTCAAATTATGTGATAACAATTTATCCTGTATCCGAATTCTGCTTTCTTTCGACAACATCATATACATATGCATATTTGCTTCTATAAAGTCATCAGTAGGATTTAACCCTATATAATTAAATCCATTTTCTTCACTTATAAATCCATGTTTAGTTTCTCTTTCATTCTGTGCTATAGCTATTGACGGTATTCCAAGCATTGCAAGCTCGTAAGCAGTCCTTCCTCTTGATGTTATAGCAATATCAGATTCAGACATGATTTCTGGCATATTTGATATATCATATAACACCTTCACATTAGCATATTCATTATATTTCATTAAATTATTAACATTTTTCTTTGCTTTTCCAAGTACTATTGAAAAATTGTATTTTTTGTATCTTTCTTTAGTTATAATATTCAATAACCTGTCTGTATAATTACGTGGATCAGCTCCACCAAACGATATAAATATGTTTTGTACATTCTTTTTTATCTCTATTGGATCATAAAACAGGAATAATTTATTTGATATATAATAATCTTCTCCAGAATACACATTAGGTATATTACTTATTCCATACAAAGCATTAATCACAGCATCTGCCATATATATTCCCTCTCCATCATCTTCAAAATTAACTATTTTTGCCATAGGAAGAGCTTTTTTAAATTAGTCATATACTCAATAGAAGTCGATAATATATCATTAATAAATATACCATACTTTTCTTTCTGACATCTTATATATAAATTATCCAACCCCTCAACAGGAATTAGATTATGCTTCGAATCTCCGAATATTTTTCTATCAGTCAGTTTGCAATCATATATAATATCGGGTTTCAAATTAAATTCATCAGCAAGCTCTAATGCTCTATACACATGCCCTATTCCAATATTATTATTTCCATTAACATAGATAGCAGCTTTTTTATTTTCCATTACAAGTTTTACATTTTGTAAATCAGAAAAATTATCGATATCCTGAGATTCTTCATCTGGCAACTCAAACACATCAATATTTTCCCCTATTCTGCTCTTATCTGTAACAACTGATGCGTTCGATATTACAAATGCACCTGTTTCAACATAACAAGGCGGTAAATACTGCCTGTTCAATCTTTTCTGATAATTTGGTACCTTTCTTCCATCTTTTATTCCCCAAGACAGATGTGGTGAATTAATAGCAGAAATAAGTGTATCAAGATTATTATCTATTGCATATTTCAATGCCTTATCCAATGTTTTATATTTTAAAGTTGGAGATGTTGGCTGCATTGTAATAATCCAATCCCACTTTTTATCATCTGGTATCGCATCGGCTATCACTGCATCAAGTGTAACATCATCCCCACACAAATCAGAATTTCTTATTTTTACATTAACTCCCATCTGTTCTGCAATAATTCTCACATTTTCCGAATCAGTTGTAACAATAATATCCGTAATATATTTTGATTGTATTGCATTATTAATTGCATAATAAATTAACGGTCTACCTGCAATTATTCGTATATTTTTATTAGGAATACCTTTAGAACCAGCTCTTGCTGGAATGACAGCTAATATATTCATAGTATACCTCCATATTTTCTTACATTTACCTTCTCAATCCTGCATTCATGTCTATTAAACTTTCCTGAACCATATTTCCCATCAGCATAATTCACACCGACAAGAACAACTTCACCAGAATATTCCTTAAGACTCTCAACATACTGTCTTTCCTTAATCTGCTCTATTGCCGCATCAGCGTCTTTATTCCACTTAAGTTCTACTACAATTGCTGGTTTATTAACATTGCTTCGAGGAATGAATACCATATCTGCATATCCCTTTCCTCCTGCAAGTTCTCGGTAGACTGAGTAATCCTTTTTTGCTGAATAATACGCAAGTGATATAACACATGCAAGTGCATTTTCATCATTGTATTTCAATATTGAGATATTCTCCTGATGAACCTGTTCTATCATCGTAGCAACTTGCTCTTCATCTCCTGATAGTGTTGCGGCTAGCAATTCATCTGAATTCCTGATTGTACCCATAACAGGCTCCCATCCACCATCTTCTATACAGTTGATGAATTCCTTCTGTACCTCCTGATTAGGTATCTTCACTTTCTGATTATAAAAATCATAAGTAAGATATCCAAGATGCACTAACAAAGTAAGCACATCATCTGCGCTCTCAAGCGTCATCATATCATTCTGGAATTTATCGACATTAACAGATACGCTTTCTCCCGCAATAAGTCTTGTTACCAGAGCTTTGAGATTATACATATCAAGCTGAATATATTTCTTTAATGCCTCATATGTTTCTGTTTTTGTCCAGTAACTGTCAAAGTCATGTCCAAGAAGCGACATCACAACTGATCTTGGATTGTATATCTGTACGCCTTTGAGTTCATATCCATCATACCACTGCTTCATTTTCTCATATGGCATATCATACTGTGAGCATAATCTCCTTACCTCATCTTCTGTGAAACCTGTGAACTCAGCAAGTTCTCGTTGGTTAGTCATTGAATATTCATCAAACATATTGAGTGCCGAATGTTCTCCATATTTCTTGATTGGCAGAATACCTGTCATATATGCAAGAGCAACATAGGCTTTATCCTTCAAGAAAAATCTCATAAAATCCAGATACTTCTTCTGTTCCTCAATATTATCTGGATATTTTCTGAATATACAATCCCATTCATCTATTATAATAACAAAAGACAGCTTTCTTTCACTATATATAGTTTCAATAACATCAACCAAATCATTCCAGTCAAAGCAGTCTACATCTGAATATTCTTTCTTTATATCCCACAGTAGTCTTTTCTGCATATATTCAATCATATCATCCATTGAATCCGCTCTGCTAAGGAAATCAATCATATTAATGTGAATTACATTGTACTTATTGATATGTTTTTCAAATGTTTCATCATATGCAATCTTAAAGCCACTAAACAAGTCTCTTGAATTATTATTTCTTCCGTAATATGCAGCCAGCATATTTGCCGCCATAGATTTACCAAATCGTCGAGGACGGCTTACACATATATTCTGATTTTCTGTATTCAATTTACGATTCGTAAACGCAATCAGTTCTGTTTTATCAACATATATTTCTGTGTTTATTGCTTTTTTAAATTCATTATTTCCGGGATTAAGATATATACCCATCTGCCGTCCTCCCCTTTATTTGTTCTAAATTACAATATAGTAATACCTCATGTAAAAATCAATCTTTTTCGCTTATATTTTCACACATTTTACACATAATTTTCTTTCCCATTCACTTCTTGTATCTTCCCCATAATATTCCACTAACTTTCTTATGTATAATTTTTTTATATTCTCTGATTGAAGAATCACTCTGTCTGAATAGACCACTCCTGGCATGGTTACATAAGCATTCATGCTTGAATCTGAACGCATATCGTCCCATTGTATTTCACTTGTTATAAAATATGGTATATATGTAAGCCTGTCTGTACACATTGCAAGATTTTTAGCATAATATTTAGGATGTACTGTCGTTGCAACATTGTATTCATCATATGGATTCTGAATAATTATTTCATCTGGCTTTTCCTCATAACAATTGTATTCTTCACCGGATGTGATTGCTACATTATCCGGATATGTTCTATCACTTATATATTCTTCAACTGTCCCGTCAATATTCTTATAATATAATGATATAGGTTGCACAATTACTTCATAATTATCATCTTTACTATACTTATCCCACAACGGCTGCATTGTATCCCAGTATTCAGCTTTGAACGGCATAAAGACCACTTTCTTTTTATCAGTTCCATCAGTAGTTATTTTTCTTGCCTTCCTCATAATTTTCTTTTGCTCAGCAACTTTATTATATTCATTTATATCATCTCGAAACACACATAATGGTGCTCCAGCGTTTAGTGCTATTTTCTTATAATTATCATAAAATGGATAATCATGTGCATTCTCACATTCCAGCACTATCTTATTATAATCACCATAATATTCTTTCAATACTCTGTCATATCCAATCGGTGCAGGTATAGCTATGTTCTCAAACTGTAGCTGTACCGAAGTAGCAAAGCATTCCTTAGGAAACTTATATTTCCCATCTTCTAACCACATAGACAGCTCAGCCATTTCCCTTGACTCCTCCTCTGAATATAAACTACACAGTCGGTCCAGTAGTATATTCATTTGTTGTGCAAGATTTTTATCTCTATCTATGTCAATTGCACATAATTGTTCTATTTGCTGTACAAAGTTATCTATTTCCTGCCTTCTATCCTTCTTTAATTGTTCATCCTGACATTTATCCATAATTCTAAGAAGAAGTTTTACACTATTAACAATACATATTACTGTTCTCTGAAACTCAGCTTCTTCTTTATCTGGAGCTATATAATCAAGAGGAAATATATCAATTCCAGCTATATAAGGAAATCCTTGATATTTCTCCAGCTTTTTCTTCTCAAAGCTTATATCTCTGCTATTAACAATTCTTGTAAGCATATTATCATTATTTTCGTCGCTTTCAATATTATATATTTCATATTCTGGCATTATCTGCTTTGCTATCCTTATGAATCTATTGTAATCAGGTCTTTTCATACATACATCCATATCATCATCCCATGGTATGAACCCATGGTGTCGTACCGCCCCCAATAATGTTCCCCAGTCTGCATAATACTCTATTCCATTTTCTCTGCATGCCTTGTCAAGATCACATAGTACTTCCATCTGAGCAGCCCATGCCTGTTTCATCTCAGCAGTTACATAGAATCCATCTCTTACTTCATCTTCAAAAAAACTTCTGTCAAAATTCATATATGGTCTCCAATCTATACTCAATAATAATCTAATAATTCTCTAGTTTCCCATTCTACGCATAGTAATTCTCTATAACAAATCTCTCAAAAAAAGGCAGCGTGAATCTCACAACACCATATTCACTTCCATCCACAATCCCCTTCTTTATAAGGCACTTCCTATACGGATTAAACTGGTTCGTATCAATATCTATAATTCCACGTATATCCTTTATCTTCCCCGTCTCACACTTTGCAATCACATATGCAATTTCTTTATCTTTAGCTGATAATTCCGTCCATATCTTCTCATACACATATTCTTCAAGATACTGACGGTACTCAGCTAACACACTCTTATAATCTCCCTCGTATAATATCTTTTAGATACATAAATACCTGTATATCAATTAACAAGTTACCAAATAAATATTGTTCAATAGGCTTAGCAAAGCCCATGATATAATTGTCCCAGTGTCAATCAGGTAATAGTTCTTTTTTCTCATGTTGAACCAGTAATGGTTGCTTCATAATAAGTCTGTTCCCCTGACATGGAAGTTAGCTTCCAACCGACTGGCTTATTATTCCTTGTAAGATAACCTAACACCTGAAATGCAAACGGATATCCTTTTGTAAGCTTAGCCATCTCCACTGCATCATCTGATTCTATATCAAGAGTATCGGCATACTTCTGTGTTACAGCTCCTATATTTAACGACTTCATCTCAAGTTTTGGCGCTCTGTATAAAAATGTCAGGTTCTTCTCATCCTGAATAGCATTAATATTCTCATATAGACCAGTCATCAATAAAAATACTGGCAGATCTTTCCTTACCATAATCTGAAATGCACTTGCAAATATTCTGATATTCTCATTATTTGTCACTTCATCTATCGCTATCAGAACTTTCTTATTATGTTTCTTAAGATTAGCTAGCATTTCATGCAAGGCAACCTCTATATCTATAATAGGTGCGATTCCACTTATCTCAACTCCAAATCCAAGAAAAGACATATTAAGCCTTGCTTCCTTAAATATATTTGCGAGTTTATTATCACTTGATAGATTGGCTGCAAACCCGCTAAGTAAATCCCTGTCAGGATTAAGTTCTACTACAATCCACTCTTCAGACTTACGCAATTTATTAGCAATCTCTGTCATCATAACAGTTTTTCCAGAACCTCGTACCCCTGTCAGCAAATATGCCTGATAAGTCGGATTATCACCACTAAAATCATTATTCACCTTATTTCCCTAAGCTGCTCTTGAAATAAATAATTCCGGTTCTTTACCAAACACCAAAGAATATGGATTATCAATGCTAAACCTCCGTCCATTTTACTGGTTTAATTTTCTTTTACTTCTTTTTACTGGTTTTGTCAAGTAATACATAATATATACATTCATATATTACCCCAATATTATAATTTGCCAAATAAGAATTTGTACCAATAGTACGACTGCATAACATATTAGTAGCTTTCTCGAATTCACCAATAGCTTCTTTATACCTTTCATTATTCATATAAATAAGTCCCATAAGGAATCTAAAATCAGCCGTCTCCCCAAATTCATCATATATATTCTCCATAAACAAAGCCTGTTTTGCCTGTCCTGAATTAAGCAAAGCATCCCCATATGTTTCTACCATATCAATCACATATTCCAACTTTGGATTCAAATCAAAATACAATCCACATTCAAAATACACACACGCATTTTGATAATTTCCAGCCATATAATAGCTTTTTCCCAGCTGATAGAGAACATATGGAATTCGTTCATCCCTTTGTAACCTGTGTGTTGATTCATTATCATTCATTAACACTTTTAAAAGTTCATTTACACAATCTAGAGAATCGTTCAGTTTCGATAGCACGCAAGTATTTTGATTAATATTTCCATATTTTAAAATTAACTGCTGCAGTTCCTCATCCAATAAACTTATATTTCGTTCTGCCTTTTTTCGCTCAACATCAGATAAATCATACCCACTATATAATATCGATACTGGTGCCTGATATGTCTCATATTTATTACTTCCATCTACAGCCACCAATTGCTCATGAACTCTACCCTCGTAATGGAAATGTTTTTTAGAAAAAATTCTATTAATCCACTCCAGTTCTCCTGTTCTATCTCATTTCGATGAAAAATATTTCTTCGCTGAATTCTTCCAACTTTTTCAGGACTATCTTTAAGCATACTCTCTAAGAGTTTCATGTCTATCTGGTCTAAATATTCATCACTATCTATAACCATAACAAAATCATTACACCATTCAAAGTCATATACATCAGCTGTACATTTCATTGCAATTTCTTTATTATTATCCGTAGAACCAGTATCAACTACAACAATCTCATAATCAATATCAGCAAATGACTTTAGACAACTCTCTATATTCTGTTCTTCATCTTTACATATTATGCATATTGATATATCTTTCTATAATGTCATGCCTTAAATCATTGAATTTTCAGGCTTTACTTTAAATACAAAACGCCGCATACAACGGAACTATCTTTTTGTTATCTTCAAATCCGAAGTTCTTAGATGATAACTTAATTGCATATTCCGGACTGAATGTATCCATATATACTTTCAGGCTCTTTGCCCTTGCATTGTCAGCCGATTTAACCTCAATTGGTATCAGCTTACCTTCACGCTGTATAACAAAATCAATCTCTGCCCCTCGTTCTGACTGCCAGTAATATGTGTTATAGCCATTAATTAAAAGCTGTACATTAACATAATTCTCGGTCATGCCGCCTTTGAAATCATTAAGCTCATCAACCATATAAAGAATATCGTTAGCTACTACATCCTTCTTGGCACATAGAAGCCCCATATCTGATACATATATTTTAAATGCATCAATATCCCTGTAATTCTCTAACGGCTTTTTAATCTGCTCCACCCGGTATACCTGTGATACAATCCCTGATAAACAGAGCCACTCGATAGCATTCTCAAATTCAGACGCACGACCGCCTTTTTTTATCAGTTTATACTGAAAACGCGTATTCTTCTTTGATAAATGGACAGTGATATTATCATATGTCAGTCTTGTTTTCTTAATTTCATTCAAATTATTATACTTGCTCATGTCATTAAGATAACTCGCAAGTATTGTATCCTGCTTATGTCTTACAAGAATATAATCCTTAGTTTCCGCATACTGCATTACACACTCTGGCATACCGCCTACAACAAGATACTGCCTGTATAACTGCATTGCTGCGTCATGAAGTGCTGATGGCAAAGGCTTATCAGAGACAAAACTTTCCTTTATCTGCAAAACAAGATTATCTTCACCAAGTGCTAACATAAACTCTTCCATATCCATAGGATAAAGTGTCTTTATATCAACCTTTCCTACGGGGAAAGAGAATTTTGCCCTGTTAACTGCAGCTCCAAAAAGACTTCCTGCGACAATTATATGATAATCAGGCGCATCTTCGCAGAAATACTTCAGCGAAGTCAACGCCCTTTCGCAAAGCTGTACCTCATCAAAAACTATAAGCGTCTTCTCTTTTACTATAGTCTGACCAGCAATATGCGATAATATCGGTATCAGATAATCAGGGCTTATATTCTCTTCAAATGTTTCATTCAATTTAGGATTGGTCTCGAAATTAAAGTATGCTACATTGTCATAGTGTGTACGCCCAAACTCAAGAACAGAATATGTTTTCCCAACCTGTCTTGCACCTTGTAATATAAGAGGTTTTCGATGCGTACTCTCTTGCCATGTCTCCAGATATGACATAATTTTTCTGTACATAATCCATCCTCCTTAACAGCTCTGATTACAATATAGCTTATATTCATGTAAAAACCAATATTTTTTCTTTCGATATTTGCATTATTTCGCATGTATTTCTATTGATTTTTACATTTTTATGCACATAGTCCTAAATCTATATATTGACATTACACTCATCATATTCTCTATCAAAGTCCATGCAATAATTTTCCTTTATATGTGTAATTACAAAAAGAGCCGGTGCAAGCGCCGACTCTTCTGCTTATAGTAGTAATAATTATTAACCGAGAAGTGAAAGAACTCCCTGTGTCTGCTGATTAGCCTGAGCAAGCATTGACTGTCCAGCCTGTGAAAGGATGTTATTCTTGCTGTACTCAACCATCTCTTCAGCCATATCTGTATCACGGATACGTGACTCAGCTGATGAAGTATTTTCACTTGTTGTATCAAGGTTGTTGATTGTATGCTCAAGTCTGTTCTGAAGAGCACCAAGTGTTGAACGCTGTGTTGATACCTGATTGATAGCTGACTGAATCTTTGTCATTGCTGAACCAGCTGCTGTAAATGTACTTACACTAATTGTTGCAATTCCTAAACAAGCTGTATTCATCTGTCCTATACTGATACCAATCTTCTGACCTGATAAAGAACCAACCTGAAGGTTCTTACCTGTAAATGAACCATCCAGTAAGTTCATAGTATTGAACTGTGTTGTAGACTGAATTCTATTGATTTCAGACTGTAACTGTTCAACCTCTGCCTTGATAGCCTTTCTATCAGTAGATGTGTTAGTATCATTAGCAGCCTGTGTTGCTAATTCATTCATTCTCTGAAGAATTGAATGTGTCTCATTAAGAGCACCTTCTGCTACCTGGATAAGAGAGATACCATCCTGTGCGTTATCAGATGCCTTATTAAGGCCTCTAATCTGGCTTCTCATCTTCTCTGAGATTGAAAGACCAGCTGCATCATCACCAGCACGGTTAATCTTATAACCTGATGATAACTTCTCTGTTGACTTCTGGAGTGCACTAGACACCATACCCATCTGTCTGTTTGTGTTCATTGCTGATAAATTGTGTTGTACTACCATAATATTTTCCTCCTTGAAATTATATTGTGATGCAGCTTCCTTGCTGCATCTGCTTATGGTTTACAGGAAACTTTCTGTTTCCTTGTACTTTATATATCGGACCTTAGTACCAAAACTTTAGTCCGTAATATAACTTTTTAAAAAACTTTTACTGCTTCGTATCCATAAACTGAGGTTCATCACTTACACGGCTCATATTCTGATAATATGACTTCGCCATTGAAACACTTCTTTTAGCCTCCTTATGCTCCTGACGTTCCCTGCGAAACATTGCCTCAACCTTAACCTTATTTCGAGCTTCCTGAACTTCTATCTTAGCGCCAAGTTCTGTAACTGCTTTAATAAGTGTCTTCATAGTTTCGATTTCATCAGAATACATCTGTTTATTATCACTGAGTTCTTCCTTAATACGGTCAAATACACTCTGAAAGCCTTCATCAAGCTTCTCCAATTCATCAATGCATTCACCCTTTTCATGCATATTATTCTCGAATGCATCATGATCAAACTCTGTATTAGAAAGTATCTTATTCTGAGTCTCATTAAGAACTATAATCTTATCAAGAATATCCTTCTTCTTCTTAAGACTGTCTATCATAATCTGAAGATAATTAGTAGTCATATCTGTCTCCTACTTATTCATTGACC
>ERZ1034976.1358-NODE-1358-length-19105-cov-7.752388_pt1 | contig 19105 bp, 16 predicted proteins | sample MGYA00520623_ERZ1034976 | MGnify/ENA primary metagenome ERZ1034976 (study PRJEB33766, sample SAMN09781774) | gut metagenome | biome: gut microbiome | host: Homo sapiens | place: Madagascar | study: EMG produced TPA metagenomics assembly of the PRJNA485056 data... | reverse complement strand
GCCGCCGGAGCGGTGCTTAAGCCGTTAGGCGGGAATTGTGCGGTGTTGCCTTAGGAACTTACCTTGCGGGCGACTACCACATACCGCCCGTTGGCCGAGGAATATTCGCAGGTAGAAAGGGTCAGCAGCTGCTCGCCATACTCGGGGCGGATGCCGCTGTCTACATCGCTGCGGCGGATGACCTCGGCCACGTAGTCGTTGTAGGTATCCTCGTCCATATCAACGTACTGGTTATAGACGAAGCTGGTGTCCTGTACCACGTCAATGGCAAAGGCGGCAAAGACCTCGTACTTGGCGTCGCCGTACAGGGTGTCGAACTCGATGTAGGGGTGTTCCTGATAATAGGCCGCTTTTTTATACTCGGTCAGGCAGCCGAAAATGGTGCCGGTTTTCATGTTGTGGCCGTAGACGATCAGGTTATTGCTTTGGGCATTGGCACCGATGGTCGTTTTTTCATCCAGGTACGGCACGCCGTAATCGCTGTACTGGTGCTTGAAATCGTGTTTTAAGTAGTAGTCTTTGTTGTTGGGCGCGTACATGACCGGGAAGTCCAGGCTGGTGCCCTCGATGGAGATCCAACCCATGAAATCGCTGTTCTGGTCTTTCAGGGCGGCGAATTTGACGGCGTTGGAAGTCTCGCTGTCCTCGGCCGGGGCGGGTGTAGCGGCAACGTCGATCATCGATTGCAGGTCGGAAAACTCGTTCTCGGTCTTTTTATCGTCGAAAAAGCGCTTGACCAGCAGCCCGCCGCTGACCAGGAAGATGACCGCAAAAACCACCATGGCGATGGTGTAGGCCAGATCCTTTTTACTTTTGGCTTTGCCCGCTTTCGCGGCGCTTCCCTTGCCTTTGTCCGGGTGTGGGGCCTCGTAGTCGGCGTCCTTGTCCTGGTCGTAGAACTGGGGTGCGGTAGCCTTGGGGGCAGCAGGTTCCGGTTCTTTGGGCAGGGTGATGGTTTGGGTGGGGTGCTGGACGGGCATATCGTTGCGGTGAATTTTGGCCATAGTGTTTGCTTCTCCTTGTCAGAATACTGCCCTTACTATACGCCAAAACGGGAAAATATGCAAGCAAAAGACGGCGGATTTTGTTGAGTTGTCTGCGTCAATGCTGTCAATGCTCAGGAAATGAACTGCAAGGGAGTGAAATCGATGCTGCCGGCAAGCAGGTCTTCCAGCGGCATGACACCGTACAGGCGCCAGACTGGCGTGTAGGTGTAGGCTGTGCCGGATTTGTCAATGCCCTGTCGGGTGTCAATCTGTTCATCGTAGATGACCAGCACCTGGCCGTTCTGGATGTCCAAAATCTGGATGTCCTGTACACCCTTGCCCTCGGCATAACGCTTTTGCGGGATGAGGGTCATCTGGCCGCTGCCATCGCAGAAATATTGTGCGCTGGTGCCATCGCCGGTGCCCATGCCGTCAGAACCGCGGCCCCATTCGTCCACCGTCAGCAGCCAGCCATCGTGATAACGCGCGACGCTGTAGTTGGCCTCGTACTCGGCGGTAGTAGTGGGCAGGTTTTCGGCAAGCACGGTGCGTTGCCCGGTGGCTGCATCCAGCACGGCGGCGGTGCCGTGTTCGTTGTCGCATTCGGCAATGCCGCTGCTGAAAGACCCGTAGTAGCCGGTCAGGGTGTAATAGAGGTGGCTGTGGCTGATGACACCGCTGTTTGTGTAGGTGTTGCCGTAATCATCGTGGACTTCCTGCGGCGGGGTGACGATGGTGCCATCATCGACCTCGTAACGTTGGGCGGCGGTGCACTGGTTGGCGGCAAGGTCATAACACCAGACCTGCACGGCGGAATTATAATACTTATTAGGATCGGGGTTCGTTTCGGAATGGGTAAAATACAGCTGGCAGCCGCTGGCACCGACCAGATTGACGAAAGTAACTTGCCCCGTGCTGCCGCGCCCGTTTTCAAGACCGTCCAGCTGGTAAAGCGTCTGCATATCGCCGGTTGCTTTAGAAACGGCCAGCAGCATGGCGGACATGGTGGCGTTGCTGTAGTTGTCAGTGGTTAAGAAATAAAGGTGCGTGTCATCCGCCGCCATGCCGATAGGCTGTACCCATCCAAACGGTAAATCATCTGCAAGGCAGGTACGTTGGGTATGGTCCGCGTTGATTTTCTCTAAGCGGAAAACGGTTGTATTTTCCGCTTCTTTATATAGGCAGATGTAGAGATAGACCTCGCTGCCATCGGCATAACAAGTGGCCGAACCTTGGATGTAGGCTGGGCAGGCATCACTGTCGTGGGTGCAGCCGGGTACATTGCAGGCCGGGCGGGCCAGGCCAGTGGTTTCCTCGACCGCATAGACAAGATTGCGGCCAATGTCGACCTCGTGGTTGACCTCACTGTCGGCAAAAGTCTGATAGTAGATCCCGCCGTCCGCGGCGCTTAGCATGCGCACTTCCCCACTGCCGACGTCTTGAGTGGTGGTAGATTCTTCCGGCGCGGTGGTTTCGGGGGTGGCTGGTAGAGTATCAGATGTAGGGGCGGTACAGGCGGTTAAAGTAAAGATAAGTATGGCGGAGAGCGCAAGCAGCTTTTTCATAGTGTCTCCTTTGGCGTATCAGAGGTAAGAACGATTCATGTTAATCAACAAATTGCAGCGGGGTGAAATTACTGCTGCCGGCAAGCAGGTCTTCCAAGGGGATGGTGCCGTACAGCTCCCAGGCAAGGCTTTGAGCGAGAAGCTCACCGTCCTTGTCCAGTTCGGGAACTGTGCCGGTCCAATAATCGTAAGCGGCAAGAACGACGCCGTTTTGCACATCCATCAGGCGGATGGGTTCTGTGCCGCGTGCGGAACAGTGGCGTTTCTGCGGTAATTCGGTCATCGAACCATCGGCACAATAATATACGGCGGGAACACCGGAGATAGTGCGGCTGCCGTCATCCTCCAGGCTCCACTGGGAAACCTGCAAAAGCCAGTCATCCCCAAAACGGGAGATGCCGCAATCCGTTTCCTGCTCCTGCGTGTTAATGGGCAGGCTGTCGGTCAGCAATGTGCGTTCCCCTGTCAGTATATTGAGAGCCGCGGCATCGCCGGTCTGGCAGTTGATGTCGGCAAGATAGCAATCCGCCAGCGGGTAGTAGTTGTGGTCATAAGTGGCAGAGGAAACGCAGTCTGTGAACGTGTATTCTCTGCGGCTCTCGGCTTTATAGGTGGCTAAATCAGTATAACTGCTGTCGGCCAGGTCCAGTACGCCGAAGGTCACCTGGGTATAGGTAGAACTGTCCGAGGGCTTATCTCTCCGGCAAAGATAAAGCTTGCGGTTGGCCGCACCGATAAAGGAATAGTAAGAGATCGTATCCGTTCGATCCTCGCCCTGGGGGCCTGCGGGCAGGTCCTGCCAGCGGTAAATCTCCCGTGTGGTGCCATCGGTTTTGCTGATAGCGTAAACGATTTGCTCTATGTGAGAGGCGTCGCTTGTCTGGCCGTCGATCCAGTAAAGGTTTTCGTCATCAGCGGCAAGGGTGTCAATAGGGACAAAACCGTGGGGCAAGTCCGCAACCAATGTTGTTTGCTGGGTACGCTCGGCATTGATCTTTTGCAGGGCATAGTGATAATTTTCAGGCTCATTGACGGAGGCTAATAGGTACAATTCATCGCCATCCACAAAAAGTGCAGCAGAGGTATCGCACCATGCAGGGCAGGCTGTGCTGTCGTGCGGGCAGTCAGGCACATTACAGGCAGGACGGGCCGTGTTGGTCATTTCATCTATGGAGTAGACAAGGATGCGTCCGATTTGATCGGTATGGTCAATCTCGCACTGCTGGAAAGTTTGGTAATACATGCCGTCACGGTGGGGTGTGAGGATGTGTACTTCCCCACTGCCGACGGCCTGCAGTTCGGTAGCTTCCGTGGCGGTGGGGACAGCGGCAAAAGAAGCAGGGGTCGCGCAGGCGGTTAACGTAAAGGTCAGTGCGGCGGCGAGGGGGAGTAGCTTTTTCATGGGGTGGCTCCTTTAGCGTAGAGGGCGTCAAGATCAGCGTAGTCCTGCGGGGTCATGCTGGCGGCGGAGAGGGTGATGCCATAGCGGCAGTTGGCGGTGAGGTAGAGCTGTGCGGTCTCGCTGTAGGCGGCGACGCCGAAATCCCGCACGGCGGCTCTCCAATCCGGGTACTGCCAATCGGCAAAGGAATCCAGCCCCAAAAGGGTGCTGTACTTTTGCAGGTAGGCGGCGTCCGCGATAAGGTGGGTGGTATCCTGGCCGTCCTGGTAGTTGAAATAGACCGGGGTGTCAGCGCTTGTCAGAATCAGGTTCAATGCAAAGCTGCTGTAAGAATCAGGCGATTCATCATCAAAATTTTCTATGACATTGCAGCTTACCTGTGTCAGGCCGCCGGGGGCGGTGGCGGCGTTCCAGGTTGTGGCTTTGTCGTTTTGGGTGCAGACGGCCAGGGCTTTGGCAAGTTGGGCGTCGGTCAGCAGCCCGGCATCGTGAAGGGCGCGCAGGGCACTGCGAGCACGGTCCAGTGTGGCGTCGTCGATGGCGGTCTGCGCCCAGGGGTTTTCGCTACCGCTGTTGTAGCCCAGCGGGACGTTCAGTACATGGCTGCAGGCGTACAGCGTGCAGGCAGTGGAATTGGCGCGGGCTTCGGCGGACAGGCCCTCGGCGGCCGTCTGGCTGTGCGGGGCGGAGAGAAGCGCTTTGTCCCACAGCGAAAAAACAGCGAAAGGCAGCGCCAGGCTTAGGAGGACCACCAGCGCACAGGCCAGTGGAAGGCGATATTTTTTCATGGCTGCTCCTTTCCGTCTGCATCGGCGGCAGGCAAATCATCAGGGCCAAGGATAGGTACGGATACGGTCACGGTCGTACCCACACCCTCGGTGCTGTCGATTTGTAATTGGGTGCCGTGGGCCTGGGCGATTCGGGTGCACAGCGCCAGCCCGATGCCGCTGCCGCCATCGGCACGGCTGCGGGACTTGTCCACCATATAAAAGGCTTCGGTCACGCGGGGCAGGTCGACGGCAGGGATGCCGCAGCCGGTATCGGCCACTGTGAAAACGGCGGTGCTCCCCTGCTGCTGGCAGCGCAGTGTGATGGCCGCCCCCGCAATGCCCTTGCAGGCGCGCTGGGCGTTGATGGTCAGATTGCGCAGCATATCCACCCAGAGGGCGCGGTCCACCTGCACGGCGCAATCGCAGGCGATGATGCGCGGCACGGGTGTGCTGCCCTGGGGCAGGCTGCGCACTACTTGATTCAGCAGGCTGCGGTCGCTGACAGGTTCCGGCGTCAGGCGGTCAGCGGCGTCTAAGCCCATCAGGGCCAGCAGACGGCGGCTGAGTTCCTCCAACCGGCGGGTCTCGTGGTAGATGTAGTTGGCAGATTCCCGCTGCAAGTCTGCGTCGTCAGGCGCGGCACGCATCAGGTCGGCATAACCAAGCATGGCAGTCATGGGGGTCTTGACCTCATGAGTGAAGGCTGCAATGAAGTCTTTTTGGCTTTGCAGCGTTTCGTCCATTTCGCCAATTTTAGTCTCTACCGCAGCAGCCATAGCGTCAAAACTGCGGCTCAGTACACCGATCTCATCGTTGGTCTGCACCTGGGTGCGCTCGGTATACTGGCCGGCGGCAATCTTTTCGCTGGCAGATTGCAGGGTGGTCAGCGGCCGGGTGACGAGGCGGCTGAAGAGAACTGCCGCCGTGCCGCCCAGCGCCAGCAAAGCCGTTGAAGCCGCCAGCCAGGCCCGCAGCTGGGCGTTGCGCGTGGCAAACACGCTGGTGACATCGTAGGAGCAGAGCATGTCTGCCTGCACGCCGGGAATATCCAACGGCTGGGACAACAGCAGATACCAGTGCCCCGCGCAGTGAGCCAGCTGCCAGTGGTCAGTTCCATTGGAAACGGCCTGCATTTGCACAGCACGCGGTAATGCCGTGGGCAGGTTGGAATACAGCGTATATGCACCGTTGACCCATAGAGCAAGGCCGCTGTTGGCATCGGCCGTTTGCTCGGCATACTGCTGGACGGCGGTGGCCAGGGTGTAGTTCTCGACCATAGTGTTGGTCGAGAACAGGGTGTTGGTTTCGGCAGCAGAAAAAATGCAGCGCTCGAGTGTGTATTTTTCTTTGGCCTGCTGAGCCTGCATGGCGGCGCGGGTGGTCTCTAAACTGCCGGAAAAGCTTTTGCCGGTCAAGATCAACCCCGCCGCGCAGAGCGCACAGGAAAGCAGCGTGATGCAGCCAAGGGAGAGTTTGGTGGCAAATTTCATAGAAAAATCCTCATGTAGTGGCCTGTGGGCTCAATCAAAAAGTGCCCCGTCCAGCATGGCGACGGGCGTCCAGTTTTGGCCGCCGGAAAATAAGTCTTGCAGTGGGATCAGCGCTAGTTCGCGGATGGTTTGCTGGCGCTGGTACGGGAGACCCTCCGGGGTAAGCTGCGGCGTAGAAATGGCGCGGTCGCTGACTTTGATCAGTGCTATCGTGCCATTCTCGGCATAGATGACCGGAGAGCGGGCAACAGCAGTGTCCTTACACCAGGTGGGGGCCAACTCTATGGCGGTATCGCTGCCGGGGGTCCAGGCATAGTTGATTTCGTTGCTGATCAGGCCAATGGTGCCATCGCCGTAGGCGATGCAATAATTGTTCCAGCCACCGCCAGCAGGCAGCGGGAGCGTCTCGGTAGTTTGGGCGGCAAGGTCGGTGACCTCGATGGTTTCGGCCTGGTCGCCGCTGCCGGGAACGTAATAAAGCTTGCCGTCATGCAGGGTGGAAATCCAATCGGTAGGGCTGCCAAAGTCGATGCTGTAGCTGCCAAAATCCGTAACGGAGCCGTCGGCATGCACGCCTATCAGGCCTGTGCCGCTGCCGCTGAGGGACGGTGTGCAGGCAAAGACGGCCATATCCTGCCAGCAGCCAAGGATGGTGCAGCGGGGCGTGTTGTCCTGCGTATAAAGCGGGTTTTCGGGCGTGGGATGCCCATCGTTCAGCGGGAAAACCGAGGTCAGGCCGGTATCATCCAGCCGGACAAGGCTGCTGGCGACGGTGGCAAGATACAAAGCATCACCATCGGTAAAGCGCATGGACATCGTACAATCCAGCTGGAATATACTGCCGTTCTCAACAATCGTGTGACGATTGCTGCCGTCCAGTGCGCTGACATCGACCCGGACATTGACGGGCGAGGCCCCACCATTGATAAACCAGTAGAGCCTGTCCCCTGCGGCAACTAACCCGCCGGTGTAGTAATGCGACAAAGCATCATCGTCAGCGGCCATAAAGGCCGGGCAGCCTGCATCAACGTGGGAGCAGCCGTCTACGCTGCAAAGCACCTGCTGCTGTGCGGTGGCAAAATCAATTTTGGTAGCCAGCAGTGTGGCGCCGAATTTCATAGGCAGATAGGCGGCGGTGTCCGTTATAGCAAACTCTGGGGCTGTGCCGCCGCTGTTGAGGATGTACAGCGGCTTACCGCTGGCAACTGCTGCGGCGGGGGGCTCCTGCGTGGTGACAGCGGGCGCGGCGGATTCCGCCGCTGGAGTGATGTCTGCGGCAGGTTCAGCAGCGCAGGCGGTGAGTATCAGGGCGGCCAGGGCCATGGCAAAAGCTGCGCGGTATTTCATAGAAAGCATCTCCTTTGTTATGTTCTGGTCTTAGTGTACGGCGGCAATGTCACGGTTTTGTTTCCGGCAGGCGTCCGAGATGCAAACTTTTGCGACGATTTTACTCTTTTTCCAGCATATAACCCACATTGCGCACGGTACGCAGTCGGTCGCCCAGATGCAGTTTGCGGCGCAGCCGGGTGATATGGGTATCCAGCGTGCGGGTGCTGTCGGCAATGTCATCCTCGCCCCAGACGGTTTCGTACAGATAGTCCCGGTAGAGTGCGCGGCCGCGGTTACGCAGGAAAAGCAGAAGTAGTTCGTACTCTTTGGGCGTCAGGCGTATCTCCTCGTCCCCGCACTGGATGCGGCAGGCAGCGGTGTCTACGGTCAGATCCCACAGGTGGTAGACTACCATGCTGCGGCCCGCGCGGCGCAGAACGCTTTCTACCCGGGCTACTAATTCGGCCGGGGCAAAGGGCTTGACGATGTAATCATCGGCCCCGCTGTGCAGGCCGCGCACGCGGTCCTCTACCGCCGCCTTGGCCGTGATGAAGATGCAGGGTGTGCCGGTGGGACGGATATAGTTCAGCAGGTCGTAGCCGTCGATTTGGGGCATCATAATATCCAGCAGCACCAGGTCGTACTGTTTTTTCTCCAGCAGATCGGCGGCTTTGATGCTGTCGGTCACGGCCTCACAGCGGTAGCCTGCGTCGGTCAGGATGCGGCGTATCAGCATGGCGATAGCCTGTTCGTCGTCTACAACTAAAATCGGATGCATGGCAAAAACCTCCTTTGCCTCTATTGTACCGCAGAATGTGTCCGATTTGAAAACTTTTGCAAAGAAAAAGCCGCCGTGCAGCAAAAAGCGCACAGCGGCTTAGAAATTATAAAATTACTCGCGGATCTCGATGCCAAGCTTGAACTTCAGGTTGCCGAGGATCTTCTTGACGAAGCGATCGACCTCATCGGCAGCGAAGGGCTTCTCGCCGGGCTGGAAGTACAGGCTGAAAGCCATGCTCTTTTTGTCGGTGCCCAGCTTTTCGCCGCGGTAGATGTCGAACAGCTCCACCCTGGTCAGCTGCTTGCAGGCGCGCTGCATCTCGGTGATGAGGGTGCCGCACTCCATGCTTTCGGGAGCAACCAGGGCCAGATCGCGCTGGACCGGGGCAAACTCCGGGATCGGGGTGTAGTGCAGGCTGGTGGGGACCAGAGCGTGGAAGGCGACCCAATCGATCTCGCCCAGGTAGATGTTCAGGTTGGAGCGGCTGTCCTTGGGCAGCTTCAGCTCAGCGGTGACATCATTGGCCAGCTTGCCGAAGACGCCGACACGCTCGCCCTTGCACAGGATGTAAGCGGCAATGCCGGGGTGCAGCCAGGCAACATCGGCGGCACGCTCCACGGTCAGCTCCACGCCGAAAGCATCGCCCAAAGCGGCGACAGCGCCCTTGACGGTAAAGAAATCCTCGTCACTGCCCCAGGCGGCGAAGCCCAGGTGCAGGCGCTCTTCCGGCAGTTCGGTGACAGGCAGCTGCTTCGGGATGTAGATGTTGGACATCTCGAACAGGCGGCCCTCGCCGTTGCCCTTGCGCAGGTTGTCAACGACAACGTTCAGCAGGGACGGAGCCAGCAGCGGGCGCATGATGGTCAGATGAGAGGAAATGGGGTTCAGGATGCGGATAACCTTGCGCTCCGGGGCGTCGGCAGCGATATGCAGCATATCCAAGTCGGCATCGGCGTAGAACGCGAGGGTCTCGGCCTCGTAGAAGCCCTGGGCGCACATGGTGCGCTTGGCCTTGGCGCGGGCCTTCTGCTCAGCGGTCAGGCCGCCGGTGGTGACCTGGGCAGCCTTCAGGAAAGTAGGCACGATGTGGTCATAGCCGTACTCGCGGATGACTTCCTCGGCCAGGTCAGGCTCGCCGACCTCGATGTCCTCACGCCAGCGGGGCGCGACGACCTGCATGGTGTTGCCATCGGCTTCGAGGGCGACCTCGAACTGCAGACGGTGCAGGATGTCGAGGATGGCATCGGTGGGCACGGTGATGCCCAGGATGGCGTTGATGCCGCTGATGGTGGCGGTGAAGTGCTTACCCTCACGCGGGGCGCCGGCGGAGCAATCGAAGTGTGCAGCGGTGACTTCGCCGCAGCCCAATTCCTGAATGAGGTGCAGGGCGCGGGCCATGCCCAGCTCGGTGGTGTACTCAGAAATACCCTTTTCATAATGGCTGGAGGCATCGGTGTTCTGGCCCAGGCCGCGGGCGGTCTTGCGGATGTTGTCGCGGGCAAACTTGGCGCTCTCGAAGAGCAGCTGGGTGGTGCTGTCTTTGATCTCGCTGTTCAGGCCACCCATAACGCCGGCCAGAGCAACGGGCTTGGAACCATCGCAGATGACCAGGTTATTGGGGGTCAGCTTGAAGTTCTTCTCGTCCAGGGTGGTGATCTCCTCACCATCCTTGGCGCGGCGGACGATGATCTGGCAGCTTTCCAGTGTGTCCATATCGAAGGCGTGCATCGGCTGGCCGATCTCCAGCATGACGTAGTTGGTGATGTCAACGACGTTGGAGATGCTGCGCAGGCCGCACAGGGCCAGCTGGCGCTTCATCCAGCGCGGAGAGGGGCCGGGGGTGATGTTGCGGACATAGTGGCCGATGTAGCGCGGGCAGAGGTCCGGGGCCTCGACGGTGATGGACAGACGGTCGTCGGTGGTGTCGGAGACGGTATAGTCGATGGCGGGCATCTTGAGGGGCTTGCCCAACACGGCGGCAACTTCACGGGCGATGCCGAGGACGCTCTGGCAATCGGCACGGTTGGCGGTGACGGAGATGTCAAAAATGTAATCATCCAGACCGACAACTTCCTGAATGGGGGTGCCGGGAACGGTATCCTTGGGCAGGTCGAGCAGGCCGTAGACCTCAGCGCCGGGATACAGGTCGTCGTTCAGGCCCAGTTCCTCGCCGCTGCAGAGCATGCCGTTGGACTCAACACCCATCAGGGGCTTGGCCTTGATCTTGATGCCGCCGGGCAGCGTGGAGCCGTCCAGAGCGGCGGGGGTGTGCATGCCCTCGTAAACGTTAGAAGCGCCGGTGGAGATCTGGATGTCGTGGCCGTACTCGCCGCAGTCTACTTTGCAGATATGCAGGTGGGTGCCCTCCTGAGGAACGCACTCGGTGACAACGCCGACAACGACTTTGCTGATCTCGCCGCCGAGATCAATGAGTTCTTCGACCTCAAAGCCGCAGCCAAAGAGCTTATCTTCCAACTCCTGTGCGGTGACGTCAATATCAACATACTGTTTTAACCAGCTGAACGGTACTTTCATAATCTGTACTCCTCCCCCATCAATCCTCGAACTGCTTCAAGAAGCGCAGATCGTTTTCAAACATCAGGCCGATGTTGTTGATGCCGTATTTGAGCATGGCGATACGCTCGATGCCGATGCCAAAGGCAAAGCCGGAATAGACGTTGGGGTCAATGCCGCAGTTCTCCAGCACGCTGTGGTGCACAACACCGGCACCCAGGACCTCGATCCAGCCGGTGTGCTTGCACAGCGGGCAGCCCTTGCCGCCGCACTCGAAGCAGGAAACGTCGACCTCGACGCTGGGCTCGGTGAACGGGAAGTAGGACGGGCGCAGACGGGTCTTGACGTCAGCGCCGAACAAAGCCTGGACGAACTTGTCCAGCATGCCCTGCAGGTCGCACAGGGTGATGCCTTTGTCCACGACCAGACCCTCCATCTGATGGAACATCGGGGAGTGGGTGGCATCAGAGTCAGAGCGGAAGACGCGGCCCGGGACCAACACTTTGATGGGGGGCTTTTCCATATCCATCACGCGGATCTGGCCGCCGCTGGTCTGGGTGCGCAGTACGATGTCATCGGCCACATAGAAGGTGTCCTGCATATCGCGGGCGGGGTGATTCTTGGGCACATTCAGGCGGGTGAAGTTGTGGTCGTCATCCTCGATCTCGGGACCTTCGTAGATTTCAAAGCCCATGCCGGCGAAAACGTCGACGATCTCGTTCTTGACGAGAGTGATGGGATGCAGGCTGCCGTTCAGGCGAACCTTCGGGGGCATGGTGATGTCCACGGTTTCGGCGGCGTTGCGGGCAGCCAGGGCAGCCTGCTCCACCTGGACGGACAGGGCCTGATACTGGCCCTCGGCCCACTGCTTGAACTCGTTGATGGTCTTGCCAACGGCAGGGCGATCCTCTTTGGGCACATCGCGCAGGGACTTGGTCAGCCCGGCAACAGCGCCGTTTTTGCTCAGGAATTTCTGCCAGAAGTCCGACAGCTGTGCCTGATCGGTGACAGCGGCGGCAGCTTCTTCAATCGCCGCGCGCAGCTCTTTGATTTTCTCTTCCATAGTACACCTCTGTTTATGGGTCTTGCGGGACAAAACAAAAAGGCCTCGTCCCTGTGCTTGTCAGGGACGAAGCCTTGCACATCAAAACTCCGCGGTACCACCCGTGTTCCGCGCAAAAAAGGCGCGGCACTCTTTAACTGCCGGTAACGGTGCAGAGCCGTTGCGTACTACTAAGCGGGTATGCCGTTCACGCGCACCACTCAGGAGTGAACTTCGGCGCGGGGGCTTGGGGGCGGCTTGCAGCCGGTGACCGCTCTCTCTGGTCCGAAACGAACCGCGCGTACTTTCTCCGTCAATGTGTTTTAACGAATACGGATTTAGTATAGCTGTTTCGGCAGGATTTGTCAAGGGCGGTTTAGCTGTCGCGGCGGCGGCCAAGCAGACGCACCACGTACAGGAAGATGTTGATGAAGTCGAGGTAGAGGTTCAGTGCACCGATAATGGAAGCCTTGTGCAGCATGGCTGCATCACCGCCGAAATAGGCGTAGTGATGCTTGAGCATCTGGGTATCATAGGCGGTCAGACCCATGAACAGGAACAGACCAACGGCGCAGAGCAGCAGATCACCAATGCCAAAGCTGAAGCCAAACAGGCTGAACAGGCTGCCAACCAGGGAGCAGATGATCATGGCGATCAAACCGCCCATCAATTTGGGGCCCCAGCCGACCAGGCTGCGGTTGGTGGTAGCACCGTACACGGCCATAACGCCGAAGTAGACAGCGCCCACCAAGAAGGCCAACACCAAGCTGCCCAGATCATAGATCAGGAAGATGGAGCAGAGGTTCAGGCCGTTGAGCGCCGCATAGGCAAAGAAGATGCCAGTAGCGGTGCCTGGCTGCAGGCTGGTGACACGGGCGGACAGTACACCGACCAAAATCAGCTCTGCAATGCAGGTGATGAAGAAGACGCCGCTGTTGATGAAAGCATAGACCAAACCGGTGGAAATAGCACCGATGGCCACGGCGAAGGTGACCAGCAGACCGGCAAACATCCAGCCGAAGGTCTTGGTCATATATTGATTTAAGGTTCCAAACGGACTTTCAGCATAAGAAATATCATTGTAATTCTGATACATGGTTGAAATCCCCTTTCTGTATGAAGTATTATACTGTTATTAGGATGTCAATTCATCACAAAACTATTAAGAACCATGGATAAAAGGTGAAAAATGTCTGATTTGTACGGAATTTATCTGCATATTCCCTACTGCCGGGCCAAATGCCGGTATTGTGATTTCTACTCGGCTCCCGGTGCGCGGGGAGTGCCGCAGGCCTATGTGTGTGCGCTGCTGCGAGAGCTTGCAAAGAACGACCGCCGCCCGGATACGCTCTACTTTGGCGGCGGGACGCCTGCCCTGCTCTCGCCTGCCCAGGCAGAAAGCCTGATTACGGCGGCGAATCCTTTGCCGGGGGCGGAGATAACGCTGGAGGCCAACCCCGATGTGGTGATGCAGGAAAGCTTGGCAGGCTTCCGTGCGGCAGGGGTGACGCGCATCAGCTTTGGCGTGCAGAGCGCCAGCAATGCCCAGCTGCGGCGGCTGGGGCGCACCCATACCGCCGAAGGGGCCGCACAGGCACTGGCCTGGGCGCGGGCGGCAGGCTTTGAGGAAATCTGCGGCGACATTATGCTGGCACTGCCGGAGTACAGCAACGCCGAGTTTGATGCTACGCTTGCCTTGTTGCGGGACGGCGGCTGTACGCATATTTCGGCTTACCTATTAAAGGTAGAGCCGGGCACGGCGTTTTACCGCAACCCGCCCGCGGGTCTGCCGGACGGCGACGCGGCGGCGGACTTTTATTTATATGCGGTGGCCCAGCTGGAAAAGGCCGGGTACCAGCAGTATGAGATCAGTAACTTCTGCCGCCCAGGCCATGAGGGACGGCACAACCTGCTGTACTGGGATTGCTGCGACTACCAGGGCTACGGCCCTGCGGCCCACAGTTGTGTGGGCCGTGTACGGAAATACTGGCCGGACGATGTGCAGGCGTTTATTGAGGGCACCGCCGCCGAAGCGATGGAGGGTGATTGCACGGCCGAGGATTTTTTGCTGATGCAGCTTCGCCTGCGAAGAGGATTAAGCTTAGCCGAATATGGCCGCTGGGGCGGCAGCTTTACCTCGGCGCAGAAACAGTTTATCCGCCAGTGCGTGGCCCACGGCTACGCCGAGTTTGACGAGGAAACGCTTCGCCTTACTCCCACCGGTATGGTGATACAGAACTCTATTTTGACCGAATTGATGTGAAATATAAAATGCCGCCTCTGCCTTTTTTGAGGGCAGGGGCGGTATTTGTATGCGTTTAAATTTCGCGGATAGGCCAGCCGAGCAGCTCAGCTGCGGTGCGATCATGGGTGATCAAAATCGTGGGCCGCTCCCCTGCCAGGCGGCGGGTAACGGCGGCGGCATCGCGCACCAGGTCGGCATCCATGCCGGTGAAGGGTTCGTCCATCAGCAGCGTTTGGGCGTCCTGGCACAGCAAGGCGCGCAGCAGGGCGGCGCGGCGCTTTTGCCCGCCGGAAAGCCGCACGGCAGGCAGACACAGGTCAGCCTCGGTAAAGCCAAGGGATTGCAAGTCGCTGCGGGCCTGGGCGGCGGTCAGACCGTGGCCTGTCAGCACAAGGTTGTCTACGGCAGTCAGCTGGGGGCAAAGACGGTCCTCCTGAAAGACGACGGCAGGGGTCACCACGCCGGTGACGGTGCCGCTGTCGGCGGTCTCCAGCCCTGACAGGATGCGCAGCAGCGTGGTTTTTCCACAGCCGGAAGCTCCCATCAGTACCATGGGACGGTTCACTGTCCAACAGAAACTTTGCAGCACGGCGTGGGTGCCGAAGCTTTTGCAGAGGTTTTCGATAACGATGCTCATGCCTGCACCTCCCCGCAAAGACGGGCTTTTACGGCCCGCAGCAGCCGGGCGGCCACGGTGGACAGCAGCGCCGAAAGCAGTACGATGACCAGCGTCCAGGCGAACACATCGGGCGTGGACAGGGTGATTTTGGCGCGGTAGAGAGCGTCCCCGACCGAATGGTCCGGCAGGCCGATGACCTCGGCCGAAACGCCGCTTTTCCAGCACATACCCATGGCGGCAATGCAGCTTTCACAAAACGACGGGAAAATGCCGGGCAGCCAGATATACCGCAGCCTAGTGATGAGCGGCAGGCGGTAGACATGGGCCATCTCCAACAGTTGAGAGTCCGTATCAGCAATGCCGCCCTGCACCCCGGCGTAGACCACCGGCAGCACATGGGTAAAGCTGACTACCACCGAAAGGTTGGCACTGCGCACCCACAGCAAAGCCAGGATGACAAAGCTGGCTACTGGCATGGCGCGGATAAGCTGCATGGCAGGCTCAATAAAAATGCGCACCCAGCGCCAGCGGGCACCCAACGCACCCAGCACCAGCCCACCGATGACCGCCAGCAGGAAACCGGCCAATATGCGCAGAGCACTGAACACGATGCGCTGCCAGAAACCAGCTGTAGGCGCCAGCTGAGCCAGCGCCTGCAGTGTTTGTATCGGTGTGGCGAGAAATAGCCCGCCATGCCCCAGAGAGACAGCCGCCAACTGCCAGACCACGATCCATGCGGCCAGGGCGGCAGCTCGCTGCCAAAATTTAACCGGCATAGTAGAAGTCGTCAGCCGGCATGCTGCCACCCACACTGGTGGGGTCAGCGTCGAACAGGACCTGATAGTAGGTGGTCAGGTCGGTTTTCATCTGGTCGCCGGTCTCGAACACGATATTGCACTGGGGCAGGGCCTTCTGGGCCAGGGCAGCCTTGGCAACGATGCCGTACTCCTCGCACAGGGAGGCAGTGCCTTCAAGATCGGTGTTGGCGGCGTCCACGCTGGCCTGGTAAGCGTCCATGAAAGCGGCGAAGCGGTCGGCATCGGCCTCAACGGCATCCTTGCGGACGACCAGAACGCCGGTGACCAGCTTGGAACCGGCGACCTTCTGCCATTCCTCGTTCATATCCAGGGCAACGCGCAGGCCCTCGACCTGGGACAGAGCGCTGGTCACGAAAGGCTGAGGCAGCATGGCGATGGTGGCCTCGCCAGCCTGGATCTTGCTCAGAGCCTCGGTGGCTTCGCTGCAGTACTCGATGGTGACATCGTTGTCGGGGTCGATGCCGTTCTCGGACAGGACATAGCGCAGGACATACTCCGGCGTGGTGCCCTTGCCGGTGGTGACGAGGGTCTGGCCCTTGAGATCAGCGACGCTGTTTACGGTCTCGCCATTTTCGACGATGTACAGCACGCCCAGCGTGTTGACGCAGGCAACCTCAACGGCACCGTTGGTCTTCTGGTACAGGGTAGCAGCTAGGTTAGCGGGCACAGCGGCGGCGTCGATGTCACCCTTGACCAGCAGGGGCACGACCTCGTCGGCAGCACCGTACATGTTGAAGTCGACCAGGTCGGCGGCATCGTCAGCCGTCAGCATGTTGACCAGGCCCATGGTGGTGGGGCCTTTCAGGCCAGCCACGCGCAGGGCAGTGGTCTCGGCAGAGGTTTCGGGGCTGGCTTCCTCCTCTACGGTGGAGACGGCTTCGGTAGAAGCGGACTCGGCGGTGGATTCAGCCACAGAAGATGCGGATGTGCCGCAGCCGGCCAGAGATGCGCAGAGCGCAAAGGCGGCAACAGCAGAAAGAATACGTTTCAGTTTCATGATTTTTTTGTTCCTCTCTTTTTGGGATGCTGATAGAAACATCTCTTGCTTTTGCTGCCCCACTATACTATAATAAATAGAAAATGTCTGTTGCCTGTGCAACATTCTTGAGAGAGGACCCCTGCATGGAGTACACCCCTTATTTTGATACATTGCGCAAGACCCGTCTGCTGCGCGGCATGACGGATGCGGAGCTGACCCTGCTGACGGAAAGCCTGGCCCCGCGGGTGCGCCGGTACGATAAAGGCGAACTGCTGCTGATGGCCGGATACGAGACAAAAGACGTGGGCATCATTTTGGAAGGCGAGATCACAGCCACCAAGCCGATGCCTGACGGTACGCCCATCACGATGGCCCGCATGGGGCCGGGCGGCGTGTTTGCCGATGTGCTGGCAGGTGGCCGCAGCAAAAGCCCGGTCAACGTGACGGCGGCTGTTCCCTGCCTGGTGCTGTACCTGCCCTACGATGGTATGCTGCGGCCAAGCGGAGAGTTGAGCGCCGCCCACTGGAAGCTGCTGCAGAACTGGCTGGAGACGATCAGCGGAAAATATTTTTCGCTGGACTGCCGCCTGGAATTACTGTGCTGCAAGAGCCTGCGCGGACGCATCTGCCTGTGGCTGCTGGAACAGCGCGACCAGACCGGCAGCGACACCTTTACTATCACGATGACCCGCGCGGAACTGGCCGCCTACCTGAACTGTGACCGCAGCGCTTTAAGCCGAGAACTGAGCCGCATGCAGGAAGATGGCCTGATCGAACTGTTCCGCAGTACCTTCAAACTGCCTGACCCGGAGAGGTTGGCAAATGAAATGTAAGGAGCTTTCCATGCCATTTAAAACTGCAGTGCAAGCCCGCTGGAATGCGGTACGCAGCTGGCGGCCTGATAGGGAAAAGCGCTGGCATTATGTCTTTATGCTTTTCAGCTGGGCCTGCTTTATTTTTGCTTGCTGGCGAACCTGGCAGGTCGTCTACGGGCGGATGTATTATCTGCTGGATTCCGATATGTCCAGCGAGCTGGTCCTGTCCCATTTGCTGCGGCAGGAGCATAAAATCGTTACGCAGGATTGGTTTTACTCTACCGAGCTGCGGGTGTTCAACATCCATTGGGCCTTTACCCCGCTGTTTTTCCTGTTTGATAACTGGCTGAAAGTGCGGCAAATCGGTACTTTTATTGTGCTGGCGCTGATGGTGTTGTCTTGCCTGTATTTCTGCTGGCAGGCTGGCATACGCCAGTTGTTCCCGCTGATTGCGGCAGTAATGATGACACCGGTCAGCGATGCGTATTTCCGTATCCTGCTGCTGACGATCAGCTACCCGCCCTACATTACGGCTACCTTTTTTACAATGGGGCTGCTGTTCCGGTACATGAAAACGCCGTGCCGCCGCACACGGGTCATCCAGCTAATGATAATAACGGCTTTTGCGGTGCTGCTGGGCACCAACGGGCTGCGCCAGCTTTTGATTTTGTATCTGCCGTTGTTTTTGGGCGCGCTTCTGTTGGCGGTTCTCCGCTCCCCTGCGCGGCAGGGTGATACCCTGCCAGAACTGGATCTGGCAACAGGCCGGATGCTGTTCGGCAGCACGGCGGCGCTGCTTGGCGCGGGCATCGGCTGGCAGATCAATGCAAAAGTGCTTCGCCACATTTACCACTACACCAGCCAGGAGGGGGTACAGTTCAAGGCGTTTGAGGGCACAAGGCTGGAACGGCTGCTTACCGGCTGGCTGGAGAGCTTCGGCTATCAGGACAGCGGGTACATAACCTCGACCAACCTTTTTTACAATGCATTCTGTTTTCTAGCGCTGTTGGTACTCATTTGCGCGTTTGTTTCTTTGGTGTGCCGCCCGCAGGATTACACCCTGCCGGAAAAGCTGATCTACGTAATGGCACTGATCGCTTTTGTAATTTACCATGGGCTGTACCTGTTCACCGACATGGTCTATTACACGCGGTACAATATCCCCATTGTGGTGCTGATGATGCCAGTGGCGGTGGATTATCTGTACCGCCTGCCGCGCTGCCGTTTCTGGCGGGGCGCGTGCATTGGCATGATGGCAGCCCTGCTGCTGTGGTGCGGCAACGACTATTACACAAAGCTTTGGCCGCGCAACATGACCGCCAACCACGAGGAAGCGGTAGCAGCCCTGCGTGTGGCAGGCTATACCGAAGGGTACGCGACTTTCTGGAATGGCAATATTATGGTGGAGCTTTCCAACGGTGCGTTTGACATTCGCGTATGGAACCCCGGCGAAGAACTGCAGGACCCGGATAATGTGTACCAGTGGCTGCAGGAGACCGACCATGTGGATACCCACCCGGAAGGCCCGGTGTTTGTGTTCCTGGAGCGCCACGAACTGCAGGATATTCTGGGGAAACACCCCCTGGATAAAGGCACTGTGGAGTTTGAAAACGAGAATTATATCGCCTACGGCTATCCCAGCTACGATGAAATGCGTGCTGACTTTTTTGATTAAGTGAGGATTCAACTATGAATGACCGCAAAGACCCGATCCTTTACATCGTCATCCCCTGCTATAATGAGCAGGAGG